>Ga0126342_10005451_pt1 | contig 22197 bp, 24 predicted proteins | sample Cyp1metagenome_FD_92528 | JGI IMG/M metagenome (GOLD analysis project Ga0126342, IMG submission 92528) | Coral microbial communities from Lord Howe Island, Old Settlement Bay, Australia - Cyphastrea 1 metagenome | ecosystem: Host-associated > Invertebrates > Cnidaria > Coral ...
CATTGACAGTGGAAAAACATCGAATCAGCACCCTCATAGTTCACTTGCACATCACGAGCTTAATTCGGTATCTAGGTCAAATTTCAAGTGAGGTCGTGTGACGTCGCTGTAATTTGCTCAGATTGATGGATCTGATTTTGAAAGCCTTGATTTGATAGCTGAAGGCTCTCAACACCAAGCAACTCTTGGATACGTGAACAAGCCTGACTGTACACATCTTGAGCAAAGCCTTCCAATCCCTTGATTCTTTCATCAGATTCCTGAACCGCCCTCTTGGCTTCGAGGACCATGTTGGCAAAATCCATGGGATCAACACCGACATTCACGTGCTGAGTGCGGTGATCATGATACTGGACCGTCTGTGAATGATGGATCCCGGGCATCAGGCTGACCACTAGACTCTACTCTTGGGGAATGAAAGTCGCAGGTTGGGAGGCCGATGCGGAACGATGCAGAAGAGGAACTGGTGACATGGCACGCTCATGACTTGACGCCTTTGGCAAGCGCTTGAAACTTGTTTTGTTCTTGACGACCGTCCCCCTGTTTTTGGAATCCCTGATGAGCTTCGGCTACGTGATGAATGAACTGTGACTGCACCTCCCTTAACATGCATGGACTCGGATGACAGATTCAAGGATGAGGAATTTGGATCTGGCGTGATTCTTGTTCCAGCCTTTTACCAACAAAGATTCTGATTCAAATGCAATCCAGTCGTAGGTCACGGTCGACGCGGCAACATGTGTGCCAGGTTCAAGGCACCTGGCAGCCTTTGAAATGAAATCCCCAAAAACGGTCAAACAGAAGCAAATACGACTGATAACCAATTGATTTTGAATCTGTTCCCCCCAAAGACAAAACCACAGACAAACACAACAGTCAGCGGGCTTGTTTTGAACATCTTGAGCCAAAATACAGTAATAGATGAGATGATGAACCCAATCAGGAAGGGAGTAACTAGTATGAAGATGATGGATGCACATGAGAATCTTCAAGTATAATACATTAAAATACTGCTGAACTCAAAAGCACTCCTAAACACTTTAGGCTAGTAGCCCTTCTGATGTTTGGAGGGTGAGATGACTTGGTGGACTTGGGTGCTGAATCTTCCTTTTGAAAGGAGTCAATGGGTCATTCAACCACTGCGACTCCAAACTTCATGAAACTATACTGATAAATTGATGCAAAGCTTCAGAAGTTTCATAGGGGAGGGCACTGTGTTGTGGCCTTCCCCACTACAACGACCAGGTAACGACATCCAAAGGAAAAGGAATCTAGCCAATGCAACATGTTTCTTTCTTGGTTTCCTTGAGTTGGAATGAGTTGGAGATGGCCTTCATGCTGTGCGGATGGATTCCTACAGTGTCACGGCTCATCTGGTGCTTCAATGGGGGCACTCGACTGTCTGCGTGCTTTTGAGGCTTTCTTCATCCGTTGCAATTGTCTCCTTAGCAGCTGGGACAACATGCGACAACACAAGAAACAACTTTGAGTTTTTGTTGAGCCTCTATGAATGTAAGCGTAAGCCTATGTGCAATGACTGTGAGCATCCTCCCGGAGAAGTGCTATGGGAATCACCTTTGGGCTTGCTGTGGCCGACTTGTTGTAAAATAATGCGTAGATTTTCCCTGATGTTTTCTGGTTATCACCAAACTGGGTGAGGTTCTGGAATGAGAACATCCTCTGTAAAACAACAAGGCCACAGCAAACCCACATAATTTCCACGCATTCTTTGGTACGTCCGATGCTGTTTTGGCAAATTGGCTGTGGTGGTCTACCAGGACACCATCATGACACATCGCGGTGAACCGTCGTGATAGTCACTGGGTTGTGAGACATGTAGCCATGTCGTGTCATGTCATGTAGTTCTGTTCCAATGCCCCTTGCGAGCCTCGAAGTAAGGCATTTAAATGTTACAGGTGGCATTTCAGAAAAATAAAAAAGGCGTAGAACCGAAGCAACTCAGAAATCTAACTTTGTAACCAGCACCTTGTCGACCCAGCAATGAACTGATTTGGACGTTCGAAAGGAAAGCTATATGTTCTACTGTAAGTCTGTAAGTTATACTGTTATATTCAAATCCTGACCTGTGCAAAAGCTGCACAAATTTCCAAGTGTCTTCTGACCCTTCAAGAATGCCACTTGGGATGCTTCAATCCTTGGCCACAGCTATGCCGAATCTTAAGGCCCTGCTGTGCGCATGGAGTTTGACTCCCTGTGTTATCATGATGTTCCGCTGCTATGTTCCGTCAGGTCCCTAGTATTCGTGGCAAAGAGCATGGCCATATCAAGTACAACAAAGCAGAAGGGTACTGTTGGCATCCGGAAATATATAGGAAGATGCTACAAAATGCGTTCGTCATCAATCTGCAATAATTATATCTATATATATATAATTCTCTCTCTCTCTCTATATATAAATAATTTATATATATATATATAATTATATATATAATACTATGATATATTATGTAGCTGAACAGTGTGTGGCAGAGCTCTGCTGCCATCCTCCGTCTACCAATTCTACAGTTTGCAACTACGCTCTGCGGATCTCTCGGGAACCGGACGCATCCGGGCAAAGGGTCATGAGGTACTTCTTCAGCCATGCCCATGAACTTGCCTGTGGCCAGAAGCCCATGACATCCCATGACCAGGACCGTGACGTGACATGGCATAAAACACTAATTAGATCTGACTAGGGTTCTCCACCAAAAAAACGTTCATATAGATTGACGGTGATTGACTTTTGATCATTTTGTGGCCGGGCTGGGTCCACACCAGTTAGGCCAGCACACACACATGCTATGTCCTGACGTCTTGCTGGGCGTTTCAAGGAACCTTGTAGGCACTGCAACTTTTTACTTTGTAGCTATCTAATCATTGGATATGAAGCATTTTCATACCCTGGTGGGGCTTGACTGAGCATGTCAACCCTGCAAAATGCGGAAAAAGTGCGTGCCAAAATGTGCTTGTGGCTCTTTTGGACTTCAATGAATGCAAAGCATTGAAAGCATGACAGGGATAAGATTTTAAATCTCTTAGGTGAAACTAAACATGCCCCTCATTTTTCCCTCTTGAATGTCTTCAATAAATGTAAAGTTTAAGTGGATCAATATTTCCAACGGGTATGCGTAAGTGGAAACATCCCTTTGCTACCCGCTTGAATGTCTTCAATGAATGGAAGTTGGGGGAGTCCTAGACATTTCTAGATTCTTGCTTTGACCCAGATTCATCCACCAAAGTGCTACCATGCCCTTCTATGGGCCTTGGTTTCAAAGGGGTCCTCTCTGTAGGGAGTCCTCAGCACTCAGCAGCGTTGTTTGTGCCATCGTGACATCGTGGCGTGAAATCTGTCGCTGGCGCCAAATCGCTCACTGGACCTTGCCGAGGCTCATGGTACCAGCATCCCAAAGGCAAACCTCACGGCCAATCTTTGCCACCACTTTGTTGCATGTCTCCCTCAGGGTGTCATCCAAGACCTTAGATATCTTTTGCGGCAGTGATGGCTCAGGTCGTCTCATGGAATTCCTCAAGTGTGACAAGATATGACAAAAACAACTCCGCGAGACCGACCATAACTATTCAGTCTGTGCACAACCCCTTCCCAGCTCTTGCATCTGTATTACTTTACCTCGAGCTGCAAATGCAAATCCGGCTTTTTTCCTGCCCACCTGGGGTGCTTTATGAATGAAGCATGACACACAAGGGACAAAGTTTCAAACGTGTACTGTAAAGGACTGCAAATATGCTAAAGGCCTGCATGGAACGATTTCCCCCTGAAACCAGCAGCAAAGCTTCAGGATCGTCCCAAACAATCCCTGACTGCTGGCTCGTGACAATGGTCACTTCAAGCTGCAGCTCGCTGAAAGCTTCCAGGTTTTCCTGCGCTGGCGCTGGATGACCCTGGGGCCAGGGTATGATGACAATGGGATGGGTCAGTGAAATGCAGCAAGCCTGAATTCTGAATTGAGCACTTGCTTGGGGTTGGAAATGGTGGCACTGGAAAGCAACACCTGAGATGGTGCTGGATCCTCAATGAAGTGGATCTTGGCAAGACAATTTTGAGCGATCGTGAACTCTATCACGATGGGCAGCTTCAGCCCATTCTCCTCAGTTGCTCACTTGCAGCTCGTGCTATCAAACTGATTGCGGGCAATCTGAATCTAGCGCAAACTCTTTGGATCAGTGACATACTGTCAATTAATCCTCTGATTCAATTATATTCAACTATCACGTCGCATTCGTTCAAGACTTAGAGTCTCGGGCATGCCATGCCGAGACTCCCATAACGGCCGCTTTGGAGCTGTGTAGTTTTTCTGCAGCACTGGCTCCGGTTCTTCATCGAGATCCTGCAAAAGCGTAAAGAATGGTAAACAAGTTACAAGTTCAACTTCTGCAAAAGATATGACCACATCATACCACATCCTATTTTCTGCCCAAACCGCAGCCCCACACAAACATAAGCCAGCAAACACAAAACACCTTTGTACTGCAATTCGTCATTTGCAGGTAGGTATGTAATCGTTACAGACTCTTTGTTAGATCTCTCGAACAAATCCAGTCCCAGTCATCATGAAAATGATTGCACTATCACATAGTCACACACACAGTTCTTCCTGGATCCTCTTGAATTTTCTATGCTTTTCCAAATTGATTTCAACGATCTAACGAGTCTTCGTCACCGTTTGGCAAAGCGCTTGGCCCTCCTCCACGTGTGGTTGTTGCTGACGCATCTGATCCACCTGGGGCATCTGGTGTGTGTTGGAAACAAGAACAAAGTGACACCGCGGAAGGCAATATGATCAATCAATTCAATATCAATCACATAATTGTAAGCTAATCATAGCCAATCTATATTCATAATATCAGTCAATATCATGTATGGACGGACAATGCAACAATATGCAAAACCGTTGGTACCCGGTAGTACGGCATGATCTTCTACTCGAGATATCCAGTCGAACTGCTTTGTTTGGCAACGTGTACAACAACCAAATCAAGTCATCTGGGGCTACAGATACGCTGGTTCAACACTCTTCAACACTGTAGGCAAATGAAAGCAATGAATGCTCCTCTGGCCTGGAAATTCAAGTTGCAAACTTCTATATAACATCCTCTAACTACTTAACATCGATTGATTTTGACACAGCTTTAAGTGAACAGAATAACTTCTACCCTGTCTTACAGCTACGATTCCAAGAATATAAACTTCCTGCTAGAAGAACGTTTCCTTGTTATTTAGATACTTAGACCTAAACTTTGATTGTTCATGATTGTTCCATGTTGAGTGAACTCCACGATGTTTGAAGTGTGGGTGTGACAGTGTCACAAACCTGCTACTGTGCTGCTTCTGTCAATTTGCATAATTTGCCGGGGATTTGTTTTAAATATATACCTGATATCTGGTGAGAATGATGAATCTCCCCTGGTTCTGGTTCTGTTCCCAAGCGATCAAGCCGTCTTGTGGGCAGGACTCTTTGGATCATCCTTGTGATTAATGGTTTTCAAAAATCATTCCTGAAGATTGCCTGAGTCTAAGCAAAGGTTTCTAGGGTACCTCCTCCTCTTCCCTATCGAACCACAAATGTCATTGTAGCGATTGTAGTATATTGTAGATATTGTAGTATTACACGGTATAGATCGGTATGGTCATGGTATGTTATCATGCTCGCCCTTCCGGTCCCTATGTTTCGACTGCCTTCTGCTGCAGCGTTCGCAGCTCACGCCCAGGGAAAAGCCAGTTCAGAAACCTTTCAAACGAATTGAAATGCGATGAACACTTGCCTCGCGACTCACGCAATTGCATGCTCAATGTATGATGCATGAACGGGCAATTGCTTGAATGGAAGTGTGTACTGTGAGGCGCAACTGCGGATTTCGATAACTCACACAGCACTACAATTTGCGACAGGGTATCTCCAAGCAGCTCATGAGGATCAAGACCTCACAAGGCTCCCCCAACCCCAAAGCAACAACGGGAGCTCACTTCCGCTTCTCATGACTGCAGCAATATCTTCTTCCCCTTTTTCTTTCTACCTTTTTCTCTTTTTCTCTCTCTCTCTCTCTTTTTTTCCCTCTCTCTCTCTCTGTCTCCATTGGGTCTTCTGGGTTTGGATGGATCTTCCCACATCATTCTCCCAATCAAAAAGAATCCAAGGTGAGAAGTTGGCTTCACTGCTTCAAAGGTGGCATGCCTCAGCAGTCCAATTAATGTCCTTCTGGAAAAAACATGTCGCCATTGATCCACAAATTGTTTACTTCGGATGACCTCTCCATTCAACAACCAACTTGTGGGAAAAGGACATCATAAGGACATCATAAGGACATCTATGATAAGTGCCCATGTGGTCTCCTGCCTTCATCGTCATGCCCGATGGACAGATACGCGTGGAGCTCGTCGGATGCTTTACGCGAGAGCGGCACACGGCCGGTATCCACCACAAACCACAACTCCTCGAATGCACGGCTGAACCAAGACGACATCATTGTTCATTCGGTTCATTCAATTTAAAATCCTAAAATTAGGTCTTTCCACAACTGCAGGTAATGCCACCGATCAAGACATCTTGGTAGAGTAGGTAGCACATCGGCAGCCAGCTAGACTCGGAAATCATAACTGAAATATCAGGCCAACTCTATCCAAATCAAATTTATATAGATTCAAACTTTGCGGTTTTGTGGCCGGGATGTTTCTCCACCATCTTGCTCATTGAGTTCCGTTTATGCCGGACTGCATGTATATAAGTGTGACCCCTGGAAAAGCTATAGATTTCAAATGATTTACAAGCTCCATGCGAGAATCAAAGCTTCCGAGTTGTCAAGATTTGTCAAGATTTGTCAAGTTGCTTTTATATCTTTTGAGTTTCAAACACTTTGAACATTTTATGATATTTATGAGGGCTGCCAAGTGCATGCTAAGTGGATGCCAAGTCGTGGCAGGACTTGGCAAATCTTGGCAACAGCCCGGCCTCTTTGGTGACCAGCAACTGCTCCAATTTTCGGAAGCCCTGAGAAACAAAGCGAAACAAAGCGACACAATGCGAAACGCAGTTGCTGATGCTGGCCATGTTGGAAATCGATAAAACAACATGTTGGGCAGTTGGGCAACATGTCAAAAAACAAGATAGGTTGCAACAAGATGGAGATGATTTGGGACCAGGCCAGCACTAGGTCTTGAATATTCACAGAGTATTCTGGTACATTCTGGTTTTATCCAGCATCACCGAGTACATTATGTGCATTGAGAATCATTGAGATATAATACCCAAAAAACATGCCAGGACATAGACCAAAATAGGTTGGAGAATCGTTCGAACTGGGATTTCTGACTAAAAAGTGCTGAGCTTTGCACGCTGCCAACAGCCAGTGCTTCGAGGAGCCTTTGATGAATCATAGTGTCACAACATGTCACAACATGTCACAACATGTCACAACATGTCACAACATGTCACGACGCAAAAGTAGGAGTTTGAGGGAACGCCTTGAAAGTGCCTTGAATATCTTCCTGGCTGGAGCATCTTAAGCTGGCCAGGGAAGCCCTTCCCGCCCTTACCAGAGTCGCAACAAATGCAGCCATCCGACATACTTCCGACATCATAAGCAATGCAAATCCAAGGGGCTCTCGGACCTGTGTGTCGTTCACAACTTTGTGGAATCTCCGGCGGATATTGCTGTGATAGTTGTTATGCATTGCAAACTCCCATCCTAGCGTGGCAACCGTCGCAACCGTGGAAACAAACAATGTACACACGATGAGTCCTGGACTCTGACTCTTGAGATCTCTTGAGCTTAGTTTGATAGTTCGCCTCTGGATGCTGGCGTCCTGCTACCCTACGCCCTACGCCTATACGCGCAAAACTTAAGGCACAGAAGAGGGGCAAGGCTATGCAAGGCTGACCATCATTTTGGAGTCTCATATGTTTGATCACGGCATATTTCCGGTCGCAACGTTCGCATTGGTAGCCGAGAGTCCTAGAACTTGATCTCGATCCAGCAAGCCCCGTTGTTCGAAGTCCTTGGGCGGAGCAAAAACTCTCCTAGGCCTGGCCAGGTTGTCAACAGTCTTGTCTCGAGACATGAGTTCTATTCGATTTCTGACAAGTCTCCAGGGCATCAAATATCGCGTTACTCCACTGTTCTGTCATCGCTTCCTGCCAAAAAGTGGGGCATGCAAGGGGTGCGCAAAGTTTGACTTGGCAAAACAGAAGCTAGGAATGGCTGCATAGGTTGCATTGTGAACGCAGAACATTCAGAGTGCAAACCTGACATGTACCCAGATGTACCCAGCATGAAAATGTACGTGGCAAAAATGCTTCAGTCTGAACCTTGCCCTGCGCGATTGCAAAGAGCATCTCCGCAAAAGCCCTGCGATCCAGCAAGCCTGGCAGGGCACAAAAAACACGTGCGGGAGTGCCAAGTTGGTTTGCTCATCCTTATGTTGCAAAGCTCAAAAGGAGCTTGCCTTAGAATTGTTGATCGTCCGAAAGCAAGAAGAAACACGTTAATTATATAATAGTATATACTAATGAATATAAAATGGATTTAATGAACCCCATTTAGGATTGGGATGATGGATACCCCTACTGTAGAGGTAGATAGAACAAGCAAAATGAAGAAACTGCTACTGTAGCACCCGTTTGCTCGTGACATCTACCTCGCCAAGTGCCAACAGTGACCCGAGTGTTACCCCAACAAATTCAGTGCGCGCCTGTGCTCCCATGGGCACGTATCTGGCGGGACAAAGCTGTTACAAATGGTAGGACGACAATTCATGACAATGTGACACAGCAAACATCCTCGAGTTTCGAAAACATCTTCACCCAAGCTTACGGATTCTCTGGCGCAGGCCCACACACAGGCGTACAAAAACCAATGTTGCACTTGATCGTCAGCGTGGGCAAGAGCATGAACCCCACCAAAATTCAGCTTGGACTCATCGTTTGCTTCACGGTTCCTAGCGTTTTTCTATCGTATAAATAAGAAAAAACCGCTACCCGCTACCCAAAGTTGAATCCCAATCAGACTCCCTTCTCGCTTGCAAACCAAAATTGCTGTGTTCCATTTCCCTGTGAAGTGATGGAAGTGATAGCGGCCTTGTCATAGTGCTCGAACATATCCAAGGCTGTTGGTAGATCTAAAGCTCGCACCGTAGCAGGCAACCTCTTTAGCAGGCCGTCGGGCATAGATGCATATAATGCAATGAAGAAACTTACCATGCAAACATACAAAAGCTGCTTTTATGGCAAGGCAAAACCCTCGTGACCTCCCTATACCTCATTCTACCATGTTGTGTATCTTGGAGGGCCGGGACCTAAGAGGCATAGAACAAGAATATATCATTGAACATCTATAAAAATAACATAGAATAATAAACAATAGCAGGCTGGGTTTCCATGCAAATGATGGCCAGGGAGTTGCACTGGGTCTTGATCTTCACCACCAAGGACGACAGTTGTTCCTTCTGTGGGCAAGGATTTCTGCTGCATTCTGTGGTCTGGAGTGTGATTCCAGTCACATCGGAATGCACCGGCACCATGAACATGTACAAACATGAGCAAACCATGTGCACAGGTACGCGCGGCAGACAAGCCAACAGTGCTGCCCGCTGGATTGCAACCATATCCGGCCGACGTGGCTGGCCATGCTGGCCTTTGTTCCTCTTCTGGAAGGCTTCTTTGGCTTTGGCCTCCATGTGAACCCGGAAGATGCCTCAGCGGGCACCCTACATATCAATGAACCCTCAACATGCACTTGAAGATGTCCCTACAAGCTACACTAGGCGGCAGCTGTTTGGATGTTTCGTGCTGTGCAGGTGTGTTAGGCCCACCCGTCAAACACATTTCCACAAAGACGCACAGACCCGCAAAGACCCATTAAGACCCATTCTTGCCCATTTCTTCCAATTCGTTTTCTTTCCGAGTTTTGCCAAAGCTACCCTTGGTCTCCTTTGAATTTGGAGATGAAGCTTCGCCCTTCTTCGGGGCCTTCTCCTCCACCTTGCTTCGCGGAGTCCCCACCTGCCACCAGGCAAGGCCAACAACTAAAACGGGCCACAGGAGTAGAGAAATAAGCCGTTGCCTTTCAAAGTGAATCCGGTCAATAGTTTAGGTGGGCAATGGTAGGCATATGTATCACCAATTCCACAGTGCTTCATCACACTCTGGATAGATGGGTGGAAGCAGGAGAACGAACAAACAAGCAAAATAACCCACACCATGACGACCAACCTCTTGGCACAGACATGGTTGCTTTGCTCAGCAGCGTGCGTGAACGAATGTGGAGGAATTGTACTGCAAAAACACACAGGAGATGCCTCAGTTGTCCTTCGAGACATTCGAGATGAAGCCTCTGATGGTCTTCTCGAGGCCGTGTTGGGCCTTTCCTTGGGCCTCAGACAACAGCCAAGGCAGCAATGCTCACCATGGCCCTAGTATGCCCTAGTGGTATTCAGCAGTTGTAGTTGGGTTGCCCACATTCCTCTTAAGTTTGATTTAGTTTGGGAATGTCATTCCAGATCCTATCAATCCATATGAATCCAACCATAATAGATAATCATCAGATAATCCAAGATAATCAGATAATCCAAGGAACTCTTCCGGCAGTTCTGATCTGAGGAGCATTTTCGATTTGCGATGCTCGAAGGCTGCCAAACCCAGACCAAGGCCTCAGTAACAACCCTTGACCGCCCGCTGAAGAGACTGTGGTTTGCTGCAGGATCCGGTCACAAACAAGGAATGTGTATTGTGCATTATATAATAATATATACCTATATATGGTGCATATATAATCATATATACACATTATATACTGCATATACGAGTATGCAAAAATATGCTGTAGATGCATGGATGATGACATGTAATATATGTAATTAATGATGTATTCTGTATTCATATCCTGCATCTATGTGTCTAAACCCTACCCATACCTGTCCATAACCTATCCATACATGGCCATGTCATGGCCTTAATTGGCCTGGACCCTCGGACATCTCGTAAATCCGAGTGACATGCGCCCGATGACAACTTCCGGTCTTTTAGCGGCTTCTGGGAGGGCGACACAGGATCCTGGTACGCCATTCAGAAAACTGAACCCATCTGAACCCATCTGAACCCATCTGAACCCTTGCAAATGCAAGTAGACATATCATTGTGGACTCAAATCCACAAAGAAAACTCTTCAGATTGTTCCTACGAGTATCTTGGAGGAGTCCAAAGCATCCAAAGCGTAACGGAAAGACAAAGAAATCATCACAGCACCAAATCAACTATCATCTGGTATCATCTGGCCATAGTGGGGTCATAGTGGCAAGCGGAACAAAAACGTGAGGTTTGCGGCAGATTTCCAACAGATTCGCTACTGTGTAACTCTGCCAAACATCGTCGCAGTTGTCACCAGGATCTCACCGTCCTCGTCATCTGTGTGACTCCCATGGCTGGAGGCACGGCTGGACCTGGAGGCACGTGAGAAGCGTCGGCTCGACTTGGAGCTCCTCCTGGCCGAAAACGAAAATTCGTCACATACGGAAAACAACAACAAAAAACATGTATTAATTAGATGGATAGGATAGGATAGGATTAGGACTAGGATTAGGATTAGGAATGATTAGGATAGGTAGATAGATAGACAGATAGACAGACAAACAAATAGACATATGGAAGATATAGAGATAGAGAGATAGAGATAGTCAGGATATATAAATATATATATAATAATATATAATAATATATAATAATATATATATAGTATCATATATATGTGTATATATAGCAGACAGATATTTGCAGTACACTAAAAAAACGTCTTTCCAAGTTTCTTGCCAACTTCAGTTTGTCGGAGCTCTATTCATGAGAACTTCCAAATGTCAGCAAACCTCTTGTCGACTGGTCCACCTCTGGTCCAGCTCTTGTCGGCCAATGACCCAAATCATGGAATTGGCGTCGAGGAACGTGCCAAGACAAGAAATCTGAAACATCATGCTGTCATATGCTTTCATATGCTGTCATGCTAACAAAAACCCGAGCGCCCAAACCCGGTAGTAGATTCATTGCTGATAGGGTACAGGAACATGCCGAAGGCTGGAATTCGCATCAGGACAACCCGTATGCCTATCCAAATGCAGAACATTACCTGCTGATACCTGCTATGTTGAGGAAGCTGCTTGGTGTTCAGTCCATCCTAGTACCTGCATTGACAGGAAGAGCAAGCACCGATTCCCTGCTGACGGCTCCTGCTCCTCCCTTTGTCAACCAAAGCCAAAGCACCAGAAGATGTGGAGGGTCTGTGTGCGCTACCTCAATGTGTGGTTTCCGTGCTTACTTACTTCGCTTGTGCTGGAAAGCACATCTTAATACTCAGCTTTCTTTGACATCCGTGCACAGAATCACCGGGGATTCGTCCAAAGCAACTTCACCAAGGATTTTGAGAATTGCGGGCTATAGATGGCTATAGGACGTGTATGGACGTGTCTTGGCCTCTCAATTCCCCTAAGTCCTCCAAGTTTGTTCCAACTTCGACCAGTTGCTGAGAGCAAGCGATCCTATCGCACTGATGGGCCGCGAAGGTCCCTTGGAGGAGCTTCGACTGCCTGGGCCTTTAGAAGACCTTCGACTGCCAGGTCCCTTGGACGAGGACCGGCTGGGAGGTCCAGGACCTCGGACGGCAGACGGCGATGGACGGCAACTGGGGCAAAGGGGCAAAGGGAGGCCAAAGATGAAGAAATCACGAAGGAAAAATAGGGAAGTACTGTGATCCAACATTCTTTCCATTTCTACAAGTCCGGTGGCACGAACTGGCCTGAAGAAATCAAATCGACATTTCTGCATATGCTATCCGCCCAACGTGGCTTCCATACTTCCTTACTTTGGGGATCTTTGGGGTTCTTCATCCACGATGCCCTTATATGCCCTTTGTTGTTCATCAACCGCCTGCAATGGCAAGTTGTGGCAAGTTGTGGCAAGTTGTGGCAAGTTGCTATGTTGCCGCGAGTGGCTGGAGCCTGGCCGGCTGTTGCTCCGCACCGACCTCGCCTGGCAGCTTGTGCTGATTGGACTTGTCTGAATGCACGTGCACACATGGAATACGTACTATTACGTACTCATCTTATACATTCCAAGCTGCAGGGCTATACTGTATGAAACTCAGATAGGTAGTGGAGCTCAAGTCATATATAGACCGATAAACCTCAAACCAAAAAGAACATCAGAATGTCAAATGGTATGCAATATTGTACCATGAACTGGTTGTGCGCGCCAATGGGTCGGTACCCGTTTGCTATTCCACAGAAACACCACAGAAACACCATTCCCTGCAGCCGAACAAAGAAATCCCATCCCCCCCCACGCCTCAATCATATCCCATTCGCCTGGCCACAGGTGCACATGTAAACTCCCATGCGTCGGGTGGAGCACGCTGTACAGAGATTGATAGCGATTCCGGCTCCTGATTGCTTTCACAGTAAGGTCTTTCTTTAAATCTGCGAACTTCAAATGCAAAATGCTGTGAATTCAGGCCTTGACCTCTTCCTGCATCATCTCCCAGGCGCCGCTCCACCACGGCCACAAGGTCTTGAGCCTGCGCGATCAAAAAGCATCACATACAAATAGCACTTGGTGTGGCTGCATAAGAGAGCCACACAGGTGAAAACATGGTATATAACATGGCAATAACACCATGCCAAACTATGCATGGCACAATACTCTTGCAGTAGTGTGGTGCCTTATCAATGCGTGTTGTGTCAGGGATGGCTAGAGGATGGCTAAAGGATGGTGGCTAGCGAGGTTAGCCTTGCAAGAAGGAAGAGATAAAACATGATAATGCACGCACACGAAGGTCCACATCAGAGCTGCAAGACCGCTCAGCTCATTTCCACATCCAAAATTGCACATGGGCACCAGTGGGCATTGAATAAATCTGGGGCCCGGCAACTGCAACCTCCCCGGCACATTGCTATTTAAATTCAAGGAGCAGTATATGGACGGCTATGATCCTGCCACAGTGGTGGGTTGAGGGCAAGAATCAGCAAGAAGGTATGGAGAAAACTGTCATCAAATTCCGCATCACAAGGTAAGTTGAGAAATATGGGTAGGCCCGTAAGTGCAACTTTTTCCAATGCTGGCCACAGACTCAACTCGTTTGAAGATGGAACGGTGCATTCTATTCAACTCTTCATCGGCGCTTGCATCATTCTGGTCAACCTAAACTTCAAGCAAGAGTTTCACATTACTCTGAACTTCATTCTCAAATAATACTACCACATGTTTCCCCAATTCTGTTCTAAATGTAGCCAGGAATATCCAGGAATCATCGGCTGCTGGGTGAACAGCAACAATGCATGCTCTTTTCCACACAGTCCTAGCACAATTCTATCAACGAGCATGTTCTGCCTGACAATCAGAAGTAGTTTTCTCTTCCGGCTATCTGGTCCTGCAAAGCTGCCAGCTGCCCAATGTTGTTCCAGTCCTGAATCGAACATGCGGCGCTACAGGTGTCAGGCTTGAAACTAGTGAGAGATAGTGAGAGTGGAGAGGGGGTCCGTTTGTCAAGGTTGGATGACCAGGACCTTTCTGCGACATTCTGCGACATTCTGCGACTAGGCTGGTGCTCTGCTCGGTGTCTTGCGGAAAGCACTCAATCTTTCTCTGAAAGAACTTTGCTGCTGGATCTTGTTGGGGAGCTCCGCCGATTCATCAAGACTATTCCACGTGCCATGACTGGTAGCCCAACTCCATGGTCTGATTAGTTTCAACCAGCAAACTCAACGGTACTGTGCAACCATGTTAGGCACAGTCCTGGATGGCGAAGGCTGTTTGCGGGCGACTCCAATCCTTGCACGCAAAAGCCCAAAGGTGTTAACATTTCCTCACTACTGATTCAGAACCAATAGACTTATAACTTGGACTTATAATCATGTATGTCTAATTCGCATCTATCACATCTGTACCAGTACTTCGACTCAAGAGCTTGGAAGCGACCTGTATTGGGTTTCTCACTCTGCACATCCCAGCCCCGCAAAAAATGAACCATGCAGGGCAAGTTTCCTGTAGTTGAAGCTGACCTAAGCAACTACTGTAGCGAAGACCCCGGCAAACATCTAAACATGAGTCTTCCCCAGCGAGCTCGTCCACACTCTGAAATTTGTGGCAGGTTCACACAAGCTTTTGATCGATAAATGGATGGATGGATGGGCAAATCTGGAGCCAATGGATCAACAAATGGGCATGGTTCACTCATGGTGCGCGCATCTGTTGACGGTTACATCACATCACTGCATTGTTACAGCCACGTTATGCCAAGTTGCTGCTGAACTGGCTATGGCGAGATCCCATCCGCTGAAGCCTTGCATCCTGCCAGCTCACAACGTGGGAATTCGGCCAGCAAACCTGGATATGTCAGAGAATTTCAGAGAAATCATGGGTGTTTGCAGGGTCAAAGACACAAAGAATACACGGAAGAGGTTGTGGGTTGTGCTGTGAGTTGAGGTCATGTCCCATCGTTTTCTGCTTTGCATGTCAAATGCTGTTGTTTCGTGGATGCTTTTTGGCTTGGTTCTAGGCTGTGTTAGTTGTGTGCGTTTGATTTTGGAGTCTGTTTAGTTTGCTTTTGCATCGTTCTTTCTTCTGCATTGTTTGTTTGCTTTTCTGATTTTTTTATCTTCCCTCGCTTTCTGTTTTTCTTCGCTTTTTGAAACATTGGTTTCCAGCGAAATCTGTCTCCTCTACATGCCGTCTCCAGGAGATCAAAATTTCATGAAGGGCTTAGACTGCTTAGACTGCAACTTGGCTGTTCAGCATCCCTCATCGGCTAGGCGGCTAGGCGCGGCGGATAACCAAGCCAGCACAAAAGGTAACGTGTAACCTTCGTTTCTAGTGACAATTCTTTGCGCTGCAGCGTAGTCCTTGTAGGATCATGTGCAGGTTTGTACGGTTTGTATATCTCCCCGAGTTCGCATGCACAAGGGGAAAGCCCTCCAGGATGCTATATAAATCTATATAATTGTCAAAGGCTTGACAGAAGTCCCATTTGTATTCATGTGCATGATGTCCAACATAACAAGCTTTGAGAAATGAAAATCCTCAAAATTGTGGAACATAATAGGCAACCGCCGAAGAGAAAACAACCAGCTGAAATAGTATCGTCTGTGAGTTGGCACTTCGAAGCTTTGCACATTGCATACCAGGCATACCAGGCATACCAGTGCACCATAGTGCTTCCCTCCTCCAAGAGCAAGGGAGCGCTAGCGCCTCAGGTGGATTCGGGCCATGGTAGAGGAAGGTATAGGATGCAGATTGCGTCCCGGTTGCTCCAGTTGTGTTCTTCAAAACTTCAAAACTACCCTACTTTGGCTGTATGGAAGCAAAATGAAGAAAAAAAAGGCAGGAGCTGGAGCCAAGTCCAATTTCCATTGCCATGTCTTCCATGTTGGAATGATATCCAACCAGCCTACCTTCCCCCAAACACAGCCGTGGATGATATCACACACACACACATATCGAATGAGATAGGAGATTCCTATCGCAAAGGGCATTGGCTAGCACTCCTAACAACCAGCGTACCCTGCTCTTTTTTACAAACCTTCCTCCCTGTTGTCTGAGTCCAAGTGTCTTGCAGTTGACACTCTACTCAATGGCCGATGGCCGCTTGGTTGGCCAGTTGGTTGCCCAGTCCCGTTCACCCGCGTCCGCCTGGCCTGCGCCCAACCATGTTCGTGGAATCAGCTGACAAAATGCTGATGACACAACATGATCAACATGATACAAAATGCTGCAAAATGATAAGACTTGACGTACCAATTTGCATTGACTTGCAAGTACCCCTGCATTTGTGATTTCCTGGAAGAAATGATGAGGATGACAATCTCCAACAGTCCCACCTGCATCGCGATGGCTGCAGGTGATTTGCGCAGCTGCGGAGGACCATAACCTGGGAATCTGGTGCTTTGGTCATACTTAGTCATAGTTCCAGAAGTAGGAAACGGACAAATGGAGTCACAATGTCGTCTCACGGATGACAGAGACTGACCCATGACATCCCATGACCCGTTATTCCTTCCATTCCCTTCCTGAAGCCCTTATCTGATCAAGTGCATGACTTCTAGACCTTCAGAGCTACTCAGGGCGACCTCTTTCATCCTCCATGTCAATGTCTAGCTGTCTCTTTCCACCATTGCCATCGGACGCTTATGAAACATGTTTCTTGTCAACGGCTTCAGGCCGAGCACACATTGCATGGAGTTCTCTGGCGGAGATGAACCTCAACAGCGACAAAAAATGGCTAAAGTGCATGAAAGTGCTGGCATCCGCAAGGGCAGGATATGACTGTGGTGAAGCTGCAGCTGGCATTGCGGTGGTTGAGAAAATCTACAGTAATCCAAGAATGGATATGAATGTCTTCAGGTCTTTGTCTCAAGCATCCCTCCAAAAGGATCCAAAAGGCTTGCGGATCTGCATGTTCAAAATGGAATGCAGCACACACACACAATTGAACCCCCAAAATCCTCAGAAAAGGGACTGCCATCAACGTGCCGTGCCTTAATAACTTAATTACCTTAACTTACCTGCCTCTGTTGCCAGGGAGCGGTAGTCGTCCAGCAGTCTGCCCAGGAGGTGCTTTGGACACCGCCCAGCCTCGGTCGCCGCCATCTTCAATGCTACCTGCGATCGTGAAAGCAAGGCTGGGCAAGGTCCACTCACACAAACTCCACACAGGATGGGTACATTGTCACAAGGAACGTCAAAAACAACCAGGGTCAAATCATATAAGATCAGGATATGTAAAGGCAAAATTGCAATCCCAGCTCCGAACATGTTTGAAACTTAGACGCAGCAAATGTGCACGGCGTCTGAAACGCATCTGGATGCCCGCCGTAATCAAAGAGAGTCACGGCATATCAGACCAGTAGAATGATCTTATCTCCAGAATTTCAAACTCTCCAATGTTCTCATGAAAAGCAATCCAGGACAACCTGAATGCCCCGCGCTTGCGCAGTCCTCTCTCCCCGTCTCAGCCTACATCGAGCATTCTGGCACCATACTTCCGCATCATGGCGACAGCTGCTCTCCATCGACAGCGGCTGCGCGCCCCACCTACCTCTCTTAAGGGATGGCTTCTCCACCTTTCGGATCCCAAAAGCACGAAGGCTCCAGTTCTCTAATTGGCTTGTCCTGCCCTGGGTTTACAATGCTACCGCCATGTATCTCTTTCTTCAGCAATGCTGACTGGCTGCTGACTGGCTGCCGACATGCAACTGGAGCCTTCAGGTGGTTATCTGCTTTGCAGGTTCCACGCTGCAACAGGTGGAGATTTGAGGCATTACAGCAGCAGAATGACCCATGAATCTCACAAGGACATCACATGCCACGTCCCAGTATAAGAATGCAACATCGTCCACCGACAACACGATGGTTCTGTAAACATCAAGTTGTTCAGTACATGAAACAATGGACTATTGAAACACCCTTGACATCCCTTGACACTTCCCCCTAGCATAGGTGCTCTTGCGGATAGAAACCTATTAAAAGGGAACTTTGCCCACAATTCATGACACTTCCACATAGTTCTTGGTTATACACTATGAAACTAGCCGAGGCATCTCTGACTCAAACTGATAGGAGTATTGTAGTATTGCCAGTGCAAGCACCTGTGAGAAATCAGCACTTCTTTTTTCCGGACAAAGGACTCAGGATGGAAAAACTCCCTGAGGGTTCATTTTTTCACTGGCTCGAGGTCAGAACTTAATATCTGTCAAGGGTCCACAGCCTAGGACTGAGGAAGGGCATGGGGCCGTCGGTTTACATAATGATATGTATACCGTTGCGTCGATATGTGAAAAGGTCAACGTGCCCAAACTCTACGGGAACCGCTGAAGACATGATGGCACAGGGGGCAGCGAAATGAAACATTGCTTGATGCTGGTCAACTGCAAAATGAGGGTCCATTTCTATCCATTTCTCCATTATCCCCTGAAATTTCCTGCGATCCCTTGTATTCTCATGCTGTGACCCTTTACTTTTCAAGATTTTCCCTGTCACTTCCAATCTTGGCACTCCAGGTCCAAGGCACACAAATGCACTTGTAGTAGGCGTCACATGTACCGCCCTTGGCCTTGTCTTTGAAGGTCGACCTGTCTCTCTTTTCAGCCAAACAGCCTGTCGTTGCCGGTGGGGCCGGTGGGAGATTGAACATTTTGGACAGTGGTACTGTCAGTATTAGGATATTGCCATATTGCGCTACTCATCCATCAGCTCTCAAGCGGAGCCATCCTGTGTTGCTTGACATCTTGCAGCGTTGTGGCTTTGTAGCTGCTTGTGCCCTCTAGTCGTGCATGATTGCATGATGTGGTTGCTAGTCTCCGTGCTTGGCATACCGGCACTGGAGAGGACGTGTTGCACTGGTACTTGGCAACATCTTGATACGAAGAAAATTCCTCCGCGGTCTACGGTCTCCCTATGCAAGTTCATCGAATTCAGCCACTAACTCCTTGCCCATCCCTGGTTGTGCCTGCAGGTGATGAGGACCTTACTGCAACCCAGTGCTGAAAAGAGCATCCGCGGACATCGATGTCACAATGTGTGTATGCATGTTTGTGTAAGTATATGCACATACTAACCGATTTGAGGCGTTCACTGCTGTCTACACTTGTGACATTGTGTATACAATGGGGACATGGATGCAGCTATGACATGGGACCTCTCCTGAAGCACCTGAAAAGTGAAAGCCCGGTTGCCCATTACGAAATGTGGCGCTTGAGAAAAGACCGTAATGTTGTGGCCAATATTATGATGATACAGATACATGATGCCACTTTTGATGATACTTTTGATTACAAGCATCAGCACAAACAAAAGGGTGGGTCCACAACTACTGCGTCCAAAACGAACATGTTCAGAGCTAGCTATCATTATCTAACATATTGATACGGTTTCAATTTCAATATATATATATTTCGAGTCATACAATCACTATTCTGCACAAACACTTTCGCACCCGTCCCTTGGGCGCTCCCACTTGAAGAATTTCCTCTTCTTGAACTTGAAGCCCAAAGATGCAGAGCCTTCTCTCCTTATAGAGCAATTGAGCTTGTCAGGGGCCCTTCCCCCTGCAGGAGGTCCATACTTCCAAAGCCCCAGGGTCCAGGTGCATTCGACTTTGGGCCAACAATCATCAAAGTTGGTGACCTGACACTTTGAAGAACTTCCACTTACCATTTGAGTGGTGAAATGATCGCCTCATTTCGTGCTTAAAAAGTCCCAAGCTGGGCCCAAATTGCTTTGAAGCCTTGACTTCCGGTCTCACAAAGGGAAACGTCTATCACTTAGATGTCAAATAAATTCAAATGATCGAAATGATGTCAAGGTGCTCACACTCCCACTTTGAGGCTTTCCGACGGTTGGGCTCGTCCTCGCACCGGCCTGTGTCCACTAGTACCTTGGGTCCATAGGGGAATGTCTCACACTAGCAACCCTCAGAAATGCAGCAAGCCTTCCATAATCTGATGCTGCTGCACTGAATGTGAGCCTTAAATCTTAAGAAGTCCCTGAGATAGGGCATTTGGATGCATTTGGCACACTGGGAAGAGATTGATGAATCGCTCACTTTCGCGGAGCTTGGTCCACTGGAATGTCCAAACTGCTGCTGCCATACATGTATAGATTTAGGCGCGCATCTTACTTTCCATATCTTTCCATCATCTCTCCCTGATTGTCCTTGTTCCAACCCCTACCATTTTCTGCCTGCGCAGCCATGCGCACCCCAAGTAGGGCCCCAGTGCGGGTGTGACATAACAAACATCAACTGACATTTCACTGGACAACTCTTGTTCTTGCCATTTCTTGCTGTGGGCTTTTGAACGAATGTTGAAGAGATGTCTAACTCTTGGATGCACACATTCGTCTCAGATGGCACACAATTGTGGGACGGGGACCCTGTCTCAGCACTAGGACCACCTTTCAAGCTGCCGCATGACTTTGGCTTCTAGATTGTCAGCCCTCCTGGTTTTTCCTTCGTGATCCATTTCTTCAAGCCCAGCTGCTACATTTAGAAACTGCCATTCTTTCTGCATGTGCGTATGTATGCACGGAGGTATGTCTGTATAGCTAAATACTCCTTACACTAATAATACATATGATTTACATGCTGCACCTATGTAAAATGCAGTGTGTAGGCGCGCACACAACACAAACATCACAAACACAAGCACAAACACACAGAGGTTCACGTCCACGTATAATAATCATCTATAATAATCTGACATTAAAGGCGCACTGATGCCCAGTCACCCGAGTGGGCCATAGTGGGCCCCATGCTTCGTCCTAGCCGACGCCAAGCTGCGTATGTTGTCTTTTTACTCTGGTCGTAGCCCTCCACGGTGAACTCTGGGAATTTGTCTTCTTCGATCGCCTGATGCAAACCAAAATGTGTGGACAGCAGCAAGGGCAGGAAACAAATGATAGAACTGGAAAGATATTGATAGATATTGTGTTTTTCCAAAAACCCGCACGATATAGGGGAGGACATGCTGAGTAAACACAAATGAAATCAAAAACAAAAAACATGCAGGAAACACTGGGCTGGCACATCACTGTCCGAACAACTTATGCAAACAGGACATCAGCAAAAGTCAGAGAAACCACATCACCACAGCTTGCCACCAAAGCCGTTCAAAGCCGTTCAGATCCTTCAGTACTGAGCTGCCACACAATGCGCCCGGCGAGGCTGGAGAGCAACTGACGCAGTGCCAGAAATTCATCCTTGCCACGCCTGAAACAGTTCGAGGATGTTCGAGGCAACAAGAAACGCCAAAGCAACGCAAAGCGGCACGGGATGCTTAGGGAGGCAAGGAACATGGAGGGATAAGGGTGAGAGCAACCAAGCACCCAAAAATGGATCAGGAAAGTGTATCGTACGTATATATGTACGTATTTATTCAGGTCACCAGGCGCACGCAACATACTTCTTTGATCTTCTTTCCGGATTGTTCCGCTGCGTGACAACACAAATATATATATATATATATACATGCATGCAATATTATGTATACAAATTATGAACATGCAATGTTATATTAGAATTATAGAAGCAATCAATAACATAGACCCGGGCAAGCCGGCGGCGGAAGTTTCCCAAACATAAATGACCTATAGTTCAAAGACAACCTGTCCCGACCGTGTCCTTCCCTCGACACTCCACACCTCACACTGCACA
>Ga0126342_10005452_pt1:0-20000 | contig 22193 bp, 18 predicted proteins | sample Cyp1metagenome_FD_92528 | JGI IMG/M metagenome (GOLD analysis project Ga0126342, IMG submission 92528) | Coral microbial communities from Lord Howe Island, Old Settlement Bay, Australia - Cyphastrea 1 metagenome | ecosystem: Host-associated > Invertebrates > Cnidaria > Coral ...
ACTTATTTTGAAGTCAGAGTTCGCTTGCGTTTTAGGGTCGAGGCACGACTTTTACGTTAACCGTTTCCCAAGCTAATTCTGGTGATTCCCAAAAACGAGGCACGACTTTATCAGTTGTCTGTAGTTTTGGAACAGCCAACCCCTACACATCGTTTGAGATTCCGCTGTTGCGTCTGTCCTTTGGCTGTTGTATGATAGCCGTTCTTCCTCCCTTTGTCCATGCCACGGAAGAGCGCCAGCTCCTCTGCTGCACGGAAGTCCAGTTCCTGCGCAGAATCTCAGCTGGCAAAAGCCAAAAGATCCTAAAAGCACGTTCTGTCACATTCCCGGACAGGCAATTTACGGAGTAGCTCATCGAATTCAGTTGGCTCAGGACGTTTGCCGGCAAGCTGTCCTCAATGCCTATGGTGCCGCTGCCATCCCTATCTAACTCCTCCCAGAGTCCCTTGACATCCTTAGCTGAGCCAAGAATGCCACTGCAAGCGATCCAACCCAAACAGGATCCAACGAGAAGTGAAGCAAACAAAGAGACCTGATTGAATTGAAAGATAACGGGATATATTGGGAGTAAATTCAGTAAATGGTAAGCACCATAAGTAGCCAATTTGCATCAAGTTGCAGTATCAATGTCAATGTATTGAACTATCCCAAATTGCCATTCTGCGCACAAAATTGTGTTAGTTGGCCTCAAACAGATCTGATGCCAAGCTGACAAGGAGCTGTTCGCCATTTCAGGTTGACACATGCCTCCCATTGGGTTTGTAGCTAGGCAGGCTCCGTCAAACAAATCACATATGACTCATGTGACATATGTCTTAACATGTCTTAACATATATGACAATGTTCAAAACATGAAAACGCGTCGCATGCATTTTAGTTCTTCTTCTATGTGTCAATAGACCTTTTTCATACATACGCCCCGATACAGGTGAACGTTGAAGGCAGGACTGGTGGTGCTAGAATATGTGTTCCTGCATGGAACGCCGTGGTCACGGCTAAGTCAGAAAAGGCAGGACCTGGACTATGAAACCCAATGGAAACGCTTTAACGCTTACGGTTTGTAGACGTGAAAACACTCATTTCCAGAAGCCTCTTTCCAATGGAACGCCGGTACCCAAACTACTAAACATATTTGGTTGATGATTCACCGTTCCCATGGAACGCTGGCTTTTACTGATGCTTCGGACCTCGGACCTGCCCAAACAGTGAAATCGTTCAATTACTAAAAGTTGTGGTGATGCCAACTTGAACTTTTTCCAGGCGCACGGCCTCCCGATACGACTTTTGCGAGCTGATACGACTTAAAGCTAGCGTTGTAGATGATCCAAGGTCTTGCATGTTTAATCCAATGTCTGTGAAACGCATACTAAACGCTAAAGGTACCGCCTTCACCTGAATGTTTTCTGCAAGGGAACAGCTCTATTTTATACCACCGGTATCGCCTTCAACATCTGCCTGTATGCCCCCATACACCTCTACAATCCTCTACATACTCATAGTGGGCCCTGAAACCTTTTCCTTGAATAAAGGAAGGGTGCATCAACTCAGGCATCTGCCTTGCCTTGAAGAAAGCACCCTTGTGCAGCAGCATTGCGTCACCTGAAGATTCATGGTGTCAAGACATTCATCATCATCATCATCATCATCATCATCATCATCATCTTCATCTTTCATGGTGTCAATAGAGAATGTCAGAGAAAGATGATGGGACCTGACCTGGAAAGAGAATCTCTCCTGCGAGTTGGAAACACGCTTCCAAAATTTCTCCAAATGTACACGAAGGGAAACCACCAGATATTGCAAGGCAAATCGGCGCCTTCGGTCAAAGCTTGTCGCCAGGCTCGGATCAGGTTACCCCCATGCTTCTGGCGCAAAAAGCGCTTGAAATCTGCCTCGGAACACAGCCAGCAATTGATTTGGTGTGGAGGGGGGTCCGCCGGCAGCAAGAAAAAACACGTCGGAGTCGATTTGTGACGTTGGAACTCTTGTATCGCTTGATATCTTTTGTACTCAGTTGCAAGTCGGTCCGGTACCACAATAAACAATCAATCGGGAACATCTTCTGCGGCGTGCCGGGCCAAGGCACAAGATTTTCTCGCGGATCCTGCACTGGCAATGTGTTTTTTCCGTTGTGGAAATGGATACCGCAATGCACTGAATCTCATCCTATGGATCCCTTTGGCACGATGGGCCACGATGCGTCTGTCCTTGGATTGCTTCTTGGCCAATGCTCTGGTTTCCATGTGCGCCTGCTCCCTTGCTTTCAGCTTTTTCTTCAAGCGACGCAATTCCAAGTTCAACCTCAGATGAATTATATAAATAGAAGGAAAGCGGACCTGGACCTGGACCTATCAAAGTATATCTAATGGTGCCAGACTAACAAGTCAAAATCAAGCACATCATTTGGTAGCAACGGCTTTGTGCCTGTGCAAGTCTTGCTTGTTGGCCATTCGATACCTTTTGTATACCTTTTGTTGACATGGCCAAAGCCAGTACAAGAGCCTGCTTTGTTCCTGCTCCAAGCATGCTAGCGTCTATGCCTATGCTCCAATATCTTTGTTGGATCTCCTTGGTGTCGACCAGAAGACCTTATGGCCTCGAACACATCTCATCTCATTCTCAAAATCAGCAGCTCTCCTGATTGATGCCAAAATGCCAGCGCATGTCGCCGATTACAAGATGTCCCTGGTTTGCACCTGGTTAGGATCTGCAAAAGAATGTGCCAAGCCACGCAAAGGCATCATCAAGCACAAACAACATCAGATTGAGCACGCACAGTGATCTGGTGAGAGTCACGTTTCTACATTTCTGCATCCACACTCCCATGCCAAGCTGCAAAGGGCTTGGAACAGCTGCTCCTCTTGCCCATATGTCCAGTGCTTCTCTACCTGGGAGGCAGTCTGACAGTCTGACAGGTTGGATTTTTCTCCCAGAACTCAGATAGCCGGGTCGATACCGTGGTCCCTCTGAAACGCTATAAACATCTATAAACTTTGCAACCATGTGGTCTCTATGTGGTCTCTTCCCTGGGACCGGGCCTATGAATCGAGCTTGACAAAGGGGTGGCAAACCTTGTGGGCTTGACATGACCCGCCGAGAAGCCAAGTCTGCTTCGAAATGAAATAAGTCTATCTTGATGGCCTGAGAGCAGGGTGAACCTGGACACGCACACCTCTACCCATCTGAAAACCATCGAAAGGTGAGATGTTCGCTTCAAATATAAATACGGCAGAATCAACTGTAAAGTGTAGGGCAAATATTGCAACGTGTTTGTTTGGCAGCAATGCCCCCAAAAAAGCACATAGGCGCCCAATTACAAGCAAATTTACTTAGTCCTCCCATGCTACACTCAGATTGGGCATAAGAAATTGCATCCAAGAGTCCTCCACCTTCAGCTCGGTTTGCCTCGATATGTGAAGAAGCACAGCATGTTAGACATCCCATGTTAACGTGATTCAAATTTTACAACGCCACCACATAACATCCATACATCTGTAACTGGATAAAAACCATGATAGAACAAGGGAGGAAATGAGCCAAAACCTTACTATGAAAAGCTGGTCGCCGTGACATCCGCTGGATGCAGTCTTCTGCACCCTGCGGGTATGTCTCACATGCCCAGCTGCGGAAGTTGTCCTGGGCGATGAAGGCGATAGGTATTGGTGGTATTGGCAAGGAAATCATAGACCAAAAAAATGGAAAAACATGGGAGAACTATGGAGCACTATCAGATTCTGATGTCCTTCCTTTGTTCCTTCTTGCCTTTGTTGAAAAATTCCTTGAAGCACCGCGATTGGTATCGCTCTTCGGTCATATTTCGTGTTTCAGCTCTGTTCTTGTGCTCTCCGGTCACATTTCGTGCTTCAGCTCTGTTCTTGTGCTTTGCGCAGTAGGCCAGGCTGCTTTGAGTCTGGTGACGTGGCGTCTGTGCGCTATTATTGTGTGCGTGTGTGCATTAATAAGTAACTATGCGTCTCTGTTCTTGAAAAATCTTGAACAATGGGTTTGGTGCCGAATCTTGAACAATGGGTTTGATGCCGAAGCCCCACAGCTTTGTCCAACTGCGGCTGCCCAAAATGGCTGCCCAAAATGGCTGCCCAAAATGCGGCCATGTGTCCCAAAGCTCATCAGCTGCTGGGTCGATCTCCTCGAAGGTGACTTCCCCTCCACCATCAGCATCTAAAATGTGGTAGAGCTGGTTGGCATCGTGCGGGAACCTAAGTATCTGAGAATCAGGGGTCACTTCAAAAGGCGCCAACAGGCATTCTACTGCGAGAAACTTGTCCTGAAGAAGGCAGCAAAACACATTGGCACAGGATTTTCAGGTGCTTTGCGAGTGACTCTGTTCACTAGCGAACATCATTGGGCGATTCCCTTCTCCAATGATTTGATGCCTTGCTTGAAACATCCTGCTAGTAAGGACCAACTCTCCTTGCTAGTTCTGCAAGACCCTCACCCCTGCATCATTCGAGGAGCATGTTTTCCCGCAAGTATCCTTGGCAAGAGATAGAACAAACATGGAACAACATAGAAAGAAAACACATTGCAAGTTTCTTGCCCAGTTTGCACAGAGTTTGGTTTCTTTGGGATTTCATGAAGGTTGATTCTGCATCCGTGCGCAACATGTCAGGCTCCGGACTCAAAACCATTTGACCAAGATGCATGAAACCTAAGCTTTATCCTCGTTTGTGCAAGGCAAGATTGGTCTCTCTCTCTCTCTCTCTCTCTCTTCCTTTCTTCCCTCCTTCCATCGCCTTGCAAACTAAAGTTGGCGAATGGCCAAGAGATGCCAAGAGTCTCAAGAAAAACATCTCGGTGATCCTGTGTTCATGATCTGGATCCAGTTTATGAATCCATGCTCTGAGGCTTGAACCTGGCGAGTCAGCAATCAGATTCACATGTGGCTTTGTCTGAAAATGATGCATATCCTCAAATATAATTTTAATGATGAATATTGGATTTCAAGAGTTCTTCACTGATCAAAGCCAACTTGAAGTTGCAAATGTTGCACGTTTAGAATAGCGCTCCTGTATTTTTATTTGCCCTGGGATATTGCCTGGCCCCAATTCTTGAATTTATGTGAATTCGTCTTTTTCCTTTGAGTCCTGCACAACAGTCTTCTCGTTTTCTTTGCTGCTGCTGACTGTCGGTGCTTTACTTTTCAGGTCCCAATTGGTGCCTGGTATCATGAACTGATTGGCTTCCTGCTCTGACCCGAGATAATTAAATATAATTAATACAGTTTGTTGCATTTCTTTGCCGGTTAACTCTCTTTTGCTACTGTTGTGGGAAAGCGGCCATGAGTTGCTTGTGACCGGTTCAAAAAATGGTACTGTAAGGAGAAAAAAAGGCTAAGCAAAACACTCCCGCCGAAAGAGAGGAATACCGAACAGGCAAGGTAAAGAAGCCAAAGCCAATGGAGGACCAAATGAGGGCCACCCCGCCCACATGTGACGCTAGCCGCTAGCCCTAAGCAAAAGCACACGGCATACCGTGAAAATCCGTGAAACATACAGGAGCTTGCGGATGACACCTTTCCACTCGATCAGGCACCTTTTGGGACGGTTGATGTTTCAGTTCCTGTGTACATCCTGCCCAGTCCTGCCCCTTGCGGCCTTCTTGCTTGGTCAAGAACTCCTGCAAAACCTGCAGCCGTTCGAATTGACACGGCTTGCGCACACTCACAAAAACTCACTTGCCCCTGATACATCCTTCACAACTGCAATCAACAAACAAGGTAGGTTTGCATGAGGGTGAAGAATGTGATTGACTATGACTATGACTATGACAGCTGCAGTTCTATTCACAAGCCAAGCCTTCTGGGCATTTGAAGCATCCATGCTTCCAGCTGCTGGTTCCTCTCTAAGCCGTGCACAAAACAAGGCAAAACAATGCATAATATGCCTGCTACATGCATGATGGGAACTTGAACCTGTACTGCTACTATCTGCTACTTGAGCACCTGACCTGTTGTCTAGGATCCTTTGTCCCTGCCTTCAGGCTTGGAAGATGTGTTTCTGTATGGCAATGTAAATGTAAACTATATATTTGTTTGGAAATCAACGAACTTGAATCCACTTCGTGAGCAGCTTTCCGGGGTTTCCGCGAATAAAGGCTGGGACCATGCTGCCACGCGTTTAGGTGGTACATGGTGGTACATGCGCGCTGTCCTGTTCCACTGTCAAAGGCTCGGCTGTCTGCCCGACATCACTCAGCGAGGCGGACGTCCAGACAAATTCCAAACACTTGAAGTGCTTTGGGCCTGCTTTGGGCCTGCTTTGGGCCTGCTTTGGGTGCCTTCCTACTTTTGCTTTTCTCTGCTTTTCCTTCTTGAAAACCATGGTCCCTAGAATCCCTAGAACTTCTCACCTCCATTCCAGTTTCATCACTCCTGCAAGTCATGTTGCTACACACGCAGAAAAACATGAAAAACAACCTTGAGCAAAAGCAGCCAGTGGGGCCAGTCAGCGGAGTCACCGGGTCTGGAAATTGGGGAAAATTCTCTGCAAAATGTTTCCAAAACAATGGCTCCGGATCGATATGGATCGATAGTTTTATTTTTTTGTGTCCTCCCATGTCCTCCCAATTTCTCCCTTCTACCATCCTAAATACGCATTTTCAATGCATTTTCCTTCACGCATGCACAACAGGAGAAACTTGATCTATTTTGATCCATCACGATCCATCCATGTTCCTTGACCAAATCTACCGCGTGTCCACCGTTGTTCCAGTTGGGGCGGCTAAGCACCTCCCGCAAATGGCCAACTCCTCCGGCCCAATGGTAACCCGCCCGTACTCGAGCCACAGGCGAGCATGCATTGTGAACTCTAAGCAAACATGATTTTAAAAACGACAGATTCTGCAATACTGGCCTACGTTGACTTGTGGGATCTGGTCGGTGTCAAACTAGCGACTAAGTTGGTGCTTGACTGAACCATGCTGTGCTGATAATATAGGATAGTTCGAGGACTGGTCTTCCAATGTCTTCCGTCTTGACATGCCGAAAGAACCCCATGACCAATCAGTGGGACACTTCGACACTTCACGTGCTTCATCTTTTTTTCCAACCAACACCTTGTTCCTTCTGGAAACGCGTTGGCAGCTCATTTCTGTGCCTGACGCTCTTGGCACAGTGAACAGTCCACCAAAGTGTGGAACACGGCGAAGTATCTCAAGTATCTCTGTGTGTGTGCATGTGAGCAAAGCAACCCTCAAGTAACCTCAAGTGAAATACCAGAGTGACCAGCATTCTCGCTGGTATGTGCCATTTGGAAGAGCAAGCCTTTTGGTTCATAAAGACCGCCAAGAAGTGGGCAAATCTTCGCCTGGACTATGATGCATCTGTTCATGTCGGCACGGCCCCTGTATACCTTTCCGTGCGTGTTCCCTTTACTATGGCATGTTGGCAGGAGGACCCAGGACCTTTCTGTTCACCAGCTAAGTGCAGCCGGGCGTCGATGGCACTTCTATCAGGAAGTAGCCTGCGGCGGACCTTGGCTTGAACTTGCAACATGTTCCTTCTGTAGATAGTTTGGCATACATACATATATTTATATACTTATATATATATACATGATATATATATATATACATAATGTATAAATATATATATATACATTATATATATATGCATAATATAAATAAATAAATAAATAAATATATATATATATAACAATATATAATATAATATACATCAGTTTGACTGATCAGCCTTGAGATTTGAGAGGTTGCAAATATTGGTTGAGCGGCTGAACAAGGAGTGACATACACAACAAGTACACAAGGAGATCAGTAGCATAGAAAACCCGCACAAAACTCACTACCATTGAACCTCCGCTCTTCTGCCTTCAGTGGTTTCGGATGATTTCGGCATGTTTTAAACACTACAGCATCTCCTGAGTCCTTCCAAGCCCCCTGCAGAGCTAGCAATGAAGCCAGGAAGGTCCATGTGAATCCATCAAACCCCAGCCTCAAGCATACATAGCTTAGCCATGTGCATCTATGTGCCACAGGAAAATCCCATGTAATTCCGCATCACTTTGAAGCATGTGAAAACGAGGGTGGGATATGGTGAGATGCTCTGTTGCTGGTTTGTGGTTACATTGATACCATCTGCTGCATGTCTTTTTCCTGAAATCCGGAGTTCACACTCGCTTGCACTCAGGTTGGTGCGTCTCCCGGACCGCCACATGCGTTGGCCTCGACGATCAATCTGCAAAAGTGCAAGTTGCTTTAGACGTTTGTGTCCGCCTGGAACCACAATCAAAATACTATCTGATAAACTCATGCTATAGTAAATGATCATGCTATTTTGTTTTTCGAATCTTCAGATTACACATGTGCCTTCGAGAGCGGAGGCTGTACCGACATTCTCCGAATCTGCTCATGTGCTGAGGCCTTTGCAAAGCCAGCAGAAACATCGAGAGCGACAGCTTTCCAGCCTCAGTATGGCTTGGACATTCCCAGCTGACCTCATGAGCAACAGCAACAGCCAGAGAGGTTTGAGTTTCCAGCCCAGCTCACCACTGGCCGTGCAGCCAGTCTTGCCAAAGGATCAGCCTGAGGATTCCAAGAGGCTGCAAGCCACTTGAATCCAAGCATAGGCCGAATGAGAAGGACAAACATCTGATCAGCCACATCGCGAAACTGGTGTCATGCCTCATTGCACAGACCCACAATGTGCAGGCCTTGGTGCGCACTGGTTGGTTTAAGATCTGTGACCGTGACCCTTTGAATATCGTTTGATCACCCAGCCACCCAGCAACTCTATCTCTAAGATCCGCACCAAAGACAGGTAGCAGCAAACCCTTGGTGAAAATCGAGGCGCAAGGTTTGCCTGCACAGCGCGGCAAACGTTGCTCCATTGTTTCACCCCAGGACACGTTGTGGCAGGAGACTCAGGAGACTCTCACAGGACGCACACTGAAACCCTGGTCAGCATAGTTTGGGGTCCCCGCGGATCACTGGCAACTCATCAAAGGGTGAAATGAAAATCATGACCTTGGCAAACACTTGTTGAGGCTAGAGGGAAATTTTAAATGGCTGGAAGCCAGGGAAAAACGAATCGGTGAAAAGCATACGTGCACGCAAAAACATCATCCACACATATCCACACCAATAACAGTTTGCCGCTAATGTGTCGCCACAGCATGCCCTGCAAAACCCGAAGGCTCAGTGCCTGACCAGTCCCATTATCAGGCAGCTTGTGGTGACGCCAAAGCGCGCAGAGAAAGGCATTTCACCCACGGGCCTTTGATGCTGGTTGTTGCCACGATGACAAGGCAAGAAATCACGGGGAAACGGCATCCTTGGCATGTCCAAAACGCCTTTGCACCGTGAAGTTGGGGGCGCCAGGGTTTTGAAGAGGGGCACGTGACTGAAGCAACCTTCTGGTGAACAGCAGGATGGAGAGGGAACAACAAACTGAACTGCTACAAAGCGCTTCAAAGTCTGGCTAGCCCTGGGGCCACCCTGCATCCCACCGGCAGTCGTTGCTCGTTTTTCTCCGAAAGTTTGAATGAAAATCGTGAAGTCTACGCTTGAAATGAGCAAGGCCTTTGCTACTTCCATCAGTGTCACGATGGTTCTCAGAACCATCTTTAGTAACCTTGGAAAAAACAGAGCCGACACAGCCAGTGCCGGCTCAAATTGAGCTAGTGCTATGGTGGCACTGTCTTAAATCATTAGCCCAATTGAGGCAATCGATGTGTGCCGCATGACGCAACAAACAGCAACAAACCACCTTTCATAACTTGAACAACTATGACATGGCCTGACACAGCGCGGAATGCAACATATAATTAGTTTCATGTGGGTGGACACCATGCACTTGATGGGTTGACCCACATGGTGCCAAGACGGAGTGCCATTGCTTCGCCCTTTCTCGCCCTTGCTTGGACAATCCTTTCCATCCTCTTGCTTTTGCCTGTGGAAACGTGCATGCAGCAAAATGCATCTTGGCAAGATCCAAGGATTCAGTCAGTGGGAGCAAAATCGCGGTGAACAGCTATAAATTATAACAACTCTTGGATTTTCCAATTGTGCATGTCCTTTCCCGTGCACAAATGAGAAAAAGAACCTTTATCATCTCTTAGCAAGAAGTTTTCACTTGAGTGCCTTGCAGTGTCTTGCAAGCCCGGCCTCCAACAGTTATAATTAAGTCTTTTTGAACACGTTGGCTCGCGCACCCTGTCATCTTTACACATCCGCAGTGATATCGCCAGCGAACCTCAGAACAAGACTCCAGTTCTCTCAGCTTCAAGAATCTCATGAACAAGGCAGGTTGTGAGCAAACAACTCGCATGATCTCAAGCAAGTCTTCCAGCAATCGGCATCCTTTTTCGCCACGTGCCAGGCTCGATCTAGCGCGAGTCGGGAACATTAGAGAAATCATTGAAGGCTGTAAGCGACACAAGTGTCAACCTTCGGCACATTGACCTACCAGAGTGAGGCCTGGGTGGCTCTCTGAAATAAATCAATCATGAATCATAAGCAATAAGCGTTCAAAAGCCAAGGCAGGGAACATGATCAGCTCTCACAAAGCACGGCTCAGAAGACGCTGTTTGTAAAGCCATGACAAATTCTCCAATGCAAACCATCCAGTACAACACCTTGGATCTAGGCACCGATGTTCTTCGTGCCTTTGCAAGTTGGATACCTGCTGCAGCCCCAGAAGGGTTGTCCGCTGGTGCTGTTGGTTCTGCACACCATGCGCTGGCCACAATGTAGCCTTGGGCATGTGGGTGGCTCTGTGCCCACCTGTTGCTCCTCGCACACAGTTGGAGCAGGGCGTGTCACAACTGCGGCAGGGAACAATGGCTGATCTTGAGCTGAGATTGAGCTTGGAATATTTATGGCTCCTCGACATCCAGCCTTGAAATTGGCACAACCCCAAAACTCTGACTGGTTCTGGCGATTGATTCTTTTCACCATGTCTCCACTGCACTTTGGGCATCTAGGTGTGGTCATGGAGAGTGGGTCTGCTGGTGCGCATTGGCTGGTGCTCGCAGGGTCGCTTGTGGGCCTTGCCTTCGGAAACTCCGCGGGAACGACCTTCACATTCTGGCCTTCGCAACTCGAATCAAATCTCTCCAGGAAGTATGACAAAGCAGGCTCCCTATGGTCTTGGCGACGGATGAAACCCAGGTACAGGTCTGGCACAGTCACAGAAACCGTGATCGTCTTTTGAAGCCGTCGTTGTGCTTCCTGAAGGCACCACAATCGGCGATTCCCTTCCACAACATAGAGCTGCCCATGGAATCGCACAGCTGTGAGCACCAGGTTTTCTACCAGCTCCTCGCCCTTGACAAGTCTCTCGACCAAGTCTGTCAACTTTGTGCCAGACTGCGGGCCATTTTCGATCAGATCAGGGATGCATCCCTTTGCGAAACGAAGTTTTTGGCAATCAACTTGTTCTTTCCCTCCTGCTCCGGAGATGGCCCTGGTAGCTTCAACGATGTCAGGGGGCATGCCATCAAGGTGCAACTTGGCCAAAAGCTTCTCCAGTGCATTCGAGCAGTGGGGGCATTTCATTCTGCATTTCATAGCTGCGATCGCTTCCTGATCTTCCTGCAACTTGCCCTCCTTAGTTGCATCCTCTGCTGCCTGCACTGCACTTCTCTGGAGCTTTCTCAAGAGGCGGTGAGATCCACGGAGCTCTCTGGATAAGCATGGTTGCTGCTGCTCCTTGTGTTCCAACAATTCACGTCCAAACAAGGTCCACGGGAAGCTTGGGTCTGGGTCCTTCTCTCGTAGGTGAACTTCTTGACTCACGTATTTGAGGTGCCATCCTGCCAAGGCAACCTCATGCAACGACACACCTTTCTCTGTGGCTCTTTGTAGTGTGGCTGCACGCAAATCCGTGAGCCATTGTTCTGCCACAATGTCATCGTTGGAAGTTGCAAAGGGATTCTTGGAGCGAGCGCGGCCCTCTGCTTTTTGGCACTGTTCCTTGATGCATGCAATAAGTTTTCCTCTAGCATCTGAAGCTATTTCTGTTAGCTCTCCACACTTGTCCGATCCAAATTTCTCTGACAACTCCGCCCAGGCTTTCTCGAGATCAGCATCTAGACCTCTGCTTGCCGGCTTTGCAGCGGCCACAAACTCCTTGTGAGCTGCTGCAGCTTGGCGAAAGCACTGCCCAGTAGCTGTTGGGGAGCAGGTTTTTGCGTCTCCTCGATTCATGAAGTCCCACGTCTGTGAACCATCCCATTCTGAGCGTTTGGGGCATGGCTTTCCCTTTTCCACATCCAAGGACTTGCAGTATACAGCTGCTGCCTTCCGGGCAATAGTAGAAGATGCGGCAGTTGGACCCGCGCCAGCAAGCTTCTGCCATTTCCAGTGGAAAAGCCCAATCTGGTCCTTCTCCTGGTATTCCGACAAGAAGTGGGCGTGAACATCAACCAAGGTGTTGATCTGGACTGCTGGTTGAACTGCAGTCTCAAAATCAGGCAATGGCAGGGGCGAAGTATCACCTTTGAAGGAATCCACCAGCTTTTCGTGTGTGACGATTTGAAAGTAATCCCCATCGAAATCCCAAGACAGATTGGTTTGCAAAGGCTCCCCAACCATTGAGAAGTAGAGCACGCCCGGAGCACACTTTGCCCGCAAAGCTGGAGAATCCTTGGCAATGGCAAGCCTCAAAGCAAATGGATCCCTGTCGGACAGGTAGTTGACAATGACCTTCCCTGTCACGGCTTTCCACCCACTCTCCTGCACAAATGGGCTACCTTAGTACATGAACCTCCGAATTCATGTCACATACACTGCAACAATATATGCTGTGCACATGACTGATTCATCCTGATTCAGATTGATTAAAAATGCACATTTAAAATTCTCCTCTCAGCCACGAAATGACGCATCTTAGGCTCAAGTTGTACTTGCATAGTGCTGATTTCACAGATCAAGAAACCCCAAACTTTGCAATGCCAACTCTTTTGTCGCCATTTGGCCATCTGCCTACTTATTGCCACTTGTCCAACTGTCATTATGCATTGGTTTGAACGATTATGCGTTTCATGCTTGGTGAGCCTGAAATGCGCGCCAAAAGATTGTTGAATATGTGTGCATTTTTTGTGTAATTATTGCTGTCTCTCTACAATGGAAAGGAACAAAGGATGGGGTACAAAAGTGACTGCATGGTTTCCATGGTTGAATCTCCTCTCCATCAGATGGGACCATGAGGAAAACTTCGTTGCCCTTCAGTTCCAGGGAAGCATCTTCTCCGTGAGGCTCCGGATGACCACGAGCAGACCAGCAGCCGCGCACGTGGACTTGTGCTTTCGCTCTTTCTAAAGCCTTCTCTTTCTGACGCAGGATGACCTCGAGAAGGGGATGCTGCTGTGGGCTGAAACCTGATTGCAACATCCTCAGGAAGGTCCCTATGAACCGCATGCCACCTGTCTGTGTGGAAGAATGATCATTCTCATCAGCTGCTTGTTGCGCAAAGCGCAAGCAGTCAACAGCATCTTCCATAGACATCTTGCAGTTTCCGATTTTCTTGAGGTATCGCTGCTGCTCGTCTACGAAAACACTGACATCACAACCACAGGCTTCCAATCGCAAGACTATGTCGCGACCAAGGGTTGTGGGGCGGATCCTGCTGAAGTTCAGCACATGAAGATGTTCTCCTTCAAAAGGCCATGCCCCAAACTTCAGCATGTTTTCCGGCACTTCAACCCTACGCGTTCCCTGGAGGCGCGGTGAGCCTAGCAACATGCCTTTCAAACCCGCGCAGCGGATTTGTGCTGATTGGGTGACTGAACGGCAAAGACCAACATCTTCCTTTGGAGCATTTGAAGCAATTGCCAAAGCAGTCAAAATGTCGGGATCCGCCTCCCCTGCCCCATCATCACGAATCACAGCCGGCTCGCCTGATCTGAAGTCATTTTTTGTAGTGATCTGAATCGAGTCAGTATCAATGGAAGCAATCACTGATGAAAACAGCTGCTTGACACGGGCTCGCAAGCGAAACACTGGGAATGGAATCTCCGTGGTTGGCTCCGCCAGCACCAAAGATGTCTTGAAGCCAAGCCTTTCATCAATTTGCTCAGGGCCACCAACAGGAGGACTGGCCAACCATGCTGTAGGTCCTTGGGGGAAAGTGGCTTTACCTCAGGTACACGCAAAGAAGGTATGGGCGGTATGGGGACAAAACAGTGAGATATTCGAAGCTTTCCAAAGAGCTCACAAATCTCAAAATCAAGACCAACAATTGTTACAGCAGGAGCAAATGACACGGCTACACATGGCTACAGTTTCCTGAAACAACCCACTACGCAATTGAGGCTCAGCAAAATGCGGTGTGACGACAGTACGCATGCAGCTGGTGGATTTCTACTGAGCCAGGCTGCTTGAGGAAACATAGTAGTATGTCCGTCCCTGATGAGGAAATCCTGGCCTGTATGTCTCGACCAGCTTTTTCAAGCGATCCTTGTCTCCTGGAAATTGCATTGTGAGAAATACCCAGCCTTCCTCTGGCCTTAGCTTCCACAACATCGGACGCGCAGACATCTTCTGTTGCCCTTCCAGTTTAGGCCTGTCCCCATCAAAGGTGAAGTGCAGGACTTCAATCGTCACGGCTTTCTTTGCTGTCAGCTGCAAATTGGCGTCCGGCAAAGATGTCTCAAAAAACTCCCAAGAATCCAACGGGTTGGTCTCGGCGTTCAGCCTGTCCTTTTCTTCTCCCACCATGCTCCAATCAAAGGAGAGGCCTTGAGCATGCTCCACTGACACCCGAGAGATTGGAGAGGTGGCAAAGATCCTTTCATCCACAGATTCGCTCGGTTCACTGGCAGGCTGAAACGGAGCCATCAACGACCTCTGTTTCTCCAGGAACCTTCGCAGAGGGATCTTCTTGACATTCTCCTCACGCAAGTCTTCCTCTTTGACCTCTTTCAGGTCCTGGTATCGACCGAAAAAGGTACATGACAAATCATAACAAGAAGACCTTGCGTGTGGTTTTTGAACAACTTCATCTAGCACTTCTGTGTTTTAGAGCTGTTATCTGGCGTGCTCCAGTGCGCAAACGCATCAAAGTACCAACCATTGCAACCACTCCCGATCACTCCCGGTCCTCCAAGCAGTCCACGCCCAAACCATCAAGGACCTGACTCAGTTGCTCAAGTTGAACCTCTTTCAGCCAGATTGCCACTTCCTCCCTCATCAGTTCCGCGAGGGCTCTTGTGCTTTGTGTGGCGCTGTAGGCTCAGGAACCGGAACGTGTTTTTTTTGGCTATGTTTTCAACTGTGGCTGTTTCAGTGGCAAGCGTTCGCTTTGTTTCTTCAAACCCGTGCTCTACTGCTGTATACTGCTGTCCTTTCCCTGGATTCAGCCATTTCAAAGCACATTCTGAGCACCTGGAGCCAATGCCATGGCTAAAATTTACAGTAAAACGATGTAAAACGTGCACTCGAACCTGTGGCGCTGAGCTTTCAATGCAAACTCAGCCGGATGACATCAAACTCAAGAAAATCAGTGGTACAAATCCAGAAGCAGTCGCAAGCAATTCCTACCTGGCCCACGTGCGTAAACTTGCCAAGCAACTTGTTTAACATATGGCCTATGATGCCCTAGTGAGACCTGCCCACCGCCAAGTGTGAAGCCACCGGCAGCTTGCTTAGCCTGAATGACATGCGCAAACTTGCGAAATCGTGTTTTTTTCCCGGAAGTGTTTGTCGTCTTCGTGATGATCTTGTTTGTGGGTGCAAACTGTCAGCAAGCGCTGCCGGATCTGCTTGAGATCTTTGGCGCTACAGAGCCATGCAACAGGATGTGCAAGTCATGCTTGGAAAAGGAATCTGGTCACCAGCTGAAGTATACCGGCTTCTACTCGCCAAAACTTGCAAGTATAGGCGCACTATTAGCAACATTTTGGCTTGCAGTTCTTTTGTCAAAAAATACCAATCCTGGAATGATGTATTGCCATTTAAATTTAGCCAAGAGACTTCCGCCATGACTGTCGTGTTCCACCATGACTGTCGTGTTCCACAAGAGCATCCCCGCTTTAAGCCATGGCATATCGCAACTGGGGACTAAAGCTGCTGAGGAAGGCCAATTCCTCTTTGAACCAACGGGCAGCCCTGCAGCACTCTATGGATATGAAATGGGAATTGACCAGCCCAGAACGCTATCAGCATAGGATAGAATACTTTGCCTGATCAGCAAGTAAGATGCCCAGGGGAAAAGCGGGGGAAGATCGTGCGGCATTTGTCGGAACTCAGGTCTTATCCTGCAGCCACATTTCTCTCGCTTAAACACGTGCTCGGAACCGCAAAAGCTGGCGCTCGCGGTTGGGAAGGCCTTCCCTGATTCTGTCTTTGAATTGCATCCGTCTGGAACAGCAACCCAAGGTGTATATTCACGTACCCGCCCCTTTGGGGCAAATTACTGATCTGAAGCTGTGTGCATGGCTCCCCTTTGGATGGAAGAGAAAATGACAACACAACCTGCAAGTAGCATAGTTTTGGCAAGGCCACTTACCTATCAAGAACACAAGAATAAAGCGTACGGAACATCATGAAGAATGCTCGCAATTCCTGATGGTAGCATGCACCCAGCAGGTTCACTAACACATTTCCTGGAGACTGAGTGCCTCATTGACCACTCTTTCCAAAGATAAAATGAAGATGTTTTACATTGGCTCAAGCTGGCTCATGGCGGGCATGGGTTCAGGGGTTCCTCAAGACAAATCATTTCCATCATCGGCAGTCCTGGTCTTGCCTGGGATGATGCAACAAAAAAAGTTGGCGTGATGCGAAGGCTCAGCGGAATGTCACAAGTTGAGCGGCATGTGCGAGACCACTGGAGAATCTGAAATCTGTGAGTCTGGTAAACAAATGCGACCTGTGCAAACCTAATGCCGTTCCATGAACTCTGAAAGAGGCATCCCCTTGCTGAGAGATGCCCTTAGAACATGTGCAAAGAAGCAGAAGCTCTGATGCTGCTTCTCATGCTTTCCGCCGATGCAGCTGCGGTGCTTAGCTCCGCAATTCCGGCAAAGTTCACATCCAGCAAGTGTCGCATCAGGTGAAGAAACTCCACAAAGTTCACAGAATCCTTGACGAGATGGCTCATGACTGAATAATCTGAATATGACTGAATGACCGGATGGAGCGATGACATGCTAATAGTCCATCACTTTGCTCCCTCAACAACTCAATGGACTGTCTTGTCAATCATGAGCCAGCACAGGCGAGTTTTAAACATGTTGAAACCAAATAACACTCAGTTGACGCGACATGTTTCATTACCGAGGCTCGTCTCCAGCGTGCTTGTGCACCAGACGCAGGTGCCTTTTCAAAACCTCACAGTTGCTTCAACTTCGACATCTGCATGTTGGATGGGTCTTTCCTATAATTAATGTAGACCTTTCACATGGAAATCTGACGGAAATTACTTACCACCAAATGCTTGCCATAGCATCAGTGTCACTTCATGTGGTGCAATCACTTCTCCATGTGCAGCGGCTTCCTGGTAAATGTACGGCCCATCAGCCACAGGCATGGGCCTGAATATTGCCATCACCAAGAGGGATCACATTGTGCAACAACCTCGGTGGCGCGCAAAAGCAAGCTTCGTAAGTGACATGTCCCTTTTCGAGACAGAAGGGCTACAAGCAAATACAAACTTTACCCCAAGCTCTTAACAACTGGCTGAAGATCCAGCAGCAAGCGTGTCCTTCTACCATTGTCTGACTCTGCAGTGTGCACCTCTGCCAACAAGTTGCGTTTTGAGCTCCTTGAAGGTGATGCCTTAGCTGCGCGATGAAGTGGCGTTCGACGCATCCCTTTGCAAAGAGAGCCCACCCCTGTGCAATCAAGGCACGGTTTCGATAGCTACCGGGCAGGCCGGAGTCAGTGGAATGATCCATGAAGAGGCCGCGGAATTCATCAACTTCTGCAGAGGTGAAGCCGGTGATCCTGAGTCGGGCCCATGACCACAACCCCTCTCACACGGTTGTCAGACTGCTGAATTGCTCGGCCTGGTGCGACCAAGGTTCTGGATTGCATCGCGTTCTCGTTTCAACTTGTCAAACTCAATAATGTCATGACCTGTTCGAATGGAATGTCCTCTTCAACAGCATTGATGAAACACGAGACTACGACCTAGCGAACACCATTGAATGCAAGCATCCAAAGAATGTGAAAAGTCACACTGAAAATAGAGGCATGCAACTTGCAGGCAATGCCGGTCAAAGCTTGCAAAATTATATAACGTACCACTGGCTTGTCTTGCTGAGTGGGAAACAAACGAAATGAAATGAAATGACATGAAGTGACACGAAGTGACATGAATTGAAATGAGTAAAACTTCCAGATAGATTACAGGGACTACGCAATAAGTGCACCATAGTGCACCTATCTCTTGTGCAAAGCCTGTGTTCAGCTCCTCGTGTGACCAGCATTGATTCCCAGTTGTATCCATGGCCAATCACCATGCACTGCCAAGGAGCAAATCCTTGCCAAAGCCAAAAACTCCAGCAGCTTCACAGGCCCTTTGTCGGCGAGAATCTCACCTCAATGTCAAGGATTGCAACATATTGCAACATATTGCAACATAGTGCAACCATTGCCATCCTAATTAAGTGTGTGGATTTCATAGCAGCAGATTTTGGATGGACGTCTGACGAAATTGTCCTTGTTTAATAGTGTTTGATGTGAGGTCCACCATGGTCTTATCAAACTTGTTCAAATTTTGAAGTTACATGCAATTGACCTGGGGATCACGACTGCATCACGACTTTCACCTACTGTAATAATTTTCGGGAGCAGCAAAGTCACTCAGCTTGGATCGGTGGTCCTTCATAGCACGTTTGTCCGCCATCATGGGGAACTTCTCCGTGAGAAGACGCCTATCCAGGTCTGGACCGGACAAAAATGACACAGTCTCGGAACCTCAGTGAAATGCATTTGAAAACATTTCAAAGCCTATGATTGTAACAGATTGTATAGTATTATGATGCAGTACGATCAGTATGATGCATTGTGTATATGCACAATCTGAAGCATGAAACTATTTCTCTTTCCAAAGGGGTGAGAATGAACCCAGACCAGCGACCTCAAATCCAACGGGCGTATCGTGTTTCCTTTCGAATGTTCTTGGAAGTCCTGCCGGAAAGACTCAACTTCCTCCTGGGCAGTCAGGATAGCATCACCAATGCGCCCTTGCCAGGTATCAGGCTGCCCTTGGTTCAGCAACCCCAAGAGAAATTGCCACTTTTTCCATCGTTTTCCCAAGCACTACTGGAAGACTGGTCCAATTCTCCTGCTTTCGGTACGGCCTGGGAATAATTTTGCATTTCAAGATCAAATGCAAAGCACAGAAAAAACGGCGCCTGTCCTTGCCGAATCCATGTTGGCTTCGCACTTGCTCTCGCTGCGATTCTCGGACACGCGTGGCCCATGGTATGAAGTCCATGAGGGTCACCTTGCTGACTCCAAGAAATTGCAACTGGGAACCCTGTCATGGTGCAGACCTCAATAGCTCTGATATGGCTGCTTTAGCAACAAAAGTGACAATAAAGGCTGAGAATTGTGTGGCTGCGAATCCATCGGAAAAATCTTGCAAGTTGATTCCCACCTTCGGCATGTCAGTGCCACACATCTCGCTTTCAAACCTCAAGACAAAGGCAAGAAAATCGTTGAAGTGGAGAAGAATGGAGAAGATGAACATATAATATAATATATAGAGGCATAGATGTAGAAACGGCTCAAAGCTTTTGATGACATTACCATATCCTCACGGCGAAGCTTGAAGAATACGGGCTGGGAGTCATTGATTCTTAAACCTTAATCCTTGAGTCATTCATCCACGGCTCAGCATCTCTCCCTTCTGTCAAGATACAAATTCTTCAGTTCTCGCGCTGCATTGCTCTGAGGTTCTTCATGCACCACCTGGCTATCTGCGTCATGTCTGCTGTCATGCGAATTTTGGACCTGAGAGTCTGCTTGAGGCTCTTCCCAATGGTAGAGTTAGTGAAAACAGGTGAAAATCAGGT
>Ga0126342_10005453_pt1 | contig 22190 bp, 19 predicted proteins | sample Cyp1metagenome_FD_92528 | JGI IMG/M metagenome (GOLD analysis project Ga0126342, IMG submission 92528) | Coral microbial communities from Lord Howe Island, Old Settlement Bay, Australia - Cyphastrea 1 metagenome | ecosystem: Host-associated > Invertebrates > Cnidaria > Coral ...
CATTTGTTCAACCAATATTGGGTGACATGCTTTGAGTCTTGCTGAACCTTTTTTTTTTCAAAAAAACATTTTTTTAAGGAAAACGCAGAAATATAAGGACCCAAGTGTAAACGCAAAAAAAAAGGTTCCACGAGACTCAAGGTATATATATATATATGTATACAAATGTAGATGTGTATATATATATGATTATAAGTGTATGTATATATATAATTATATATATGTATGTATGGCCCAGTGTCTGGTGGTCCCCCCTCGCCCCAAAATGGTGATGGTTCCTACATGTATGTATGTATATATATATATATTATATGTATGTATATATATATGTGTGTACATAATCATACATATACATGTGTGTATACGTGACATATGAACATAAATGCATCAATCACATTTTAATTGCTCTGGGTTCAGGCATCGTCCATGCCTTGTGGACCATATCGGCGATCCTAAGTCGATCCCAAGCAAATGCAACGAGTCAGTGTGAATCATTAAGCTTCTTGGGCCTCTCAAGAAACTACAGTATATGTGTTTATATTGATCTAGGCTACTATACTGTTGTATTTTTTCGGTATTATTCTTTTGACTGCAAGAGCGACCAAAGGTTTCGGAGGAACATCACTATACCTTCATTTCACTGAAACGAAAAGTGTCATGCTTTGCCTTAGTCCATCTGTATGGAGGGATTCCTTGGCATTTTAACTACATATATGGCTCATCATCCTTCATAGTCATATATATATATATTGAATAACAGTATATAGATAATCTATACGATGCACACGGCTATAGAACTCTCTCTCTCTCTCTTACTATTTGTCTATATAATTCTACATATATATATATGCAAATATGAATGGACACATATGTATTATTGATGCATTTTATGTGATGTAGTAGAAGGGCAGATCAGCTTCCAAATCAGTTGAAGTCATCCCGGTCTTCCAGTCGCCCTGAGATGATCTGGCCAAGCGGAAGGACGCAGCATTTTTTTGAACCCAAGAACCCTAGATCACCATCCGAACATATGCCCAATTTGGTTCAAACATGTTCAAAAACAACATGCAGTTCAACTAATAAAGCTTTAGAACATGCAGTTGCGCAAGGCAAACGCTGATCCGCTACAGAAGAACAGCAACGCAACAACGTAACCCCGGGACCCAGTAGCAAAGTGAAACCGTCACATTGGCCAAGTCCAAGCCCCCCAGGCCAGGCGTCATAGAGTAAAGGGGCATGGCCCATGCTGCGAAACGCTTCTCAGGTGTACGGAAGACCAAGATGATGCGGAAGCGGTTGGGGTTCCCTTCCGGGCGCGAAATAATCAGACATCCCTGTCCGACGTAGCCTGAAACGCGGCAACGTGGCAAGCCATTGCGTTTCTAAACTGCAAGCCCGGTGCGTTAATGATGCATCAGGGTGAGTAGTTTGCAGTGGGCAACCAATGCGTTCCTCCCTACACATGTGGTGCGGCTGTGTGGCCACCAAGCCCCCTGCATGTGGCCACCATATCACTTGCAATATCCCTTGCTATTCTCCCAAAGTTTCGACTGTTTGTAGTTGGGAAACTCTTAGTAGCTCCTTCCATTCAATGTGGATTGTGGATAACCATAGCTCCCTCGTCCTTATCACAGTTACCACCTTCGCATCAAGCCAAACCCTCAGTGAGCACCCCATCCAGTGGAAACGCTTGCTCCAAGCCACTGCAATCGCCCTGCTCCGGGAAATTCCTTCGTATCTGGTGTTGCGCTGTGGCAGTTTCCAAATCGTAGAAAAGGCCGTTGCTGCCATGACCCTCGTCATTGCTGCAGTGGCCAAAGAGTACTCGGGCCATTCGCATCACCCACATGCGTGTGCGACGTTCCTTAGCAAGCTCAAGAATGACTCCAATGCGAAAAGACATGACAAATATGTGCGAGTATCTCCGCGGCAATGGCAAGAGTGCCGTCAGGGGAATGTCAAAGCATCAATTATATGGAGGTCTCCAATCCATGGGGCTACCCGCATACCCCCAGCCATCATCCAGTTTAAATAGAATTTACATGTATATATGTGCAGTGTGAACCATCCAGCTATTGGGGTACCCCCATGACTATGGAACCCGCCAAATGTTTCAAGGTCATGATCGCTTACAACAAATTCTGATTTCGTAAATCAACTGCCCTTCCCGGTGAGATCTCATAGTAGCCCCATCCCTGGCCACAATAGTTTCCAGCCAGGACACCAACGAGTCTTTCCACTATCAATGTCTGCCCTGGTCAAAACATTCTCTGGATGGTATATATATAATTATATATAATTATATATGAAGTAATTATGGCTAATTTATCGCAATCCCATCATGAAATTGGGAATTTGATGTTGGCCAGTATGATTTTCCATGGTGGTATGACCATCCCCTAAAGGGGACGAGGCTCCAACAAGGCATTTCCGGGTGCAAAGAGTTGCTGGCAGCGCGCAGGGAACTCCTCCGGCGTGCCACTGTAGCGACCGCGAACTTCTGGGCGTACCATGACGCCAGAAGGATCTTTAGGAGCGGCTTGGATGAAGATATTCCTGGAAGAAGAGGGAACTCTGTATCAGGAATGCGGAGAACCGGAAGATGAAATCTAAGAGTCATATACTTATATATTTTATTTTCTTTTTTTTCCTTGTCTCTCTCTCTCTCACTCTTTCTCTCTGCAGCATCCTTATATTCTTTACACCTATCAGAAGGTGTCCGGAAATACCTAGCTATAGAATCCTACAGTAGATGTGTTCCAACCACTTGACCCACGTTTATTTCGTGTCTCCTACCCCTTTTTCGGTGCCCCGTTTTTCGGTGACCCGGCCTGGAATCGAACCTCACCAAGTGGCCACCCCAAGGGCAGGCGCGATGAGACAAGGTCGTCTCTGGAAGGTGAACCGCCAGCTGCCAAAGCGAGTCTGACATACAACCTGGGACGCTCATGACTGGGCCTGCTGATGGCACTGGGCAGGGAGTGACTCATTGGCGTTACAATATTTACACACGCACGTACGTATGTATGTATGTATGTATCTATCTATCTATCTATCTAAGTCTATCTATCTATCTATCTATCTATAAATACACACACACACGCATAACTGCACATACGTAATAATTCATAACAATTATATAATTATATATATATATGCAGCTGCATACAAAATATACAAAATTATACAGAATATAGATGGGAACCAGTTATCAAGGGCCAATGGAAATGTCATTCAAGCAATTTCCAGGCGGCTCATCCTGGCAATTTATAAAGGGGTTGAAAGCCAAAGGGCTGGCTGCAAGACCAAACCAAGCATTGCTACCGTCAGGTGTCTCCATAACCCTTCACCTCTTTGGGCTGGCTTTCTGCTTGAGCTTGTGGCACTAGGACCCAAGAAATGGCACCGAAGCACAGGTATCGTAAGACAACAATCACATGGAAACCCGATCCCACGTGTTTCCACTGTTAATTAAATCGCTGAATGCCGAATACCTAATCCCCACATCGGCCCCCAAAATGAACACATCTAACCCCAACCCATGGCTTTAAGGGTTTAATATGCAGAGACTACATCAAGCTGACGCACGCGTACTTCCCTAAACCCCCAGCCCACTGTGCCTGGTCTACCGGCTCATGACCTTTAGGAGCACCAAGCCAGTTCTCAGGGTGACCGAACCACTGCCATCCCATTGATGGCGCACAGGCACCCGAAACTGGCAACAACTGCCTGGGCTGTTGGGGGTTGGACGGGTTGGACTTCAGGAGGCTTCACTGCTCTGCTCTTTTGCAAAGCGGTTCTGCCAGGTTGCCCCAAAGGACTCGGAGGAGAGCTGCTGGACCTTGGGTCGAACCATGTCCAAGGCTTCGACTGTCAAATTACACTATCTACTGTCAAGCTATAGCATAGCTTTAGACAAAAAGTGCCACATTCATATGATATCTATGTATCTACCCTATCAAATCCAATCTAATCTAACCAAATCAATCTATATAAATATACTGCCTAAATCTGCCTAATATATAACATCCATACATGATGAAACACTATGCTCAAACAACCATTGTTTCCGAATATCTATGCAGGAAAGCCGCCAGAGGCAACTAGCCCGACTAGTATCTGGGCCCCCGCACCGGCACATGGCAGCAGTGGGTGCCAAGGCTGTGCCTCATCAACGTCAGCACTTGAAACACATTCCAGGCTGAATCCAGAAAAAAATAATATTAGTATTTGTAATAGAAGTGAAAATCACATAGAAATACGACCTGGCTGCATCATAAAAATACATAGACATACCAATTCACCCAACATGACAGAAAATGATTTGGTATAGTTAGTTCTCTTTACTATCCATTTCACATAGCTTGGTGATGTGAATGATTTCAAGCCAGCCCCAACCCCAAAATAAATTCTCTGCCATGTGCTGATGGAACTGGAATGGAATGCCAGGTTTTTTGTTTTCTCCAAACCAGCTTTCTGAAGGCCTTTGCTTCTTTAGTTGCTCTTATGATTATACTTGTTTTGCGGCCCGCTTTTCCAGTGTTGAATCCGGGTGTTGACAGAAGAAGTTAGGTACAGGCTTTGAAACTTCCCACCGAGCTGCATGTGAAGACCTCCCCATGCTGAAGTGGCAATTGCTGACCTGTTCAGCACGGGGGAAGCACGTTTGCTCTGATCTCCCCGGACTTGATATTCGGAACCAACACCGAAATTACTTGGTGCGGGATATGAGATGGAATGGGCCAAAGCCCAAATTCCACATCTTGTATTTCTTAAAAGGTTGGTCAATGAACAAGTGTGACAAATTAAATACTAGAGAGGGATAAAACATGATAAAACTTGGTACAGGCTTGCTGAGGAGGGCTAGCAAACTGAACGGCATTTCAATCCGTGGCGCCGTGGCGCCTGCTCTGAGCTTGCCAGAGCAGCAGGCGCTGCTGCATTCCTCAAGTGCTTCCCCCGCAGTAAGTGGGGCGGGATGCAAGGCTAAAACAAGAACCCTGCTCAAAAATGTGGAGAAGGTGTGCTTGAAAAAACTATTTAGGCTCGATGCTGGTGTAGTCTTTCAACCACTCGTTTTTCCGATCCAAAAATTCTGGTGAGCGCACTCTTATGTTGCTCTTTCATTGGCAAGTTCTTGGATTTGGGGAGCCGGCCCAGGTTGATATTCAATTTGTTGGCGCCTAGAGGGAAGTCTAATAGCCGGAGCAAATCACAAAATTCTGCTGAAGCAAATGGTTGAGATCCATCTGGCCGGAAAGCACCCAAAGGAACAGTGGCCCAATGGATCCTGCCAGCACCAGCTCCACAGGGTTGTGATGATCATAGTTCTTCAGCGTGGCAGGTTTCAAAAATAAGAAACTCTGTGCTTCAGAAAAAGCTCAAATTGGATGGCCCAAAATATCAATGATCAAAAATGATCAAACACATGTCTTCCAAAACATCACCTGGACGCAGCACACACCAACTTCCAGAAATCTTCCACCCCAACTAAAACGCAACAAAGCAAGTGAACGCATTGAGTTTCCAAATGGAGTGTATCTCATTGAAAGCTTCCCGACACTCCTGGCCTGTGTCGAATTGGACGCGGGCACCTGACGCGTAGCTGCGTAGCTGCATGAAACTGGGTTTGAAATTGCAGGAATCCACCGGGCCTGGAGGGTAGAGGTGAAGTTCACCCCCTTCTGGAAAGATCCAACCTGGCACCAGGGATTGCGAAGCTCCAAAGGGATCTTGGAGCAGTTTCTGGTTGGAATCTTTGACCATCTTCCGCATCATCACTTGCAACCATGGTGGTCATTGTGGGGATAAGGCTATGGGCCATGGGTCAAACACCTGGTACCTGGTGAAATCTCTCTCTCTCTCTATAAATATATTATACATATATAATTATATATATATATACCTATATAATTAATTATATATACGGCAAATGCCTGGGCTTTGCCCGGACCCGCAATGACGACAGGCGACGCATCATCATCATCATCATCATCATCATCAAACCCTTTTTGAAGATCTTCAATGAATGTAGAAGTTTAACGGGGGTGGAGAAGTAAACCCTTTTTGAAGATCTTCAATGAATGTAGAAGTTTAACGGGGTGGGAGAATTAAACCCTTATTGAAGATCTTCAATGAATGTAGAAGTTCAACGGGGGTGGGAGAATTAAACCCTTCTTGAAGATCTTCAATGAATATGTGTAGAAGTTTAACGGGGGTGTGAGATTAATATTACCTAGTACCTTTGTTGTTTTTCCCATAGGAATTTAAGGTTTAATGGGGGTGGGAGTTTAAAATTCCCTAGTACCTTTGTTGTTTTTCCCATAGGAATTTTGTGAAATTGCATCAACATTTGTTTGGGAATGGGAAACCTCTACGCTGCAACACCTGGGCAAAGCCCAGGCGTTGCGCATATATATATATATATTGTGTGTGTGCGGAAAATGGATCTTCATAGATTACAGGCGTTAACATGTTTTAACCCGTCCCTTATAGGGATGGACTGACACAGCCGGTGTGAGAACAACCTGGCCGCAGTTCGTTCCTTTGGGCTCCCGGACGTGTGCAGAACATTTCCTTGGACAACTTCCCCAGCAGCGGGTGACATGGAGGAGGAAAGCCACGGACCTTGGGCCACAAAATGGCCCACGCATCCAGCTTTATGTGTGGCAAACCCAAGGATAAGCTTCGCTAAGTTGGCCATGTGGCCTGGTCTGTATTAGCTGGTTTAGGGCACTATTTGAGGTGCCAAACTCTGTCCAAACACACATAGGGGAAAATGTGCACATGACGGATGGATGAAGGGTTAGACACATTAGAAAACATATATAAAATCTTGTCTTCGCCCGCAGTGTCATGACAGCTTGCAAGGGCAACAACTCTTGATTGAACATGAATGCTAAAGCAAACCCTATAGAAATGTTTCGTCAAAATCATGATTGTGGAAACTGGCACGGGAGGCCTTTGGTGTCCCCTGGTGGCTACGGCCGTGTGAGCTGTTTGCTTTGCTGGGTAACATGGGTTAATAACTAATTATACTTTCCTTGCAGCTGTTTCGAGTCGGGATACTTGAAAATTCAAGTGATTCAAGGATTTCAAACCGAAACGCTGTTCCTGACTCAAGACACCTAGCATCAAAAGTGCCGTGAGGCCCCCTTGGCCACTTTAGAAACTTGCTATATAATGCTATATAGTTATAATCCCCAAATAGGTGCTGCTTACACACTTACGGACCTGGAACCCGTTTTCTCTATAAAGACGACTGGTTTTTGGATGTTTTTGGGCCATCCTCCCACATACCCACGATGAAACAACAGCTGTCCCAGTGACATAGTCAATGACTTGCCACAAGGCAGCTCGGCTCACTGCCCCTCAGCCGATGTATAGCATATATAAAATATATACTATATATTTATAATTATATGTATAGTACAATATATATATATAGCTAACATAACCTACCGAGCCAGTGGTACAAAATTCAGGGCAAACTTTAAGAATACAACGAAGCCTAGAGAAGTGGGTAGACAGAACTACATTGAATGGCTTCGAGAGGCAAAACAGATCATGTTTACCCTCTGGTAAACTAACATAGCTATTGAAAATGGCCATTTATAGTTGATTTTCCCATTAAAAATGATGATTTTCTATAGCTATGTTAAATTACCAGAGGGTACCATATTGCAAACTGAAAAAGATCCACTCAGCTTTGTGCGAGACCCTATTGGGTGAAGCCTCCTAAGCCTTGCATCAGCAGTTCTGGTTGGTTGGTCAACTGTGGATGAATAAAGCACCAGTCTACCAAAAACAAGGGCTCGGGAAGTGGTGCCCCACCAGAAATGATCCATCAGTGGGTGATGATTCTGGGATATTCTGGGTGTGGTCATGAGAAAATCATCCATATAAATCCAGATGCAGCAACATGGGGTTATCGGTCCTGGGTTGACATTTTTCCATGGGTATTCATGCCAACCCCGGATGAATACATCACCCCTGCTGATTCTTTGCTCATCCCGGATCATCCCGGAAAATCATGCTGTTTTCCCCATTAACTACAAGTATATCATGTTATATCCCCCATAACCCCTGGATACCCCTGGTATACCCCCAGTGAACCAAGCTATCAAATGGTACCTCCCCAGTGATCAACAGCACAGGGATTCATCGTTCGGAACGGCCTTCTGCTGTGGGAATGTCAGCGTCGATGCACTCAACCGACACCCTGAGGCACAATAGTGCTGTTCGACGTGGGGCCATGGCCAAAATGCAAGATGTTCAAATGTCTGTAGATATTTTCTTAGTCCAATCATGTGCGGTAATGTATGCATATACTAATATACAGTATATACACATGCCAACAAAACAGACATGCCTTGTTTCTCCCAAGAATCCCATTCCTTGAACTCCAAGGCTCGGGGTGTGACCCCAACGCCATCGCAACGCATTCCAACTGAGCTCCTGAGCTGGTCGTCCCATATCAAATGAGACCCTTGGCGAACACTCCTGTGTGCCATTCTCTCCAGGTGCTGTTGCTCACACCATCCATCTAGAGATATCACTATGTTTGTATAAGAAATGCGTGTAATAGTTAAAAGAAACAAATATCAAATAAATGATTACTTTCTTCGAGTGATCCACACACATCATTCTGACATAGATTCTGGCATACCATCTGGAAGTATATAATAGTATATATTGGATATATATACATATATAATTATATATTTATACATTTATTTATCATATTTGACCATTCCTTCTGGCATATACGCTGACATTCTCTCCGACATGGGCACTGAGATGGAGCTCGCGGTTGAGGTTCGGAGGTGCCCACTGCGAGGCGCTCGCAGTTGAGGAGCTGAGGGACGAGGATAAGGAGAAAGCAAAGAAGGGTAAGGGCGGGATGCACCTCTGATAAAATCTAGAGACCCTCACCTGGCAGGTGGGGAATGACACGTATACAGAGTTCTGTGTGCGTGTCTATGGATAGCCAAAAAAACACACAATTATCTTCTGGCCATTGCACTAAATCCCTTGTATTTTTGATGATTTATCTCAATGGTCTGAATGCGCGCTGGAACAGCCCAGCATCTTCAGGTGTAGGCAAAGCTGATGGCTGAAGGCACCCTCCTAGGCAGCGACACATCGGCTGGACACTAAAAATACGGTGGAATTACTGTGTCTTCACATCTGGAAGAAGCCTAGGGTGGCAAGAACTACCAAGAACTGAACCTCCGGAAATGGACCACTCCCATTTTATATTCACAATTTTCATACAATTTAGATGTGATTATATATATCATATTCAGCTATGAAACATGGGGATTTCCCATTGCCATGTTCGATGACCAAATTTCGATCAAGGACCGCATCAAGCCAGAGAGCAACGCCCTGGCATTTTCCTCCAAAGTCAACATGCCAAGGGTCCTTCGGCATGACCGTCACCAGGACCACACGCATTCCAGCCAACTGCCATCTCAGAACAGCCATCAAGAAGCCTTGAAGACTCCCGGGAGTGGAAAACGCAGGTTTTCAGCCATAACTTTCAATCGTGCCATGTATTGAATGTATGCAGGGGGCATTAAGCACCAAGCAGTGCCTTAGAACATCTGCCCAGCCATTGGAAGCACATGCATGTGGGTGGCTTTGTCCAAAAAAAGGCTGATTGTAAGTTAACCATGTTAACCATGATTGTTCCAATGAAATTGTCTCATATGGTCTTATTTTGGGGCATACGGTCTAGGTTTGGACTCAGACATACCTTTTGTCCCCTGAAAATCATCGCCGCTGGAGGTACAACTGAGGAGCAGAACTGCCGCTTTCCACAAAGGGTTTGACGACGCTGTTGGATGCTGCTCAACGGACTCGTCAGTGGACAAACGGAAATTCCGCAACACTCCGTTGCAACAAAGGGACCTGATAGCAGCTGGTAGCAGCGTGAGAAAAGGCGGTGGGTCAAAAAACTTGGTAGATTTGGTACCCCTATGGAAAGACTTGCTTATATACCCAATTCAAGTGCAGGTGGTTTTGAACCAAGTTCATCTAGTTCATGTTAGGATTTTGTGTTGATCGCATTGAAGAAGTGGGTGATGGTTTGAACCGCCACAATGCTACGACTGGATATAGTCAAGCTGGATTGCCATGCAGCTAAACAACAAAACATATGTATAATCTCTATGCGTTTGAAACCACCAGCATTTCCCCAGTTACATTGGTAGTATGTGTACCGGTAAAATCCTTGTTCTTGTTGATGAAACAATATCCATGTTCCCTGTTCCCTTGGCCCAAATTCTCATTCCTATTGTGGGATCTCAATGCAGCCATGAATCAGTTCAAGACTATAATGTTACCAGAAACCAATGTTAGCATCATGTTCACCATCAATTTTTCATCAAATATATTGATCATCAATTTACCATCATTCATTGGAACACAAAATTACCTTTGTTCTATTCTCATGGCAATATCCATCTACCATTAGTTTAACATAACATCAGTCTACCTTGAATTTACCATCCGCCTGCCAGAGTTTTCCGGATTTTCCCATCCAGCGCCCATCCCGAGCATCCGGCCTGCACAGCTTCAGTTTGGCAGAGAAGCCACAGAGGTGCAAAATGAACTGCGCATGCAAAGGATTCGCGAACTGCAAAGATGCCTGGGCTGCGACCTTTCTGGGGCATGAACAATCCATGACTATTGGGTGTTTTCCACCAATATGCAAAAGGAGTAAACAAACACACAAACATACACACTATATGCACGCACATGTACGCATGCAAGTGTCGCGTGTTTTTTGGTAGGTGGGTATGTGGCAGGTATTTATAAGCAATCATGTAGGAATATAGCCATGTATAGGTAATTAGATATTAGGTATGCAGGTAGGTAGGTAGATGCTGCACATGACGAAAAACACACAGAGTCCCAGCCCTTGGAACTAGACCTCTACGGAAAATGAGACCCCAACCCCAACTTTCCCTCGATACCTGGCTACGCTGTCCCAAATGCCCAACTGGGGAGTCTCCTTCAAGTGAGGACCTCCCATCCAGCTAAACCAAGGAGTCTTCGCAGACAATCCTGTTGGCATAGCACCCAGCACCTGTCCAAAGCGGAACAAGCTGTCGCTTGCTATGAATTGAGGGCATGGCTTCACATCACTTCGGAATGGCCCCAGAGCAAGCAAATCTTGATTGGGATTGCTTAGTGGCTTTGGTTTCACAATCACCATTGCTTCCAAGATCTTGCAAGTGCATGCCAGCAATCGTAAGTGGCTAATCACCCACCCATCAAACAGGGTATACCCGACATATATCTGGGTTATAAGATGGCTAAGTCCTCCAATTCCGTCCCACCTGTGGCAAAAACTCGCGACGCTTGGCCAGCTCTTGACACAAGCCGCTCTGATCCCAAAAAGGTGCCTGTCACGAATAGCCCGGACCTGGATTTGGGAAGTTACAGTATATGCCTTCAACGGAGCCAAACAAAGATATGTCTATGAGTCAAAATCCTGGCAGCTTAGTGAACAACCAAAATGTTGGTAAATGGTTTTTGATCCAACAGATATGGTTTTTCAATGTGCAATAGGTTTTGATCTGTCCCGATATGACCAACAATGTCTTATAGTGGAAAAAAAACTAGGGGTGCCAGTCTGGTACACACCACTCATCATCACTGACCTAATTATTGATTGAAAAGACAGCTTACTGTAACCATGCCTATCCCTTCTGTTGTTCAACTAATCCGCAGAAAAAGAACATCTTTGAACATGGGCTGGGTCATAAAGCCACTAGACACACGCAGCAGGTTGCCAGCTGCTTTAAATAATTTGGATGTCTCCCAGCAATGTCAGGAGCCGTCCAAATCAGCCAGGGATGGAAAATCAAAGCAATTGGCCTATGTGCACACGTAATATGTATGCGTCTATGCATATGTACATATATATATATTACATATGGCCGCATAACAATATATTATACAAATAACAATTATAGGTACAATCAGATGCAGTTTTTCATAGATGCATACATCAATATCAATATCTATGGATATCCCGTGCACCTGGTGAAAGCGCTGATGGGATCCATTCCAGGTATCAGCCCAAAGGCTGCTCAGCCAGTCCGAGTCCGTGCGTGCGAAAAAAACGCCTGGCGCGTCGCGAAGAACGTGATGCAAATTAATCAGAGATATTGGACATATTGGCTATATATATATACTGGTTGGTAGTTTTAACCCTCTTGAAAAATATTAGTCAATGGGAAGGATTATCCCATATATATACATATATATATATTATGGAAAATTAAAACATGGTCCAAACCACCAACCAGATAGGATTATAAAGGCATTAATAACCAATACAGCACCTTACTAATAGCTCAGGAACCAATAAAGCATATTAGCTCAATGGACAAGATTGGCAATGTTATGACTGATCGATAATGGATAAGATAAGGTAAATCACTCGCAGAATTGCTCAATGGAGGCTAGATAATTTTCAGCTCACGAGCAATGACACTGAAATGTTGCACTAATGGACGTGGAACATGATGGCTACACATTACACTACACCCACGAATACCATATATAAACATATATGTATATATATATACACACTACACTACACAACTACATTACACGACACTACACTACACTAGTGCAATGGACCAAAAAAGTACCTCCAAAAAGGTCGGAGCGTTCTGACCATTCCGGTGGATCATGGGGCTCTTCAAATGGTTGGCCTGCTTGGTGATTCCAACATATTCCAACCTGGACTGGAACATGCCCTTCAACTGGAGTACAGCATATCATTTTTTTCTAGCGATTGACCAAAACACACAGAATCACAGAAAAACAACAAATAAGTCACCCCAGTTAGAAATGGATGGAAAATGCTGGGGCCATAGTTGCCTCCAAACCTTTTGAAAGTAAAACCATGCCATATCTTTCCGTGCGGTAAAACTCGTTTATAGCTCTTCCTGGGCATAACGAGATCTGTTGACTGCAGATCAAACTTGGCAACTCCCCCAAGAAACCACAGATTATGTCCATTTTCTATAGGAAGAACCACTAGCATCTTTGGGTTACCGAAGGTATCCCACTTGGTTCTAGGGCGCCTGTATTCAAGCAATCCGCCCAAGACATGTCTTCGGCGAGGACGAGTGCCTTCCTGGTGATTTGGAGAGGATCATGATACCTCCAACTGGCAAATCCGATTTCAACCAGTGCTGGTGAAATTGGCCACACTGCCATGGGCGCCATGGTTGCCCTTTTGCCATGTCAACCTATGCTACTCTAAGATACCCTTCATACCAATCAATCTTCATCTGGGCATTGTGACGTTACCTCTATCGATCACAGCAAGAAAAACAACACATACAACATGAAGCGCCCAGAAAAATCATCATAAAATCCCATTATGGCACCATTTCTATCCATTTCTCTAAGTCACCGTTTTTCGCTCCCAGCCGCCATGATTTTTTCCACCGCTCCTGCGGAAGCGCCCCGCGACGAAGTCCTTCAACGCACGGCCGTGGTCCAGCACCATGGCATCACCGTCGATCCAAACCTCGGCGCAGGAAATGGGACGCTTTATCCATGGAACATGATAAAATGAAGCATTTAACCTGTAAGAAATGGGACAATCATGGGATATCTCAAATTTGAAACCAACTGTATAATAACTATTATAATATATTATAATCAACAATCTTTATTCATTACATTGGGAATAGGGGTTTAAGCATGATACATGGGATACATGTGGGATAATTATGGGATTTTAAGACCAAACTCAATCAAACATAATCAAGCTCATCAAGCTCATATATAATCGATAATAAATTTGGGGTCAACGGTCAACCCTTGAGAAGCTGGGAGTGGACCAGGGAAAATCGCAGTTTGTCATTCGCTACACCCCTCTTTGGGATCATTTCTAGGCATCAAATTTTTGATCATGGGGTTGGAAAGGGCATCCCAGCTTTATAGATTTTAGATGATTTTAGGTGCTTTATGATTTAAGACACTACCATCGGGTTATTTAACATAGCCATGGAAAATCCCTTATAAATGGAGGTTTTAATGGGAAAATCATCTATAAATGGGCCATTTTCCATGGCTATGTTAAATAACCAGAGGGTAATATCGTCCTGAAGTCACCCACTGAAAGTCAACATCCAAATGTCAAGGTGCCAAGTAGTCCACTGATTTTAACAGGGCCTTTCTTTCCTGGCACAGAAACAAAGGGAAAAGGGGCCCAGGGGCATGTGGGAAATCATGATGTTTTTCTCCATCTGTTGCACATCCTCACGTAGGATTTACATACTGTTCAACGGAATAAAAAAAACACGACCTAACTTGTGGCGGTAGGACAGCCGAAAACAGCCTTGTGAATCCGATGATTATCATTCATGGGACTGTTTCCAGTGGCTTATCTTTACCCGAACACGACAAGGGACAACATCAACATTCAACAAAACACTGTTGGCAGCAGCCCTCCCAAAGTCAGTTCTTATTTAAGTTTTTATGGGTCAAACTTGGGCATACCGAACGCAGCATTAATAAAAAGGAATCTGCGGGTTGGTGATCTTAAAAAGTAATCCCAAACTCATTTCCATTACCAAAATCCAATCATTTTCTTTGTTGATCCCACTGTTTTCGGGTTGGGCCGGTTGGGCATCATCTTTTGGAGCCATCCATCCCAGCTGCCAACATGGCAACAAGTCGGGAAACCATGAGAACCAGCCAGGTTCATAACATCATTTCTTGCATATACTGGTATTTATAAATAGAATAAGGAAATCATCTGTTCAGGGTCAATTCCATCTTGAACAACTAGTTGGTGGTTTGAAACTCAAAACATCTTTGGTTTCGGCGATCGTCCTACGTCTATGGTTGACACATTTTGGCAATCCCTTCGCTCCGATATTAAATATCCCCCCAAGTCTGGTTGAGTACTGGATCTCTTTGTATATTTATATATTGAGTATTTCAAATTAAAATTAAATATTGGCTAATTTCAAAATTAATCTCAGTACATTCTGTTTACATTCTGTTTACATTCTGTTTATTTTGGAGCTATTTCTTATATTATTCTATATGTTTTATATAGTTTTATATAGTTTAGTATGCCTTATTATGGGATTAGTTGAAACCAGTTTTTTCAGTCACCAGCCCCATTCCTCTCCATGGCCTCCTCTTGGAGCCAACGCCCAAAGACCCGATGGCAGGCTGAAGAGCACCGATGTGGGGTGAAAAGCCAGGAGAATAGGGCCTTAGTCGGCATACGAGGTGCCAAAATGTGCCAAATATATCCAAATATCAATGAAAATTGGAAAATTTGGGGATTGTGACCAACTAAAATAGATTAAAATAGGCTGTTCAAGCAACTGGCATGCAGATTTAGCCAAAAAATGTGGTGAAAGCACATTTCTCCATGTCATGGTGGGTGGCTATGGCTAATCCCTGGTAATCTAGGCTGGCCATGGCTAACCCTCAGGTGTGAAGGAAAATCCAAATACAACCGCGGGGTATGGTATTGGCCTTACTTCACCGACTAAAACTATCCCCTCCTCACTTTTGAATGCATCTTGTGACCGGACACACTATAGATGGCATCTGGTTCGTTATTTCCATATATGATTATAATTGATTATATATGATACTCTCATGTTTTGCCATTTATGTTCTCTTTTTTTTCAGCACTGATTGCATCTTGGACTGCAACTCTTGAAAAATCTTGAAAACACACAAGACAAGTCCCACATAGTCCCACCATTGCCACCCATGACCTGCTCACAAAAAGAACATAACCAACTTCACCATGCCAGGCAGGTGTGGTCATTGACATTGCCAAGGTGCAACTTTGGCCCAAGCAAAATGACGACCCTCGCAAATGCTTTCCTGAGCCCCCACGAACATTGGATGGACGCTTGGGAAGGGCAGGGGGCTACAACATCTCGATCACGCTCGGGAAAACCAGAATCTTCATGAAGATGCATCATATCATCCGCAATCTGCACCAAACCCGGCACATTTGCAACTGCCTTAATCCATGTTTGTGTACCATACAAAAGGGCGGGAACTAGAACCGACTATTACTGCCAAGCAAGGGGGCAAAGGAATACTCTCAAATTGCCTCACACTGTCCGACTCTTGTTGGGAAACAAAGGGCGCTTTTAAGAAGAACACTCTTCCGGTCCACTTTCCACGAAGCAAGTCACCATCTCTTCCTTTTGAAGAACGCATGGCAAGAACACATGCCCCCATCGTCGGCAGTACTGCTCATTGACTGCAGCCTCAGGTTCCAGGGAAGCCAGTGAAGGGTCAGTCCTCTCCACAGCAAGGTTGCACCGCCCCATCTGATTTAGGACATTTTAGGAAACTAAAATACCCAAAATCGCATTCATCATCATGCTACGTCGCGCTGTGGTGTTTGAAGGACGGGGAATTCTTCGAGCGGACATGATTCTGCATGCTTTTCCCAGCCTTTGTTTTTGGTTCTTCCACTTCCCAATGGGCAATTCCAATTTTGTGGCCCCCGGGCGGACAGCCAGCCAAGCTGCACATTGGAAGCCAACCTCATAGTTGGAATCGAAGTTGGTGATCACGGCAAAGGATGGCGATGCTTCGCTACCATCTGCCATCCAAGGGTTATGATCGCTCACTGCTTGTGCTGCTGGCTGTCATACCTACACTGGGCCTTACGAGATTCAGTCAAGTCTAAAAGCTTGTTCGACAACCCACAGACCAAAAAAACAAAAAACAAAGGATCACGGACACTACTTTGCAGCTGACTTTGTTGTGAGTCCTTACCCAAACCTAAAATACATGAACCGCAAACAGCCCATAACGCCCAAACTTCCCCATGCATGGCGGTAGGATGACCCCGAAACAGGATTCTTGCAACGTCGGAAACATGGGAAGCTTAAGCGAAGATAAGCTAAGCTACCTTTGAAACATATCGGATCCAACAAAAATCATCAAAATATATTACATTATATTATATTATATTATATTACTATCAAAGGTGCAGTGGCAAATGAGATCAAGAACTTTTGTCTTTTTCCATGTTCCCTTTGGCATGCTCGCCTTACTGAAGCAACGTTTTCTATCAGCCAAATACCAAGGCGCACATGACTCCCAAGCTTTGTGAAGATCCATGGTCCTTGACAAGCACATCTTCTAGACATCTTGCCTTCCCTAAGTGCCGCAGGGCGCACCCAATCTTGGGAAGTGGATGCCCTCTGGATGTAGAGACCTCAGCGGGGCGTGCCCAAATGCCATGCTGCCCCATGTTTCGCATGTTTTCATGTCCTGAAAGGGATGCCGTCTGCTACTTCTGGGAGCACAAGCGGCTTCTGTCATCAAACCTGTCTTGTCGCTCTACCTTCAAACTTGACGCCCTTGTTGAGCTGTCAACACTGACGTGAAATTGCCCTACTGTGTCTCAAAGACTTCTGTCACTAAGGCAGCCATTGATGCATGAAACTGTTGGCCAGAAATCTGCAAGAATATGGACAGGCAATTGAGACACACCCAACTATCAACTGTACATCCATGATCATCCATGAATTCAGAAGGGACCCGAACAGTATGCAAAAACCTGCTCGAGCAAGGTGACACGCTTGCGAGATTGCAGGACCCCTGCAGCTTTTGCACAGGTTGCAGTGCCTCGCACATTTGCTGGTAAAGTCTTTAAAGCGACTACCTACAGCGGGATGTTTCGACTAGACATTTACAATCATTTACAATACAACACAACACAGTGAAATACAATCAATTTTGCCTTCAACATCCTTCAACCTATTTTTATTTCAGGCACATCCCATCTTCTAGCAGCCCACGCTCAGGTCCCAGACCGTCCTTTCAAGCCGCGGGCAAAATGGGACACGCCAGTGAGATGACAGTGACATCAAGCTGTCTGTGTCCAACATGAGGTGTGCATCCTGTTGCTGATAAACAACTTATTTACTTGACTGAATCATACATATGGTTACATGACTGCACCTCATTCCCATGACGTTCTTGCAATTGTGATCTTAGACTAAGTACGGACTATCATGACTGATGGGTGAAATCAACCCACCTCAAAACTAGTCAAGTGGAGTCGCCGTCCTCCCAAGAAAATATCAAGAACTGCTATGACCCACTGACCCACCAACGAAATAACATAAATAATCCAAAGACTAGATATACATCTGTGTCTTCATAACATTTCATAACCATACCATACCATACCTAGACAACAATCGTTATTGGCAAGTACTGGCTATCTCCCATCATGCTTGGTGCTGCCCATTAGCCACGAATTCACCCAAATGCCCTGGATCCACACGCCTAGGGAAGCAACTCTGTGCCTTCCATCTCCTGCCCCGGTGACATGTCCAGGGGAATGGCATGGAATGGTCCGTTTCTGGGAGGAAATAAAACATGTTTCCCACAATCTGCTGACCTACCCTCGGCAAAATCGGATCAACTCTATACCAGCTCCACTCCTTGCCACACTCGGAATGCACGTCTTGTGCGAAAATTTGCCCGCCAGCTGCTGGTTGATATGCAGCAAAGCAGGCAATGGAGTCCTTGGTGATTCATTTGGGGATTGTTTTGCCTCTCATTTATGGTAACATTTTGGGTTGTCAATTGTGGGTTTCCCATGGGATTACAGCATTACCAGCTGTATAGCTAGAGGTGAAGTTACTTGATCAAGTGAGGTACCGTCCTTCATTTCGAAACCTAGCCACTCGACCAGGCCGCTTAGATCAGAAACTGAGGAGTCACAATTAACGACTGTCGGGTCACCTGGATTGCTTCACAAGAAACAACGGTTTTTGCAGCTCGACGTGAAGGTTCCTGTAAGGCAATTGTCACTTACATTCCCCAACTGAGGACGCCACCGACACTTCCTGTGCTACGCAGCCGGCCTGTCCAATCATGTCCCATCAATTAATGGCTGTGGGCAGGTTAAAACAAAACGATTTGATCGATTTCTTCGCTGTCACTCTTCCAGCATGTGGCATTTTGATGCATTTTGATGCATTTTGATGCATTTTGATGGCATAAAATTCCAGGTGGCATAAAATTCCGATGCATGTTGGTCACGTTTTTAGGGTGACCCCAGTATGTGGGCTCCCAGGTGGCATGCCTTATTTCCAGGTGCTCAACCATCAACAACCATCCCGTGGCATCCATGGCCTCCAAACAACCGCAGACATCATTCTGCATGCCGGAGCAGACTTGCACCTGATCCTGCATTGGATGCGACAAGGATGAAACAAATCATGAGAAACATCATCTGCATGCTATGGATCAAAAGCCTTCAAGAATCACATATCATATTGTGGATATTGTGGACGTGATTTCACAGAATCGGTGACAAAAAAAGGCTATGAAAATAGGGTATCCCAAAACCGCATGGTTTAAAATACCATTTCCAACATGGACGGCACATCTTACATGTCTGGACAAAACCCATACAGTTCTATTGTACTACATTGACAGTAAATATCCTCATCTGATTGCTGGATATTGCTTGTTAGCACTCCCATCTCATTATATAATTCTGCTTGCAATCTAGTCCGCCAACCCTAAATATGGCATTTTTACATTTACATATTAATACATAATTAATACATATTATAATGCATATTACATATTATGACATATTATGACATATTATCACATATTATTACAAATCACATACTATTACACTTTATTATACACCCCCCCATCCAAACGGTGATGTTGGTAAGTTTCCAAGTCCACCGAATCACCTGCGCGCGCCGTCCTCATGGCGTTTCCATTCGTCGCAACTCTGGAAGAACTGCCGATCGCCTTGCGAACTGTTTCGCTGAAGGTTTCTGTTGGATCCAAAGAGGCAAAACCCATAGGATCCATGGTGCTGCTATATATGGTAACATGGATCCCATCAATATACCCCCAATGTTAGTATATATACCAGCACCATGGATCCTATGGGTTATATATTTACTGGGGATTCATGAATCCTAACTTGACATTATTGTAACTATTGATTAACTATTGTATTGTTTTGCTTTGGAAGTTTCAAGATGTTGAAGGCATGAAGGTTCTGAAGCAGGAAACATTTGGGCTGCGCCCATCTGCGGAACTTATCCCGAGATGCTAATTCTGGGAGAGCTGGAGGGGAGATAGCTCTTGAACAGGTTGTGATATGTGACATGTGGAATCTGAGAGAAAGTCGAGCAATGAGGATGAACTAGTCGCAGCTCCAGGTTTGACGTGATGCGTTGCAACCCCGGATGAGATGAGCCGATGAGCCCCAATATACCTGCTGTTGCATCAGCTTACCATGGTATCTTACCATAGTGATCCATAGTGTATATACAGCTTACCGTGTTTTCCCAGCTGTCTGGGTTAGCCTTTTTCATGGTACCATCTGGCTATTTAACATAGCCATGGAAAATGGCCCATTTATAGATGGTTTTCATATTAAAAATTGTGATTTTCCATGGCTATGTTAAATAACCAGATGGTATATCGGTACAACCATCACCAACTCTCCGCAGCAATCTTTTCGGCCTTGTATGGCCATGAGGCACATATCCTTCGAGCAGCACTCGGAGCCAAACCTTGGGATGGAGCCCCGATTCAGTTGCCTTATAAGTGACTCAACTATATGGTTTATGGTAGATATATAATGATATATAACTATATAGTTCATGGGGTTTATAAACCAACTTAGCTGTCTTGGGGGCACCATCCTGTAGTCTCTTCATCATATTGAATTAATGTCATATTTTGTTAATGGTAAAGGTTCCAACATGAAACTGATTGGCTGCTATAAGATTCAAAACCGCTAAACCATGCTCAACCCATCAGCATCTTCACTCCCGACCCATCATTCCTCCCCTGAACCTCTAGCCACGGAACCAGCCGAAGCATCCACTTCGAAAGCATTCATTGCACGACGTAATTTCGCTACATCGCAACGGCTCCTGTGACTCCTCCGCTGCACCCAGCACCAGCAGCAATGAGACCATCTGCCACATCATCGCGCAAACTGCGTGGCGCGAGATGGTAATAACTATATAGACTCGACCTTTTGACAGCTGCAGCGGACAGGGTACCTTTTCTTCAGGCCCGATCCAATGTTCAAGACATACTTTTCACCAAAGCACATGGTTACATACCTGTCAGTAGCATACCAATACTCAATGCTAGCAATGGTGATTCTTCCCTGGAATGTCAATGGGTTTACTGTTTACTTCATATATATACAGTATAATTATAGATACACACATATATATAATATATATATATGTATAATATATAAATATGTATTATAGAGCCACTAATTCGTGCAACAGTATGTGCAATTTACTTCTTGCAAAGGATTCTCCCTTATCCCAATAAATGCTAGTGCGAAGGTGTCTGACCGCGCCAGTTGCTGAGGCTTCTGACTCAGAAAAGCTCGGCCTACATGGGCTAAGGAAGTATCAAAATCTGTCAACTAGACGATGTTCAACCAGTGACCCTCATCGTCATTACAATTGGTCAAATACGTTCTTTAGCAAAGGGGAGCGTGAGACCACACCTGCCAATGTTTATGCCATCAATCTCCTGACAGCAAAAGCAGGAAGAAATTCCGACCCCCAGAAAGCCTCCATCCCCGCGATTGGCAAAGATCATTGCCTCAGTTGATTTCGGATGCGAAATGATGCGACCAGGTCCAGGATGGTTAGAGTCTTCCCGAAGAATCAGTGGATTCCTATCAACTCCACAGCCTTCCAAGCAATGCCCCTATCAACCTATCCATAGTATCCATAGTCCTGGCATGAGGCACCCACCGGTAGTACTGATCGGGCTGGTAGGGAGCGACCGAAACCTCAGGTCTGAGTGGTGACTAAACAGCAAACAGCGATATTCGTGGACATGTGGATATCCATAATATAATAAAATGAATAATATGAATAATATTAATAATAACAATAACAATAATAATAACAATAATAATATAATAATATATTTATTATTATTATATTTATTATTATTATATTTATTATTATCATTATATTTATTATTATTATTATTACTATTATTACCCACAGGCCCCTTGTGTTGCCCAAGCCCAGAATAGCGTAAATTACAAGGATTTTTTGTTCACACTATACATCTCATATAAATTCTCCCACCCCCATTGAACTTCTACATTCATTGAA
>Ga0126342_10005454_pt1 | contig 22190 bp, 19 predicted proteins | sample Cyp1metagenome_FD_92528 | JGI IMG/M metagenome (GOLD analysis project Ga0126342, IMG submission 92528) | Coral microbial communities from Lord Howe Island, Old Settlement Bay, Australia - Cyphastrea 1 metagenome | ecosystem: Host-associated > Invertebrates > Cnidaria > Coral ...
ATATATATATATTTCTACCTGTATATATGTTTGTGATCCACGCAGATATATACATATATACATTCGTATATTATGTATATTTATTGTTTTGTTGATATTTCTATGTCATGCGTATCTACATATATGCAGATATGGATAAAAATAATCCCCACAACGAGGCCCATGACTGTCAGCAGGTTCAGAGATGCGTCCAATGATACTGTTGGGTTGGGCAAACTACTCATGCAAGTATGTTAGTATGGCATTGTTTGCGGATTTGCGTCATCATATCTAAAGTTATCTAAATTGCAAGTTTGCTTCCGGTCATATAATCAAGAGGTGAAGAACAGCACCTTGCCAGCTCACCAAAAAGATCGGCCCCAACATGTTCAAGCCAGTGTGTGTGTGTGTCATGAAAGTTGTTGCATCCAATTTTACATGACTTCTTGAAACTACATTGACTACATATAAATCGTATAACATCATATAACATCACTACAGCTATGTTTGTTCTGTCTACTCATTACATTGTCAATGGCCAGACTTCCGTTGGATGTTTGGGCGCACAGGACTTGCTCGAAGCCGCGAGAAGCTGGAGCCGGCGAAAGCGGTTTCGACAAAAACGCCCGAACAGAGCCACCAGGGCGGCACTTTGGATCCAGGTTTGCGAATGAGAGATTTACCCTCTGGTAATTTAACATAGCTATTGAAAATGGCCCATTTATAGATGATTTTCCTATTAAAACCTCCATTTATAAGGAATTTTCCATGGCTATGTTAAATAACCAGATGGTAGTGAATACTTACCCTCTGGTTATTTAAGGTAGCGAATAATAGGTAAATCACCATCTGAATAATAGGTAAATCATCACTTAAAACATCTATTTCTATGGGCCATTTTCATCCATGTTCCATGGCTATCATAACCAGAGGGTACCTGGCCATAGCCAGAGATTATCCAGTGAAATCTCGGGAACATGGACCTTGGGTTGATTTGGTGATATAGATTTTGGCATTTTGGTTTTGGCAACTTGGGATATTGAATTTATATATATATATATGATAATATATATATATATGATATATATATGTGTGTGATATTATATGATATATATAATATAGGGGTTTCATCCACAAATCGATGTTTCACAAAAATTAAATGGGACAAAACCCCGAACCATTTACCGCCAAACCCCCACATTGGTCTGGTTTGGGCGTCGGTTCTACTTTCGGAAACGGAGATCAGGCAATTTCCGGCCACAGAGCGAGATATCGCGAAAAACGTTTTCTCTATTCTTTCCTTAGGCTCTTCAAAGTTTTGCCCAAAATCTTGTGAACTGGATTTTCTATGATTTTCGGATATTTTCTGCCAAAGATCTTTCCGCTCCGTTACAGTTTATATACGTTCTATGATTCATATCTCATGTGGTTTATTGCATGGGATTCAGTTCTGAGGAGCTGTTGATGCCATCACGGAAGCCTTGAAAAAAGCCGGCAAGGCGCGTGAGAAACGTGAGAAATTGGGGTTGAAACAGCAGAGATGTAGTAAACATGGATGATTTGAGCCTATTTCACCAACCAAAACAGATGTTTTTTTTTTAAACCAAACATGGATGATTTGACCGTACTTCACCAACCAAAACAGAGCGTTTCTACATGTTTTTACCAAAAAGGGTGATTTGACCATATTTCACCATTTTTTTTTAAATACCTAGGTGGGTTGTTTTTTCCTACCAGCTGCAGGCAAATGACAAAGTCATCTCCTTTTCTCTAAATTGATGAATTTTGCTGCGAGAAAGCCAATCTGGAAAGTTGTTTCTTTTCTTCTTTCCGCAAGCTGAACGCAGGATTTTGCAGCATCCATGTATTTTTGATTGAACTTATTACAAATGTAGTGTTTACATGCCGAACTGAGCATCTCACAATGTCAATTACCTAAATGTTTTAAATGGCGTTTAGGTTTCGAAGTCTGTACTTCCGTGTTACGAAATTTGGAAAGCATTGAAATCAACAGTCAGTGCAAGGAAAAGTCACTGCGCAGAAAAGTCACTGCAAAGAACAGTCAGAGCAAGGAAGACTCAATGCAAAGAACATTCACCGCAAAGAACATTCACTGCAAGGAAAAGTCACTGCAAAGAACAGTCACTACAGACTGTCAGGATTATATACAGGGTTCCAGGGTTCCAAGATTCCAGGTTTTTAATGGTTCCAAGATTCCAAGGCTGCCTCCTGACACCACTCCTCGCCCAAGAGATAGAAACCCAACGGAATCGCTGTTGGGAATTTCCTACGTTTACATGGGGTCCTGCGCCTTCAATATCCTGGTGTGCAAACACTTTGAACCACTAAAACGCAATCTAAATGCAGCATCAACCTGGCATATTGCCTAAAAGGATGTCTAGGGATGACTGGGCCTTACCGTTGCCCTGGATGAAACCACAGCACTTTTATCTCCAGGAGAAAGCAAAAGCTCAGGAAGCACCTGGATATCAGGTGCGGCCGGTGGCTGGAGACAACCGCCCAATCGGTGGTGGGAGATACCTGGGAGATACCTGGGAGATACCAAAGACGTTGTACGCATTTGGGCTTAAAATCAACTATGATAGATGGGAAAGATGGTAGGATTGCGATAATTTAGTGTTATATACTAAATGTGTCTAAATGTTTCATTTGTCGATTGCTGCAAATGCGCGATCACTTGATTGAACCTGGTGTCCAGCAGGTTCAATCGGTGGATCGCGCATTTGCAGCGATCCTGGCGGTTGATTCTGGTGGTGACAGCTCTGCAGTTGCAGATCAGTTTGCCACGATGTAGCCGTTTGCGCGTGTACAGTTCCATTCCGAGTTGCTCAAAAAGTGCGCTGATTTGCTTTGGGAGCGTATTCCAAAAGCCAATTTCATTAGCGACCAGTTTCACAAGATATTTTGTGAAGTGTGGCACTGTGGCACGCTCTTAAAGTGGCGGGTGAAAGCCAATCTTATGGCAAAGTCTTCCTAGGAAAATTTGAAATGATGGGGCGAAGTGATTTTCATGGCCATTGTATGTCCATGTCACGTCATTGGGCATGAATCCCTCTTCCCCGTAGCGGTGCTTCAGTTGATGAGATCTCCAGTTTGGAGGATATTTAACCCATATACACATATACACATATACATACACACACAGGCTAGGCATAGGGTTCCGGTTGGTACCATAGATTTTTGTCCGCTAACATCTTCGAACCATTGGCATCATTGGCATCCTACTTCAGCCTCCACCCAACCCTTCTCCATGCAGCTCCGTCAGCCAGTCAGGTCCACACTGACATCGGCTGGCGAAGATACGATGAGGATGCACAGAATATGATACAAAATGCTTGCACCAAAGGACGAGAGGAATGTACCTCGTCCCAACGCACGCTTCGGACATGGGGTAATCTCGAAGCGATTCATACCGATTTTCAGCCCAGAATGCCCAATTGCATCCTGATCCAGTTGCGGACATTGATCCCATGACCAAAGTGCGACGCAATGAACACGGTGAAGCCACAATGGATGGCACCGCTCCTTGGATGCTACCAAGGCGAGATCTTTGCCCAAGGCCAGTACTACAAGATCAACCTGAAACGCATCCTGCCTGGAACTGCGGTAGCAGTGGGTGATAGGTGGGTGGCAGTTGGTGAAACCATGAGAAACCTTGATGAATCTTTGGAAATTTTGGCAAATGAAAGGCATGACTATCCGAAATATCGATATAGGATAAAGGCTCCTGAAACATTGGGTTTCTCTAAGGGTTATCTAGACTTAGCCGAGCTGGATTTTCCCGGAGGCCTGCTGTTAAGATCACCTTTGATGATGAGCATTGCAGGTATACCGGTTTCATGTGCTGCAGATGACTAGTGATGATTGCAGTTGAATCGCAGTTTAAGGGTTGCAGAGCCAGCTATCACTTCAAATGAAGGAGCGATGGTTTGGAGTTCTTTTTTTGGCTGTGTGGATGTTAAATATTAGCAATTGGGGAGACCGGATTATAGTTTCCATGTGCGCCAACAAAGGATATCTAACCTATCTAACCGACGATGAGGATTGCACGGACCAGAGAAGCAGGGTGGGGATTACTCACTAGCTGACCTCACCAGACCATATGTTTTTCATCGATAGGGAACCACCATTTCTATCCATTTCTGGTTTTGTGAATGAAAGGCATTGCAAATATGTGTCATATTTCGTAACAGGAACATCATCTTCACAAATGGACGACCATCCAAACATGGGCTGCTATTTCCATTGTCAGGTTTGTCATGTTTGATCGAGGATACATCCGACAATTGCATAAATCATCAAAATTCATAACCGGATATTTTGCTGGCAAAGCGATGCTTGCCTATAGGTATTCCCTTTAACCAACCCAGACATAATCATAGTAGGAAGGCCTTCAGTGCTTTGCATGATTTGTGGCAACCAGATGGTGCTTCATAATTGAATAAATCCCAAAATCTTGATCGAAACTGTGAGGATTGACGATCATTTCCCCACCCCCCCTGTTAAATTTGCCATGTACCCCGAAACTCCCCAAAATTTGAATAGATCCCCACCAACAGATCCCCCCTGGCCGGATCCCAAAGATCCCAACCGAGGTATGGTGCAGATCAACCCTGGCACCGGCAACGAGCGTGAGATCCGGCTGCATGGCCAAAGGCCAGTGGCACCCGAGATGCCCAAGCTGAACTTCAAGCGTCTGATGGTCGAGACGCTCAGCTGCGATGGTGGTGGTTTCCATTGGTGATTTCATTGGGGATCTAGTGGGGGTTCAATGGTTTCATGGGGATTTAGTGGGATTTAATGAGATGTCATGGGCATGCTGTGGGCTAGTGTTATATTCCCTTTCCTGGTCGCTTCAAATAGGGTCTCGCTTGTTGGTCATAGTGTCATTTTCATTTCTTGTGTTCACCTTGAAATTGTGAATAGGTGTGTATAATATTGTAATCTTGGGGACGGACGGTTTCCTCTTGTTTTTTTTGTTAATGTTCATTGGGGAGATGGTGCGTCCTTTGTGAACATCCCCCCCACGATATCCTCCATCTTGGCTGCTTCGGTGTATTCAATGATTGGTTAACAAGTGGGCTTACAATTCAATTATAAAATTATAATTCAGCTATACTGGGGACTTTTAGAAGGTTGTTTATCATATAAACCTATAAAACATTATAAACCCCATATTCCATCCCATATATAATAGGTGGGGATATTCATGGATATTCCATATATAAGTGGAGGTATAATCGAATATACTAAGTGGGATGCACCCCCAAGTAGCGCATGAGGTTCAAACAGCTGGAGGCGCAAATTGCGGATGGCAGCTGTGAGGGTTTCCTTCTGCGCTGCGAGCCGGTGGAGGATAACTTGATGGACGCTGGGAGCGGTTTTCTGGAACATCATACCCTCTGGTAAACTAACAGTTCGCTATGGAACATCACCATCTGAAAAATAGGTAAATCATGGTAAACCCACCGACCATCACCATCTGAAAAGTAGGTAAATCAGCTATTTCTATGTGCAATGGCTTCAATAGCAAAGTGTTAGTCATTACCAGAGGGTAGGCTGTTGATGAACCCCAAAAGATCCCCCCGGAGTTGTGCAGCTGAAGAAGCCTTCGAGGAATGGGAGGTGGATATGTCCTTCCCCAGCGACTCGCCGTTGCAAAAGAGCTTGGACAACCTGGCGGTGCCGCGGCGTCGAGGATCTTTGGTGGGCCAGGGATGTATTTTATTGGGACCGCAAAGGCACACATGAGAATATAGGTTTTGGTGTCTTTTTGGGAGAAATATATATATATATATAAATGAATGCAACAATGGCAATACATTCATACATATTCATACAATAACTAAATGTTTAACGGCTTCATTTATTACAACTTATATACATTTAAATATGCATCATAAATGGAAATGTTGTACACTCATATGCTGGGTTGACTAATGGGGGCTTTCTTTCTTTTAGATAGGCTCTCAAAGATGGGGTCCCAAAATCCGTGACCAGGACGGGCGTTTCAGTCGCAAAGATGGGCAGCAAAAGTCAAGAATCCATCCCTAAATCTGATTCCAAAGTTCCATTTCATTCCTGTTCAATGTTTTATTTGGGGGTGATCTCTTCATTTCTACCGCGACACGGCTGGTTGCAGATGAAAAATCTTATGTCAATCATCCACCAGATCATCTCCTAGGAACGCACGAACTCACATAACTCACCATCTTTCAAAAGTTTGCAGATTATTTCACCATCCAGCATCAACAAAGGTCAACATTATCATGTGTTGTGTGGAATGGTGGGTTCATCCCCTATGTCCTAGACATCCCCACCGTGGTTTTTTAATGAGCTGGAGGTATATATCTACCCATGTTTGCCATAAAATTGGTGGCTGGATGTTCAGCTGAAAAAAGTGGTCAAGTATTGACCCATCCTATCCTAATTTTTGGTCGCTATGCATTCTCGTTGGTTGGATCCCTTTCTTGGGTGGTTATCCTCATAACTGTGGATGAAACCCCAATGTTTGCTGGCTCCTTAAATTTCTACATATGCATCTCTCCTCCAGTGCAAAACAAGGCCATGATTTTTCACCATTAAAATTGCCCTAGATTGGGGGCACACAAATTGCCATAGATTGGGGGTACACATCGCATTCGCATAATAACATCACATCACATCGCATCATTAATACAATACGTTTGGGGCCAAACTCATGTATCAGTGCAGACCTGCTATCCATATACTTTTTTTTCTCCAATGTATATATATATATATATGTATATATACGTGCACATATGCGTACATATATTATGCATATTTGGCACATTTCGCCATACAGAGAACAGACCCAGGCCATCATGTTCGACAGCACCTTGAAGCGCTTGACGCTTTGCGTTCGCTTCACCGTGGAGTTCCCCTTGAGCCCGCCAGAGGTATGGCTGCGGAGACCGCGCATGCGCTATCCTTCAGGGCAGACAGGTGGAGAGCGACACCTGGATATACTGGATAGAGGTGATGTTAGAAGTCATAAGGTTTATCCCTTATTTATGATGTTTCCAATATACTAATATCATTTTATATCCCCCAGGTTTCCATTTCCGGCTTTTCTATCCGTGTTCAGGGTTTAAAGAATCTAATTATAAATACAACGCAGGATGATCATTGATTTCCTAAAATGTGAACCCCTAGATTCTGCACGAAGATCGTGTTAGTTTAATTATTGGGCTTCAGTTTGGACTCCCGTCTTTTCCTTTTTTGTAGACACTTAAATGCGATGTGAATTCCTCGCTCTTATGGTATGGGCATGTATGGGCTATGTGTCAAAACCCTGGCACCTACGCCAAACTAGGTGGTAAAGGGATGTTTCCCACATATGTATGATGTTGCCGGTTTTCACTCATCCCCCATGTGGCTTAGTCTGAGAATAGGGCAAAACATGGGAACCCCCAATTTGATGGTTTAACATGGTTTAACACATTTCAAAGCCTCATTTTCCCGATCGTTTAATGGCCACTTTAGAGATCTCCTTAGAGGGGCCTGGAAGCATCGGTGGATGGCACGCAGGGCCTGTGACCTTTGGCGGCCGCGTGTGTAGCCCGGGAGCCCAGGACTCCATGCCACCATCCTACCCAGATCGTCATCAGGAACAATCTGCATATATCCACATCAATTGGGTTCAATTGTTAGATGATGATATATATGACATGGGTCATCATGGGTCACTTGGAATGAATATGGAACATGTGTGAACATGTCCTAAATTTGGGTAAAAACCAGCGTTTTTTTTTTATAATCAGGTTTGCTCCTGGCATCTGCTGGATGGCAACCTGCCACCTCTATGCTGAGTGTTTTCAAGGCGAAGGGGCCGAGTTTGGTGATGATGGTGATGGGAAATCCAAGGAGGGAGCCAAGGATTCAGGGGTATTCATATTCCCTATTAAATGGGGAGCCAAGGAGCTACTAAGAGTTTTCCAATCACCTATATATTATATAATAGATAATCGGAAAGACACAGGACAAAAAACATGGGAAACTCATCAGCAGGCATTGAAATATATTGAAATTCTTAGAACTCTGCCAGGTTAGAGTGCCTTGCCGGAGGGTATACGTTTCCGAAAAACAGCTCAATGGTTGGGACCCGATTGGTCGTAGAAATGGGATACCTCCAGCCAAGGGGGCTGGATTGCCAAGTGCTGGTAGTCAGGGGCTGCTAAACCCCTGTCGCTTGATGGTTGGTTTGTGGGCTATACTACCCAATATCTTGGGGATTATCATTATCCTATTAGAATCCCCATGAATCAACCAGCCATATCACATTGTTGGTTAGTTAGTTATATAATAAATAATATTCCATTAAATTCCCAAATATATCTGTATATATATATATATATATTTAAATATTGTTGGCAGACGTATCATGTTCTTGGTTAGTTATATCCCATGCAAATCCCATTCAAAAAGTCATAAATCCCAGAAGTTATAGTTTATCCCATTAAATCCCATTAAACAAATCCCATTCAAATCACCATATTTTCTTGCAACACATCACGGACGTCACTTGAGAATACTTGAGCACGCCAGGAGGTGCAACAGTCCCTGTTGGCGTCAGAGATTGAGGCAAACACCATGGTGCACATCAAGAAGGAGCGAACGTCACGTGACCCGTGACCCGTGGCCAGGTGATGCCCGGAAGAAAACTGACTGATTGTGATTGGTTATGGTGAACGATGGTTCATAATACATAATTAACACATGGTTAAGTAAAGGGTTAATTCGTGGTTAATGGTTATAGTGGGCCTAGAATAACCCAGTTATACGTTGGATAGTTCAGTAAGAAAAGGGGACTTCCGTTTGCCAGGCTTAGTCGCCTCTGGTCCAGCTATAGTTCGATGAAATTGCTTATGGGGATTTTTCCATTATGTCATTATGTTAAATTACCATTTGCTTGTGGGGATAAATTGCAGGATAAATTACCAGAGGGCACTATTAGTGAGCCTGAATTTGTGGGGTCCCATTTCAAACACATGGAGGAAGATACTGTACATTCCAGCAAAACATCAAATTCTTTGCTGGGTAATCCAAGGTTGCCCATGACGGGATTTGATTCTGCTGGGGTGGCACTTTCCCAAAGACCTACATTTTGGAGTGCCGGAGACGTGTTGAAACCCTCCCAGTTGGTGCCTGAATAGCCACAAAGCATTGTGAACAGATTTGGATTCTGTACTGCGAAATCACTGGAATGAAGTTTGATAGGGGAACAACCCGAAACTGGCCTTATTCTATGCTGGTGAAGTACAATATAGTTTTTCTTATACATGTACACATGTTATAAATTGTTTTTGACATGGAAGGAATTTTCCAATCGTAGAGAGTGATGACGACTTTGATGATGATGATGATGATGATGATGATGATGACGATGCCGATGACGGCGACGGTGACGGTGACGGTGACGGTGAGGGTGATGGTGATGGTGATGATGATGATGATGACGATGACGACGGTGACGGTGACGGTGACGGTGACGGTGACGGTGACGGTGAGGGTGATGGTGATGGTGATGATGATGATGATGATGACGATGAAGTGCGCAGTATGAAGGACGTCCTTAGCCACTCTCCATGCTCCAGGAATGACCCAAGATAGTCCATGAGATAAATTCAAGTCTATCACTCTTTCTCGTCGTTTGGCCTTTGGAAGGAGTACCCCAAAGCCTCCGTACAACTTGAACGTGTCTTGGTTGGCGATCCTGGTGGTGTTCCCCTCGGATCAGGGGATGGGACCAATATGGATCAACCATGTCCGAAACTGCCCAGATTTGTTCCATGGATGTTTAGACTTTTTAGGAGTTTACCACCGTTTTTCGCCCAGATTTCAAAATTTCAACCATTTCTATCCAAGCTTGTCCCTTGAGATCAGCACATTTTTTTCTCAATGTTTAGGTGGTTCCTGTTCCGAGAATTTGTTACATGGAACATTTATAGGAACCCCATAGAACCCCCTTCTGTTTGGCCGTGTGCACAATGATTTCCAGTAGATGTTCCGTTAAATTAATCCATCTATACATACATACCCACCTACCTCCCCAACCGACCAACCGACCGACCGACCTACCTACCTACCCAACCGACTTACTGACCTACCTATATAGCTATATACTTGCACACATATGTATAAGTATATATATATACACGTGTATATTGTATGTAAATATATACAGTAAATAGTATACTCAGATGCATGTATAAATACACATATATCTATACAATTTTATACACATACACACACATATTATATAATATTATAAATATATAGAGATACACATACTATCCATACATCAATATAACCTGCATGACATACAGTAAATATATGCCACACCAAGGCCTCAACACGGAGCTCTTCCACACGGTGAACGGTTTCTGCAAGGACGGCATGACGGCGCTGTCGCCCGAGGCGGCGCAACCCTTCCTGGGCGACTTGAAAAGGTGCCCGGATGTGCCCGGATTTCTGGAGATGTCCACGTGAAAAATGGCGGATTTAATAGGGATCAACTATTAATCATAGAAACCATAGTTAATCCCTATTAAATCATATGTGATATTAATCATCATAATTTATAGGGATTGATTATGGTTTCATATCGTGAAACATGATGATTCAACAAGCAAAAATCAAGATGTCATGGGATTCAAACGCTATAAATGGTGATTTAATACGGATTTACTATGGTTTAATAAGATTTAATTAATGGGATGAGAATCCACTTCATGGGATTTTAAGCACCGTAAATTGAGATTTAATCATCCAAAATGGCAGGTATAATCAGTATAGTCCCTTCCCCCTAATACTAAACATTCCCCACAGATAATAAAACCTAGAGGTAGTTTTTAGGATTTAGAGGGTATAGTATTAGGGTGTGAAGCTTCCCCCTAATACTAAATTAAAAACCTTAATAGAAAAACTAAAACTTCTATGTCAAAATCGATTAATTTCCTTTCTATAATCAAATTATATAACACATTTCCAGAAATTGGATTTCGATGGTTCCCCTAATATTAAATTAACAATCATATTAGTATACATTGCACACTGTTGCAGGAATAGGAAACTACACGAAAACGAGCACGAAAGCGGGGCGCGAACACATGCGCAACCAATAGCTCACACAGGACTGTGGTCGCGCAAGATACGCGCAAGGTTCGCCCAAAGCCGGCCCAAGAGCCACTTTCGGGTAAAAGACTTTAGAACAACCCCCATTTGTATAACCTAATGATTTTTAGTTATATAGTGTTCATTTCGTTTTTCAGTGGCCACACGTTGGTGGGTACGGGGCACCAGTGGGAGTATAACCTAGATACACAGATGAAGTCTAACCAACTAAGATTGTGCTATTTATAGCATGTATATGATACCAGATATACTCTATAGGTGTAAAGACTTGAATGTGAATATTAGGTGGAGTGCGTCAAAATATTTGATAAACTACACCAAGTACCCTACAACGAAAGATTGGGGGTTGTTTCAACCCTGGGTAGTTACCAATATGGTCATTTACTGGAACCTTTGATGACTACTATGTGGACTTTGAATGATAATGATACTTCATTCTTGGACAAACCCCAAAATGGAGATGTGTTTTGATGGGGTTACAACTGGCCCGAATAGCTGGAGGAGCGCTTGGCAGTTGAATGGGATCCGTGAAGCAGGAGGGAACACATATAAAAACATGGGCTACTGCACGAGGAAATATCATATGACCGTCGTGAAAAATTGATGGGGAAGCAGTCTGTAAAACCTTCTAAAATGATGTGATTGCCATGTTTGATTCCCACAGGGTAGAGGTGGCCTGACCGAATAACCTTCAGGTTTCAAGAACCGTTTGGCTGACCATCCATACAGATTTGACAGGTCCAAGCTTCCAATTCCTGGAATTCCTGAGGTACGAAAGGCAAACCTGAATATTACCTCCGAATAATCCCCTTGGGGATATCCAATGGGTTTCAATATCATGTTTTTTTTGCATGTTATTACTCACTTGCAATACCTGGGTCCCGCACCCCTTGCAGAAGATTTCTTCTGGCCCATTTGGTTGGATGATTTTTCCACATGGAAATGCGCATTTACAGTGGATTTACCTTATGTTCCCATCTTTTCTCATAATTTTTCCATATATATATATACAGTATATATATATATATAGACATGCACACACAGATATATGGTCCAGCGTTCCAACCCCCCCTCACCCCCTCACCTCCTGTGGTGTGGGGGGGGTGTGGTACTGTATGGATGGTAGGTATGGTATGTAAGTCTGTTGGGTATGGTATGTTTGATTGCATTTTGTAGTGAGCCAACATTGGCTATTGATCCACCATCAAAAACCCCAAAGCATTTTGTAGCAAGGGGGTTGGTCCAGGTAAAGGCAGCATTTTGTAGTATACGGCTGTGTTTGTAAACGGTTTAGTTGGCACAGCTACCCTCCAGAATGCACCGGGGGATCTAAGTGTGTGTTTACTGATTAAGGTTCGGAAACCTGGAGGTCATTCTATGTTTCACTTTACAATCGCTGAGATCAATACAGGTTGAACATATATCTTGTTCAAAGGGGGATCGCCTAAAAAAACATGTTTCTGGAGGCATCGTGAAGGGGGAACCTCTCCCGAAATTTTTATTGATCATTTTCTTGTATCTTTCGGCCACGTCGGCGCGGGGGCGTTCAAATGCAGAACAACGACATTTTTTTTTGAAGATTTTGCTTGTTGAAGCGTTTTTGCGATGATAGAAAGCAAAGGCAAAACTTGGATTTGCTGAATGTGATTTTTTATTTCTCTGGGTGTTGTCTAGACGCCAGCTGGTATGTAACATTATCTGATCTAACATGTTTTTTCATGGTCTCCGTCCGCATACGAGCCGCATGATGGGCGCGTGATCTCCGGGATGCGCCTCTCGGTCAAGGTGATGGCATTTTCCCAATGGGAAATCGAAGCAAATCGACCATTTGGGGCAGCCATAGGGATGTGAGATTTTTTTTTTGGGACTGAAGCTTAACTCTGGATTTAGGCCTCTGATATTTATAGGGCTTCGAGGTTCATCAATGATTTTGGTGTTAATTACATGTTGGATCTTATTGGCGATTTCAATAGAGTTTTCATGGTGAAGCCTGATTTCATGGCTCATTTATGGATATTTGTTCGTGTTTTTATCATTGAACTTGTTTGTTGATTGTTGGTTTGATGTTGATTGGTTATTTCATGGGGATTTAATCATCTTTGACAGGGGTTTTCATTATCAACAGTATGGAGATGTAGTTGATAAATTGGATTTAGTCTGGATTTAATAATCAAGTTTTAATTGCCAACTGCGTGTCAGGCATATGAGTGTTTTTGATATTACTGATGTAGTGCTTTTGGCATCTTTTGGCAGTAGTAAGGGGTTTGTCCAAAAATGGGACCCCACATGACCCCACGTGTTGCAATTTTCGGATTTTTCAGTGGGAGAATGATGGAAATGATAAACCAAGGGATGAAATGGGGTGCCCGATATTCGAATGCCCAGGCTACAACTGCGAGGTGCGCTCGGCCATTCCCGCTGGTTATTGACGGATTGAAAGGTAGATAGCAATGTGGTAAACCTAATGCCACCCTACCATTTGGGGATGGTGTTTACTAGTGTTTACCACCCATCTAAGGGAGGGATGGTTTATTGGTACACCGACACCAGCTAGACTCATTCCCTGGGGGATTCGGTGATCGCAAGTCCCCGGTCTAGGACAGGTGGCGATCTACATCGATTTGCCCACGGCCATTCGGGTGCGTTGCACGGGTGAAACCCCTTATCACGCAATGCGAACAGCAACGTGGAGATATGATCCAGCCAGGGAACATTCCCTGCCTTCAATGGAGCTCAGTTTTTGCTTGGATTAGATGGCTTGACCATTTACGGTTCTGTATACCCAAAAAGTCAAACACAATTTGCCAGGATCAACCCACCAAGTTTCAGCTAATATCTCGGACTTGTCAGGAGAGCGTGCACTTCTTCCAGAGTGCCAACGAGGTGATCTTGTCGCCCGGGATCCATGGAACGGTCCCCGCGAAGTACATCTCGAAGGTTAGAGATGTCAGCATCGGTTTCCATCAGAAATGAGTACTGGAGTACCATTGGAGCCAATTGTAGCTATGGGAGCTTGGTTCATTGGTCCAAGCCATTTCACACCACCTCCGTATAGTATGTTGCTTCGCTTCGGCTGAGTTTGCGCCAAGCAAGGCAACATTAGAGATGGCCTCCTGATTCTCCATTTCTCGCGTGGGTTATGGGAGCCGAGAATCTTGCACGCGGGGACACAATCTAACGCATAGGGACCTCTGAGGAGTACGAGGTGGGACCTGCGTGACTGTTCTGAAGCTGAGCGGACAGCTTCACATGGCAGCCAGTGGGTGACGCTGGCTCCAGGTTGTGTCCTATCTATCTAGTGCACGAGCATTAGCCATGCAAGGCAAACCTGCGTTGAACAGGTGTACAACAAGGATGTCGTGCAGATGAGAAGTGAAAATGAGCGGCCGCCAGCGTGAGTAGCTTCAACATGCATATCCTTGAGATGTATATTATATACATTACATATATACAGCATACATATACATGTATATAGATATATTTCTTTGTGTCTAGCCTATATTTTTTTCATCAGACTCCAAAGGTCCGGAAAAGGACCAGTTACTAAGCCCCTTCGTTCCATACGTCCGGAACACTGGGGAAGGTTCATACACAATTTTGACTCACATCCATATATATATATAGATGTATGTCTACTGTACATGTATATGTACAATATATATATATATATATATATATCTATCTATTTATTTTTTCTTTATTTTATATCCTTTATATTCTAGAATCTTATATTCACCACGTCTCCAAGCCACCTTGGATGGTTGAAACCCTATGAATACTGGGATGTTTACCACCTAGCAACGGTGTTCGGATTTTGCAACCATCCACCGTAGCGTTCGTCTCGTGTCCAGGTCAAGCACCGAGTCTGCTCCTGCGCGCGTTCCATGCGTGTGCTTTGCGCAGCTTGTGGCACGCAGCGTGCTGTCTTGGTCTCTTCTCTTGTTCGAGCTATGGAGTTCGTCACCTTGCGTGCCGGCGGGTGCGAAGGATCAGCTGTTTTCTTCGCTACCGAGCAACTGCTATGTGTGCCAGTGACGACAGCGCACCACCTCGGGCTTGAGATTCGCTCGCACGAGCCAGCCGGCCCGACTGGCCCGCAGCGCCTCGAGTTTCTTGACAGTTCCTCCGAGTGTCCGTCGTTTCTCGGCGACGTCCACCTTTTTGTGCCAATCGTCTTTTTGAGCCTCCTTTCGGTACGGTCTTTTGTTTTTGTACAATGACGGAATGCATGCACGATAGATGCAGTGCAAAGAATATCAGATAGAATCATTTTTTTGCTCAAAAAAATCAGAGAATATATTTTCCAGATCAAATCTTAGATAGTCTGTCAGAATGATAATTCATGGCGGGGACCGCTTGAAATGAGTAATTTGGTTTGGGCCCAAGATTTCTGGAAAGATCTTGAACCCATTTCCGGGTGCTGGAGCCATCGTGGCATGTGTGCTTCCCGTGGCAGCGTCCGACTTTGAGCGCTTGGCCTTTGGAAAAAAAGAGACCGTGTGAAACTTCAGATTCTCAGCACTGTCAGATGTCTTGGCTAGAGAAAATGTAAAATATAGCGAAGCGGAAGACGATTTTCTCACTGAAATTCAGTTAGGAACGTGGGGAAAAAAGATTATACCATCATATCCGATGCGCTTTCATGCTGCGCAAGTTGCGGACACATCCCTAAAGCAGAGTACCATCAGCCTCATATGTGACAATACCGATTGGGTGGCCTGAATTTTGATATGCAGACGCAAGACCAGAACGGTTGAAATCAGACGCACAACATCATGGCTCAAACTCTGGGCGCCACTTATACAGGCTCCACTTTTGGGGCGTATTCGGACAAGAAGAAAACAACAATGCGGCTAAATGACGCTATTCCCTTGCAATTGACCCAACAATAACATCGGAAACATGGGGCCCGTGTCCCACAGAAACTGTGCAACGGTTCCACCTGTTTTTACGTAGCCCACTGTATGAGCAGAAGCAGGAACAAGACCCGGACCCAACATATCTATATAGACCGAATCTCCCAAGACAGACATCGATATCCAGGGTTTACCCGCCTTACACTGCAACAAAGAAACGACTTCGCAACACGACAAACGCACGATCGTGAAAACATGTAGTCGAAACGATCAACGCAAATCGTTTACGTCGTCGAGGGTCCAGAAATTAGACGCTGCAACAAAGAAACGACTTCGCAACACGACAAACGGCGTCGCAAACAGATTGTTTTTTTACCATAGAGCATGACGATGATAAACATAGACAATCCTTTCATGTTTGTTTTTTTGCTGCAGCCTATGTTTTTCACATAGGGTTAGACCAAACATTTTGCCAGCTGAGATGTTGTTCAAAAGGCAGCACTGCTGTCTTGGAGGCTGAGGAATCGAACCCAACAACGTTGTTTATCATCAACGAAATTGTTTCTTGCTGCAGCACTTTTTGTTGGGCACAGATACACCAACGAGTGGTGAAGTTGTCAGGAAACACCTCCATCTGACACGTTTTGCGCGTGCGGATTTTTTTTTGATAATAAGATGTTGGAAGCAGCTCTCCTGAAAACTGTGGAGATTGGAACTGTGTGAGATCAGGGACACATTTCACATCCAATTTTTGGATCTTAAACGGTTTGACCGAAAACAGATCTACTTTGCAGAAATCAGGAGCGTTGAGTGTTTGATCGCTTTGCTGAGACTATGCTGAAACTTTTTTCGGCCTGAGTCCGTGTATAATGTCCCCATTTCAAACCCCATTAAAAGCATTCCGAATGCGGAATTGTTCTGGTTGCAAGAGACGTGCTGTAGAATCTGTTTGCGAAAAATGGAAACTCAAAGTGTTGCCCTATCGGCAATTTTTCTTCGGGATGTAGCGCGGCTCACCGCAGTTACCCTGACACTACACAGTGAGTACGGCATAGAGACCAGCGTATGCTTACGAGCGCAGGATGGCGTATACAGAGACGCGCATACGTTGCATACAGATACGCACACATGGCGTTTACAGATATGTGCATACGGCAATTATATATGTAGGATCGCATACGGTATATACGCACGCGCGCATACAGCGTATACGCACACTTGTTATGTTTAAATTTACTATCGCATATCAATGCCGTACACAGCCTGTACCATGTCTATTGCTACTACTGCACTACTAGGATACGAGGGTGCTAGACTACTAGTACTAGTACTACTACTTAGGACGACAACGACGAGGACGACGACGACGACGACTACTACTACTACTACTATTATTAATATTATTATTACGACTACTACGATTACTTTTACTACTAGTACTGTTACGAGTCCTACTACTTTTGTTTCACCACTCTGCTACTACAACAACAGCTACTACTACGACTACTATTATTGCTACTGCTACTACTACTACTACTACTTCTACTACTACTATTGCTATTAGTACTACTATTGCTACTACCACTAACTAGTACTAGTATTAATGCTTCTACTATAGCACTACTACAGCTGCTGCGACTGTTACTCCTATATAGTCCTGCTGCTGCAGCTGCTGGTGCCGCAGGGCTAAGAACGATTGCACGAAGAGAGAGAATGAACGCAGATACGATTAGATTTTTTACGGTTGCGTGAAGCGTTTGCATGAAGACTTGCAATCTTTAGACGTGATAGGAAAGATGATTTGATTCGCATAACCTTCGCTGACATGGAAACTTTCTATGCGCGCGTACGGATACGCAGTATGCGCGCGTGTGTATACCCAGTATGCGCGCTTGCATAAATACTGCATGCATCTGCATGCGCGTATGCGTAAATGCTGTCTTCGCGCAGGTGTATACGCGGTATTCGCCTGTATGCACACGCCGTATAACGCGATGCTATCACAATCCCTTTAGCCCAGCACTTCCATCAGTAGGGCTATCATATAAGCACTGCTGCTCCCAGTCTAAGTATGAGTACTTCTACTTTCTATTTTTATTTCCATGGACGATAACGGCGACGATGACAACGACCACGAGTACGACGACGACGGTTAATAGTACCATTGCTACCACAATTATAACTGCTACTAGGCGTCAACACTGCTGCCTCTTGTGCTAAAGCATTGATTCGGAACGAACGATATTTTATATAGTAATGCAACGTAAGACCCCTACAGCGAGCAAAAACTGCAAGATTTCCGCGACCTATAATGAGCGCGCGTATATGGCGTATACGCACGCGCGCATACGGCGTATACGCACGCACGTATACAGTGTATACGCATGCGCGCATGCGGAATGTATGTACACGCGCATGCGGTGTATATTAGACGTGCATAGTTGGTGAATACGCACACTTGCGTGCGGTGTTAGTATAATGGCAATCGTTCTCCATTGCAGTTGTTTCTTTTTTGACCTGGTATCCAAGAACACTTTGGATCCGTCATGGTAGTTGCAGTGTTTGTTGCCTTGGTCGTTAATGTTTTCGGTAACTGTTTAACAGATCGGAGTTTTTTTCTTCGTTTTTGTCGTCGTCATCGTCGTAAGACTAGTATGCTTCTAGTATTTAGTTGTGTTCTGTTCTTTCATTAATATTTGTATATTTGAGAAATTGCACAAAATAATACCAGTAGCAGTAGCAGCAGTACCAGCAGTACCAACAGCAGCATCAGCAGCAGCAGCAGCGGCAGCGGCAGCAGCAGCAGCAGCAGCAGTAGTAGTAGTAGCAGTAGCTGTAGTAGCAGTAGTAGCAGTAGTAGCAGTAGTAGCAGTGGTAGCAGTAGTAGTGGTAGTAGTAGTCCTAGTAGTAGTGGTAGTAGTGGTGGTAGTAGTAGTAGTAGTTGTACTAGTAGTAGTACTAGTAGTAGTAGTAGTAGTAGTAGTAGTAGTAGTAATAGTAGTAGTAGTAGTAATAATAGTGGTAGTAGTGGTAGTAGTAGTGGTAGTAGTAGTAGTAGTAGTAGTGGTAGTAGTAGTAGTAGTAGTAGAAGTAGTAGTAGTAGTAGTAGTAGTAGTGGTAGTAGTGGTAGTAGTAGTAGTTGTTGTTGTTGTTGTCGTCGTCGTCATTCTTGATTTTTGTGTAGCAGTATAGGCAAAAAAAAACCGTCTCTTCAGTGCTTTTGTAAATTTCTAGCGCTAACAATATTGGTTTGGTGAAATTTTTCATGCCACATGTTGGCTTGGTCACGTCGCGGCTTCTGGTGAGTTGGTTTATTTCAAGGTGTTGCTGTTTCACAAATGTCGGAAGAAATAGATCATAAGGCACTGCATGACAGTTGCGTTACCAGTGCTTGCAACAGAATTTTTTACGCAGCCAATGTTCAAACACAGTCTGTCTAAAGAACGGTTGCTGTTCAAGCTGTGTGAAGCAAAAACTCGTAAACTACTATAGCTGTTTTTCGGCCTGTTATTTGGATGCATTTCCTTTTTGGCTGCGATCCGGGCGTCCATTGTTGCAAAACGGCATTGTATCATATCACTCCGCGCTAAGTTGTCCGCGACCAAACACAGCACGTGTACATCAACGTTGCACACAACGCCTTTGCATGTTGCAAGCTAGGCATTTTGCTTCACAGACTTTGCTGAAGAAACAAATCACTTACCGCGGCGCCACTCGTTGCCGCCATGAGCAAGTCGTCTAATGCTAAGAGAGATGCGGCGCGTAAGGCCGCGCGAACTCTCCGTGTACAGAAAAACATGGATAAATTGAAAGACCTGCTTGCACATTTTCCGGAGAAAGCAAGCTACCGTTTTCTGAAGAAAAAGGGTTTTTCTTAAGTTTTTCTTGATGTGCACGCAAAGGTAATTCGTGATGCCAAAATTCGTTCCCTGCACCGGCTGCCTGTCGCGAACGATTGGTTTATGTTTTTTGCCTGCATTTCAGATGTTTTGTCCGTGTTTCCGTTGAACGGATGTTTTCCTTCCGTTCCTCTCGCAAGAATTGAGGTCTGCTCGTGTTGTAAGTGCAGAATGGGCGGTTGCGTTCTACAATCTGGCCTGTTTGCGTTTACGCATTGCGTGGAACATAGCGCGCGGACATGCTCGTGACCACGGACTTCATGCATTGCCTCTCCATCATGTTGTTTTTTTTGAGGCCGCTTGTTTGTTTTTTTTTTACCTGTTGATAACCGTTTTGGTCCTTCTAGGATTTTCCGAGCAACTCAGGCAACGTAAACTGGGCTGTGAGGATTGGATGGTCCACACATTGTTGCGCAAGAAGTGTTGCAATCTTTTCAGGGCCATGGATCGCACTTCGCGAATCATGCAGCGATTCAAGGGGTCTCTGCAGGAGGAATTGCTGAACCTCTTTTTTCTCAGGTTCATTTGCGTTTCTGAGGCGCCTTTGTTTGTTTCCATGGTTTGTCGTTCGAGGTCGATATGTGTTTGAAATGATGGTTTTGTTGTATGGGTTTGGCAGGTTCGGTATGACGCTTTGCTTCGCTACTACGGTTCTCGGTCACATGTACAGTGGGACAGTTTGAACATAGTTGTCAAGCGCGGTGCGGCGAGTGTGTCTCTCGATGCCCAAGGCGGACAGCTACAGGTTTCGCGAGTTTTTCACTTGCAATGTAAACAACAAACTGTGCCGAGTGCATCCATGTTGCTCATGGACAGGCAGGTTGTTGTGTGCTGTATCCTTTTGTGCTGTTCTTTGCGGAGGCCACAAGGATGTGGCGTAACACGTGCTGAAACAGCCGAGCGTGGCGAGTTCCTTCTCAAGCAGTTTGTGCGGCAGGTGCGTGGTATAGTGTTCTTTTCGTTTTTGATTCCCATGTGTGGCATGTTCCCTGTAAGGTGAGGGCTGGTTCTGCGTTCATGTGACTAGACACGGTCTCCCTCAAATTTGCGGCCGGTTCACTACGTTTTTTTTGTCCAGCGAAAATTAAGTTCCTTGCAAGCGACCTTGGCCAGGTCAACTGTGATCTTCTTTTCCTTCGGCGGCGCAATGCAAGCGACATTGATCGTAGGTTGTGGATGCGTGATCGATGGATGCAAGATTTCCCCTTCGGACCTCTGGCCTCTTGTTGCAACACGTTGCGTAGGTTTAGAGTTGAGGTGTTTGTTGTTTGGGTCGCTTTGGTGACAAGAAATTAAATAAATTGTGTGAGGCTCTTGCATTCGTTTGGGGCGGAGCACCCATATTTTGTCTCGGAGCTAGCACGGTGCAACCTGTCGTTGACATATCCTGGTCATTACACGACGTGGAATTCTGGGCTTGCGAGACGCGTAAGTTGTGGCAACAAAATCAGCATGGTCTTTTGTCTTGTGAGTTTTTCCTTTTTGTTTTTCGGCCCAAAACTCAACGTCCTCGTTCATGTGTACGGAACTATTATGAACTATTCTCACCATTGCAATGTATTGTTGAAGGATTATGTTGGTTGGAGTTAGCAGCACAGTCAGGTTTACCATGTTACCTGAATGGCTCTGATGTTTGTTCCGCGGATCTCTCTCTCATGTCTGTCTTCGCACAACTGCGGGACACCGCGTAGCCACAGTGTGTTTCACTCGACTATCCGAGCAACAAGCGACACAGTTTTTTTCCGGCCTGCATGCAGCAGTGTGTGTGTGTGTGCTCGCACTTCGCGTGGAAGTCGCCAATGGTGAGTAGCGCACAGGGTTAGAGAAGCTAATTTAATATGTTTAACGTAGAAAATGTGTACATGGATGCCCGCAGAAACTGTCATGCATACTACATGGTATAGCAAACCATATGTCAAAATTTCATACATTGGGTGCATACGCTGCAGTTCCTATCCTTGGATCTGAAACCAGATCGAAGTCGAACCGTCTCCAACTTAGATTGTGTTTTGTGAAAAACCGAAAACATGTATGATCATGTATGCATGTTTGAATCTCTATTGAGGACTGGACCCCGGTTCCGGCCTGTCCCCAGCGAGTTTGCTTTCTGCTGCAACAAAAAAGATGTCTACATCTTCCGAGGCGAGCTCGGCCTCCTGGACCTTTTCCGAAAACGTCAGTTCCCCTCGATAGAGGGATGGGGGGGATCTGACGTTTTCAGAAAAGGTCCAGGAGGCCGAGCTCGCCTCGGAAGATGTAGACATCTTTTTTGTTGCAG
>Ga0126342_10005455_pt1 | contig 22189 bp, 18 predicted proteins | sample Cyp1metagenome_FD_92528 | JGI IMG/M metagenome (GOLD analysis project Ga0126342, IMG submission 92528) | Coral microbial communities from Lord Howe Island, Old Settlement Bay, Australia - Cyphastrea 1 metagenome | ecosystem: Host-associated > Invertebrates > Cnidaria > Coral ...
AATCATTGGAAAAACACAGTGTTTCGCGACTTTCCTACCTTTTCGCGCATCTGCATCTTCTTTCTTCTTACTCTTTCTCTTCTACTCTTCTTTCTTCTAATCTTTCTCTTCTCTCTGCCTCTTGCCTGCTCTGCTTTTCATCTGTCCATATTGTCGGAAGTTTGACTTCTAAACTTCCTTCGATAAATTATAATCCATTGATATCCATCAATATCCAATATCCATCAATATCCTATTATTCACCATTGTTAACCCATTGTAAAAATTCCATTAAATCCCATTAAACCACCATAAAAAGTCTTTAAACCACCATTTTCCTATGGTTTTCCTATGGTTTTCCTATGGTTAAGGCGTGGGAATTGGGCACTTTAAGGCTTCCCCTTAAGGCGCGGACGTTCAAGCGGTCCCCGTTGGCTTGTGGACATTTCAGGTCGATGGGCGAACGACAGAAGCCTCGAAAAATTGGAGCGGACGGCTCCAGGAAGAAGGGTAGAAAAACTTTTTTTTCAAGGATTCTATGCTGAATTAACTCTGGTTTATGGTAGATCTAACGAACTAGTATTCATGGGGTGTTTTTTAACCAACTTATGGCCCAACTAACAGTTCTGTATGGGATTATTTCATGATATATAACCTCAGTTATAGGAGTTATAATCCCATAAAAACAACTGTTAGTTGGGCCATCACTGTAGATGCATGTAGATAGATGTAGATGCTATAAATGTCATAAAAGATTTGTTAAACTTTTAAGTATACTTTTGTCAATTTGACTGTGCTGTGTTGTTTTGTGTTTCTGTTCAAGCAAACACATGCCTCATGTCTTGAATCGTACCCAAATTGGAACATCGAACAAGAAGACTCAAAAAAATGTGAACTTTTTCTGTTGGGGAAGTAGTCAAGGAAAAAGTGAAAGCAACCATCAGAGGCGGGTACGCCAAAGGGAGAAAACCATGCAGGCAAGACAAACAAGCAAAGTAAGGTGGTGTGATCAATAAACATGTAGGGTACGCCAAAGCTGATGTCTATGATAGGCAATCTCACGATGTTTCTCTATGGGTACCGTTGGTACTCTTGTATGTACCCATACAAGCCATCCATGCCTAGTTGACAAACAAAACATGGGGGTTATAAATCAGGAAAAATAGGATCATGCACAACCTGCCAAGTTTATAATTTAATCAACCAACAATATAATCAGTATAGTCAAAATTTATAATCAACCGAATACTGGGAGAGTTGAGTACCCTGCCAAAAATATCGCAGGGCAGTCTATATAGTACAAGCAAGTAACTACTTGGGGGAATCCACTGAATGTCACTGACGAATAAATCTGGTTAGAAAGTCACCTAAGTATACCTAAGTGGGACTGGATTAAAACTGAGATAATCATAAGTATACTGGATACCTAAGTATACTCTGGAGATAATCATAAGTATCACTGAAAGTCACCTAAGTTACCTAATATCTGACGATTAAGTGAGATAAAACCCCAGTTACGATTACCAGTTACGATTCGTGGAATGATCCGAGTCAGGTTTCCGATTTGCCAGAGGACAACCATGGGAAAACCATGGGAAAATGGTGATTTATATGGAAAATCACCATTTATAATGGGTAAATCCACTGTCTTTCATTCTCTCTCTCTCTCTCTTTCTCTCTCTCTCTCTCTTTGCCTATCTATCTCGATATCTATCGATAATATCTGGATAAAACATAATAATTCACTAATCAGAAATGTTCAGATTAGTTCACTAATCACTAATATGGTGAATGTAGGTAAAACTACTCATGATAATTCACTATTTTGGAATAGTTATCCCTACATTCACCAATCTCCCAGTGAGGTCGCGACGTGAGGTCGTAATCCATATCTATACATGGTCAAACTTTGGTAGTCCGCGAAAAAATATAATCTGTTGTTGGTTATTGTTGTTTTGCATAGCAAAAAACTAAAGGATTAAAGTACCTATCAATTATATAATAGTCCGTTATATCCAATTGATTCACCATTAATTTAGTTTAAGATATGAATAGCAATTTGTCTATCTAATTTTTCCACATCCAAGATCCCAAGATTGGGGATATCTATATAATTATTTATATTCTATATGAGTCTCAATATCAAGACATCTTTTGGGTGGCTAACTTCACCCAGAACATCCGAGGTCCGAGCTCAAGGTCGGATCTGGCTCAACCCCGTTTCCTCCATTGCCACAATCCTGCCGTGATGACGTGTGGGCTCTAACTAGTTGGTGGTATACCAACCCCTTTGAAAAATATGAGTTCGTCAATGGGAAGTCTTATCCCATACATTATGGAAAATAAAAAATGTTTGAAACCACCAACCGGCTAAGATGGCTTGGTTTGGCTGTTTTTCATGAGAAAATGCCAGGCAGAATGTCAGAATATACCTCAGAGATCCTCAGAGTATTTTTCAAAAGATATGTCAGGTAGGAAAATAGATACCCTGCAAAAAAAATAGACGGTTAGCTGGTTCGTAGATATTGCTATATTTATAGCAACCGAATATCAGGATTAAACTATCCATCCAAGGTTGGCTGTGTCTTTTTTGGGGGGCTTCAGCACAAACGCTCTCCGTCTCATATTGGTCTAAGTGCTGGTTATTTCAACATATCCCAAACATATGAGGCATTGGGGATCAATGCCTATGTATGTATGGTTGAACATAAAGAATGTTTGAAACAACTTGAATGGAAACATCACAAATTAAGGAATATAGAAAATTAAATGGAATTCATTTACAAAGAAATGCAGAGCCTCCCACGCCTTTGATAAAGCGGTAAGCTTTGAGCGATCTATCCCAACAAGAGTTCTTCTCCAATGGTTTTTCAAAACGCTACTTTCACTGGATTGGTTTAAGGGAAAATCTACAGGAAACCATAGATTTTCCCATCAAATATGGGGTTTTCCTGTAAAATTTCCCTTAATCCAATCCATTGATACTAGCGATCAACCAAAACTAAGTGACTTTTCCGTGGTTTCCAATGCCAGGTTTCCAACGCATGGCCATGGAAGTGCCATGGAAATCCATGGAGTTTTTTGCTGTGGCCCCTCACATGGTGCGTTCAGAAAATAGCCATCGTTTAGAGGGAAAATACTGATCTGGTTGGTGGTGCAATAACAATCTTGAAAAATATGAGTTCGTCAATGAGAAGGATGACATCCCATATATGAAATGGAAAATAAAACATGTTTGAAACCACCAACCAGTGATTAACCAGTAAACTGTTGGGCTATCATATTTCCAGACAAACAGGTATTCCGACCGGTTTGATATTTTTGGGGAACCATATCAGGATTTCACACAGGTACATCGAAAACCGAGCTTTCCTACTCCATTCCACCCAAACACTCCGAGGTCTTTCCTCTTCCGTAAAGCATTCTTGACATGCCAAGACGGTCGAAGGGGACACCGCAGGATTCTTCCTGGGAGACGGAAGTCTCAGAAAGTGGGATGCGGCTGAAGCAGGCATGGGTGACAATGTCTAAACCCTGGGAATTTTCACCTGTTTGCCATGTTTACTTGCAAACCCGTGCCCACTGCAGAAACAACATAGCCCAGTAGGTACGGATCACAGCACAAACAAACTGACACATGGGCTTTCTGGCTCATCCAAATAGGTCGCTGGATCCTGGGGAGACTCAAGAAGAAAGCCTGTAGGAACCCGCGAGGCACCTACACCACCAGTTCTCTGCTCTCGAGCCTCTTCTGCCCTTTTCCATAGTGCCACCTGTTTGAGGAACAAAGCCGTGTCCCCATCCACCAACTCCATCTCTTCAGGGCTCAAATTCGCCAAGCCAAACCTTTCCAATCCTCGTCCTCTGACCCTACGCGGCCCTGGTGGACCCTTGTTGCGGAGCCTGCTCACCTGTTCGGCATGGAGGTCCTCCAATGACCAACTTCACCAAACCTCGAGACGCCAAAGACCAAAGATATGACCAGACCACTGGGCGATGGGGGTCAAACTGACTCCCCAAACACGTATCAATGAAGATCCATTCCCAGTCACCAACTTCTGGACGGATCCACTTCTTTGTGTCAGAACCGCTGAACAGGTGGATCGCTACACCCCGTCGGGCATGAGCTCTTCGCTGGCGTCTGTTCCATGGCAGCAAGTCAGGATCCCATTCTTCATTCCATCCCGGTTGTGTATTTATATATATATACATTATATACATAGATGGACGTGTGTATGTGATGCTATAATATATACACACAGTGAACATATATCACTGTAAATTGGAAACTATCATAGCACGCCTGACATCATGTCTCATTTCGATTTCGATCCTATGTTTGGTGACCGTAAGTATATCATGTGCAGTAATGCGATTTCAGATGGTATCAACATACATTTCTATGTCTATGTGTGATACTCCAATCAACTTCGTCCCAAATTGCGAAACAAACAAGTCAACAAAAACATTTGTCGGAACATGGAGGCTATAGTTGTTCCAAACAAGATAGAACGTAATCTGCTACTATTTTGTTGGAAATTACTTTTCTATGTTGTTTGTGCTTGTTATACTCCTAAAATAGTTGCATTTTACAAACAACAATGGGTCGGAATAATTATATAAAGTAATTCACTACTGTAATCGGAAAGATTTTGGGATAGTCATATACCATCATTCCAGTGAGGTCGCGACGTGAGGTTGCTATGATTTTATCCAGAAACAATGTGGCCCCCCACCAGTTTTGTTTGTTGGTTTATAAGCCCCCTGAACACTATAGTTGCAAGTATCATAAACCATAGTTAAAAGATGTCATAAGTATCATAAACCATAGTTATTCCCCATGAATACTATAAACCATAGTTATTGCATCATAAACCATAGTTATTGTAGTTAAACGTTCACCAACTTAGATATCTTTTGGGAGCCCCACAGATGAAAAATCCAGAGCCCCGTGAGCCCCCAACTCATCGTGGGGCATGCAGTAGGTCTTCATCTCCTGCGGTTTTAGACATGGCTGAAAGAATGGCTATCTTAATGGGATTTACATGGATTTATGATATATATATATATATGTATAATACATTTATGGGATTTAGCTGGGAATTTACCATATAGAAATGGCATTTCGTTCAGAATATCTATATGATTTGGAATGTGTTTGGTTGTTGGGTGATAGTTTTGAGATCCCATAGTGTTCTTTTAGGAAGAATAGAGGGGCGTTTGGTATATTATCAACCAACCAGCGGGAAAAGGACATGTATGAAACGAGTCGAACCAGGGAATGACCAGGTGAATTTCATTGGTTTGTTGAATCAAAACTATTCAACCCAAACATTTTATTTTTGGAGAAAACTCACACCACAACTACAATAAGTAGGGTTTATGCGGGAAATAACTATAATAGTTTATAGCTAGGTGGGTCAATGGGTATCTCAATTACAGCTGCATAAACAAACGGTGGCTAATCCTAATATTTCGATGGTTGTAAAAACCAAAAAAACATCCTGATCTTGTTACGTTTGAGATGAACAGTGTTCCTTGTTAAGTCCCACGAGGTATCCACTTCCAAAAATAAATAATCCCAATGTCAAATATATCCACCAATTATAGAGGATTTTGCAATTAACACCTCCATTTTAGTTCAAATTCTTACCATGTTTTTCATTATTTTCCCATGTCCTATGATTTTCCCATCAACACCAATACATTGCCAATCTTAGATACCCTGCAAAAAAAACTTTGCTGCTTAGTAGATATTCCCATTGATACCACAAGACTAAAGGATTAGTTTCTACCCATCTTAGATTGACTTAGATATGCTTTCCCAGTTTGTAGGTGATTTACCTATATTTTTCCTATGGTTTTCCACCTAGATTATATATGTGAATTATCCGTGATATCCAAACAGATTCATCCAGATTCCTCCCGTCGCCTCAATGAGTGCGCCATCGGTGCCGCGGATCTTGAAGCCTTCGGGCGGATTGCCGTTCTGGAACTCCGTGTCGAAGCCTCGAGCCACGAAGGATATGTGCAACCATGGTATACATCGCAATATAGACATAGATGGGGATATATATATATATTACACTCAGTATGGATAAATGTATATATATATATACACATATATCCATATACAATATAATATACACTATAAATAATATACAATTAATATACAATATAATAAACACTCGTATCTATAATTATACCACTATATATATATGTATACAATCACATACATCTGATATATGTATTATACAGTATATCAATGTCATTTTTTGTGTCACAATGCTTCTCCATTCCACACGACAGGCTGGCGGCTGGCCCCTCAGGTCGCGACGTGGATCTCCGGGCACGTTGAACATGGGAGCCTCGAGCAATTTCCGTGGCGTAGCCGCGTAGCTGATGATTTCCCCATGGACAGCTCCAATTTAGTGGAATAGATGAATACAATAGATTTATTATTACTATTTATGGGCTGATACCATTTTGTAATGGGAAAATCATGGGATAATAATGGACAAAAACATGGGAACAATTCTACAAATGGAGTTTTTCCTTATTATCCCAGATGCTCCATGGTGCTGGAATATTTACCTACAAAACTGGGTGATTTTTGGGGTAAATGTAGGTACATATTCCATACATGGAGCATCTGGCTATTACTATTTAAGGGAACATATATTATAATACTATAGATTTATCACTATTATTACAATACTATAGATAATACGATAGATAATGGGAACATACTATTTATTGATCCTCGGACTTTCCCATATAAAAATGGTGATAGATGATACAATAGATGAATATTGATTTATTATTAACTACTTGGAAAAAAGGTGATTCACTGAAATTTCATGGGATCGAATGGGATAGAACTAATCAATGACGCGAGGTGGTACTCCACCATGATTTTGCAATGAAAAAACCTCCATTTACAGAGGCTTTTCCAGCCAGCAACGTTTGATTACCAGAGCGTATCTGGCATTTCATTCAAAAAGAGGGCCAACGAAAGAACAAAAATGTTAATTTTAGTATTGAGAATCGGACTAGGAAGAAACGGTGATGGCACTAAAACAAGAAGTCGGATCCAACAGAACATGTTTTAACCACAAGTTCGACAAATTTATGTAAAACTTGGGCTCAGAACAACTGAGGATCTACGGAAGAAGAACGCAATAAACAATTCAATCTACTGACACTTCAGAAACGAGTATGTGTCTATGTAAATATCATAGAATTTCTCCAAGAGAAGCCGGGACACGGTATTGAAGACTTCCAGTTGAGGAAAACATCCATGCTTTTCAGGTCCACCTCTGGTTGAATTTGGATGAATCTTGATGGGAATTTGGATGTTTAAACCAGACAAACAGGTCAATTTAGGATGATTAAACCAATTACATCCAATTATCATGTTTAAACTTGAAGGTCAAGTTAGCAAGTTAGGAAAAAAACACCAGGGTTATGAATCCGGACTTGCCAAAACGGTTGCTTCAAGCTGGACAACTTGCAATAGATCGGTTGCCCCCTTTTTTTCTCTGGGCGTTCCGGACCCCAAGGGTATCACGAGGCGGAACCCGAGTCACAGGAGCAGGAAAGGCCTTGGAAACAACAGCTGGGACACTGATGTAAATGGGATTTCTTCGTCAAAGAAAATCATCAATCAACATATATGGCATGGATTATATAATCAATATATCAATATGCAACGGAAAAAAATGAAACATATAACTTCATATAACCCCGTATATATATAAACATATATATATATATTATGTATATACAGTAATATCAACAGAAAAATATAGTTAACCAATATTACAATATTATATGCAAGAAAAACTCCCAGTAATAACATCAACAGCATCAGATGTAGGATCTGGCAATAGAGCTTTCCCAAGTCATGGGGGTACCCCCAAATCATCCCAAATTAGACCACTTTGGTATTGAGACACATGGTTTTGGTGATCCCCCATTTCAAGAAACACCCAAATATAGACATATGAACTGGTGGATTTAAGGGGTGTCCCCATTCTTGAAACTGCTGGGATATCAACCCAATGATGGCGCATGATTGCGCATCATACTCTGCATTTTTGTTGGAACTGGTTATGATATCATTGGAATTGCAAAAGATAGCAATAGATGTATCCAAAAATTCAAATACCAAGGCAACAAACATATCTATATAAGTGCAATGATATAATATGATATATATATATATATAGACTATAGATAGATTAATACAACATAATATAACTAGGGTTTCGATAGTATATCATTAGATATCCCTATCACAATAGCAACTTAGATTAAGTTGAACTAGTTGCCATCCATCCAGTTGATCCGAAAAACCATGATGGAACCATGATGAAATATGACCATGATTGGAAACCTTTGAGTCTAGGACTAGGATCCATTTTCTTGAAGTTGCTTGATATCTTGATAAGAGTCCCAGTCCTAGAATTGTCCCCTTTTTCATTTTTTTGGTGGATTAATGGCAAAAATCAATAAACATCAACCAAATCATCGACAAACCGCACATCCAGGGTCATCCCTCGGTGCCTGTTTGGGAGGATCCCTCAACCATATGGTGGTTTCAAGCCGTCCCAAACATGTTGTCATTGTGGATCACCCCCAAGAGGAAACAACAAACCGATGGGTTTGTCCAAAAATGGGGTATACTAATAGTATACGAAGTTCCATTTGAATCGGGAAATGTTGCTTCACTTCAAAGGATTTATAGTTTTTTGGTTGGTATAACTTTCAGGTAGCCCCATATGATCCCACATTGGTTCAATATCACTATTGGTTGGTTGAATCACCCCAATTAATAGAATTTTACCCTACAGTAATCAAGCATGGCATACCACGGCCCCAGGGCCGAAAGGAAAATCCAACGAGTTTAGATGATGTTAATTTCAATGCCCATTGAGTTTGTTGATTTCCCAGTCATGGCCATGAGGACACCGGAGCCACCGCCCAGGTCGACGCCGGGGCCCTGGTTCCCGTACTGAGCCCTTCTCCACCACCCCGAAGGGATTCGTAAAGACCTGGACGGAGTTTTTAAACCGCATCACTTAACAGGAATGGTCTAGCGGAGAAATCTGCAGTTAATGGGATTTTAATGGGATTTTCATGGGATTTCCATGGTTAATAATGGTTAATCATGGTTAATGATGAGTCAAAACATGGGATCTGGTTGGTGGTGCAATTTCACCATCTTGAAAAATGATGGAGTTCGTCAATGGGAAGGATGACATCCAATATATGAAATGGAAAATAAAAAATGTTTGAAACCACCAACCAGGGATACTACTTGGAGGATCATTCCTGGTAGCAAACCATTTCTGGCCATGTACAGTAATGCAAATACATAACATGCAACAACCAGGAATGCTATGACTTGGGACAAAAACCGCGCCAAAGCGATGGATTTCGTAAGCAAGAATTGCTTCGCGTCCTTTGAAAAGCCACTGGTTTATCGTAATTTTCCCCATGAAAACCATTTTTGGGGTATACCGGTGTGCCTCATGTCCACGCCCAATCATGAAATGATTGCTGTCCCAGGAAATCACCTTTGTATCACCATGTATCACCATTCTAAGGATTACATCCACCATTTTCATGGGAATTATCTCAGGAACCAGGACACACACACACAGTATGACCTCGGACTACCTCCCACCACAGTTTCGTAGACTCTCAGAGATGTATAAGTGCGAAGTGTAGGAGGTGGTACCACATACGATACCAGAGTCACCCACAATACCATCCAATACAGAAGATGTGATATATATATATATATACGGTGAGAAAAAAGAGTGTGAGGTTACTTTTCATGGTTTCCTAGGGAACTAGGATTTGGATGGATATGGTCCAACAACACAGGTGTAGAGCAACAACATCATGGGATATCACTCATTGAAGGGATACAAAGGCGACATAACCATACCTGAAACATGGATCAGTTCTGTTGCAGGACAACTTTTTCACAACAACTAATACGCAACATATACCTTCAACCATGTATCTTGGTATTTTGTTTCTCATGAATCATGGCTTAATCATTCAATCCCGATAAATGGATCAGCAAAACCATCCACCAATTCAACTGTCGACTGCTTGGAGGATCATCCCAAAAAGAACAAGTCCCCCAACCGGGGCTTATCCAATATAATAAGTGGATTATAACATGTCTGGTTGGTGGTTTTAATCATCTTGAAAAATGATGGAGCTCGTCAATAGGAAGGATGACATCCCATATATGAAATGGAAAATATAACAATCCATGTTCCAAACCACCAACCAGTTATCCGATCTGCATTAGAACAACTGCCAGCTAGTCCCTTCGCACCATTTCATGCAAAGGTTCCCTCTTTGGTGGTTTCAGCATGTTTCACAACCAGATGTTCCAAACCACCAACCAGATGTTATAACCCCAGTTACTGACTAGTTACCCTCTGGTAAACTAACATAGCTATTGAAAATGGCCATTTTTAATAGGAAAATCCAGAATTAATGGCCATTTTCAATAGCTACGTTAAATTACCAGAGGGTAGCCACTTGGATGATCCCACTGACCATGGCACAGTGGCTTTTGGGCTTTTTCCAGGAACGTGCCCGGACATCCACCCGGAAGCTTCGATGTTTCTTTCCCAGCAAGAAACCAACCCATGGCTTCGTGGATTTTCCAGCCACGTTTGATCAGAGGGTATTGTTTTCCAATTTCCCTTCAGTGAAATCCTCAATTTTTTTAAAGCCTCAATTCTCCCAGTGAAATCCACCATGTTCCGAGTTAAATCCTCAATTTCCAAAGTTAAATCTTCACTTTTCAGTTGCATTCCCATACTCATATATTCCATGTATGGAATATTTACCTACATTTACCCCAAAAATGGCCAAGTTTTGTAGGTAAATGTACCATACATGGAGCATATGGTATAATAAAGAAAAACTCCATTTGTAGAATTGTTCCCATGTTTTTGTCCATTATTTTCCCATGATTTTCCCATGATTTTCCCATTACAAAATGGTATCAGCCCAAAATAGTACTCTCATTTCTCCCGAGTAAAGTAATAATCCCAATAAATCCCAATTAATATCCACCAAATACAGTAGTATAAATCTAGTTTCCATAGATAAATCCTCAAATCCACCAGATAAAACCCCCATTTCCCATTCCCCATTTTCACTTGTTATGAGTTATATCCCATTAAATCCCATTAAATCCCACGAAATCACCATAAGTCCAGGTATCCTCTGGTAAACTAACATAGCGAACTGGAAAATCGCCATCTTTAAGTTCGGTAAACTATAAATGTGCCATTTTCAATAGCTATGTCACAAATTACCAGAGGGTAGTCCATCAATATCCCATTAAATTAAAACACCATAAATCCAGGCAGTTCATCAATATCATCATACCCCGAGGCGGCACGTCACCACGTCCAGGCATCCGCACGTCATCCATGGACCAGACCCAAACAGCGCCGTCCGCGGGGAAATCCGCTCGAAGCTCCTAGAGAACTTCTCGAAGGGATCAACGAAGGGATTAAACCAACTATAATGGATCCATTATTACTATACTAATTATTGCTGTATATAGTATAGTACATTATATAAGGGATTCTTACTATTATGGATCCATTAGTATAGTATAAGGGATACTTTACTTGTTACTATACGAAAATAGATCATGGATACTTTTTCATGGTTAATGGATAACTATAACGGATATTATTATTACTATAACGGATATTATAATGGTTGGATGATACTATAATTGATGTATCCATAGTATAATCTAATAGTATCCATTGTATATTTATACTAGATTTTAATTATACTAAATTATACTAATAAACTATACAAATAGATTTATACTTTATCTATAGTATAGTTATACTCAGTAATACAATACAATAGATTTATATACTAATAGATGGTTTATAATAACTGTACTTTGTTTATAGTATAGTAAATCCAACTACAGTAATAGATTTATATACTAATAGATGCTTTATAAAAACTGTACTTTATTTATAGTATAGTAAATCCAATAGGTTTGTATACTAATAGATTTATATACTAATAGATGCTTTATAACAACTGTACTTTATTTATAGTATAGTAAATCCAACTACAGTAATAGATTTATACTTTATTTATAGTATAGTAATACTATATGATATATTTATATACTAATAGATGCTTTATAATAACTGTACTTTATTTATAGTATAATAAATCCAACTACAGTAATAGATTAATACTTTATTTATAGTATAGTAATAGTAAGTATCATGGATATTTGGACATAATAATGGATACCCTCTGGTAAACTAACATAACTATTGAAAATTGCCATTTATAGTTGATTTACCCATTAAAAATTGTGATTTTTCATAGTCATGTTAGTTTACCAGAGGCTAAATCCCATTAATGATGGATATTTGGACATAATGGATAATAATGAACCAACTTACTTGGACATACTGTGGATGGTTCCGAGATCCTGCACCGCTCCGGCGGTTGAAACTCTATGAATCATGGGATGTTTTAACCATCTACCAACTGGTGATTCGGATTTCGCTGGCCCATCCACAGTATTTATAATGGAACATAATGGATACTAATTAAAAACATGCGTAATGAATTATCTATATTTCTATCATAGAACGATAAAATATCCATGTTATTGGTTATTATCAATGGGAAAACCCAGAATGGTTTGGGGTAGTCGTATTTTAGGAAACCTCCATATATCACCTGTGTAATAATTGATTTGTACGTAGAAAGGTAGTAGAAACAACAATAGTGGATAATAATAAGCGATAATAATGGACAAGAATAATTATAACCTGTGTCATACTGACCTCTGGTAATTTAACAGTTCGGTATAGGAAATTGCCAACATATAAATGGTAATGATAATTTAGCAATTAAATATGATGTGTTTTGCTGTTTTCCATACCATAATTACCATAGGTAACAGGAATATTACGGGATGTATACACGACAATATGTGATAATCCTGCTTCCTGATTCCCACAATTCTCATAGATTTAAGCAGCAATCAATCAAACACATTGCCTTAAAATCTATCTATTAGTAGTGAAACTAGATGATGGAATTTCCCGATTGATAGGTGCTTTTTAAACACACAACGTGAACCATGATGGTATACTCACACTCTATGTACAGAGAGGTGTGTGTATATGTATGTACATGCATATAATTGCATACATATAGACGTACATCATATTGATTAAGGAGCCATCAATTTTGCATGTATCTACCTGACATATATATATACAACATATTATACATGTATATCCAATGGGGGGCTCTTCAATAACACATACATAAACCATGATCAACAATGGGCATATCCACGACTCCACGAATCACTGCGTCAAGATGATCTGGTTGCCGAGCAACTGAACTTTCACCATTGGTTGGTTGAAACACCCTTTCCTCATTTAGTCAATTACAGTGATGGCCCAACTAACAGTTATTGTCATGGGATTATTTCATGATATATAACCTCAGTTATAGGAGTTATAATCCCATTAAAAGAAAAAAACAAACTGTTGGTTGGGCCATCACTGTTAGGAGCGTCATCCAAAATATGATGAACAACTTAACATCTTTTAAACAACCAAGGGATAACTGGGGGTCAATGTCAACCCTGAAAAAAATACCCCCTAGGCCCTAGGCTGGTTCATTTGGGGGGAGGTACCAATTAAGTATCATCACGATGTGGAGGGTACCCCCATAATCAATAAACCACGGCAACCATTCATCCGGCGTTGACACTATCACGATGTATCCCAATATCTTCACCAGATAAGTGGGGGTTTATCATGATGTAATGTGATGTACCCAATTTCATCAACCTAAACCTCGGAATGTCTTCTGAGATTGGCTTTCCCACATCATCCCAGATTTCAGTAGTTGAAACGACCAACGTGAAAAACCAAACGAGGCGTGCGGCGCGGTCCCCCAGCACGTTCATGTTGGTGACTGCCATGTACCTGCAGGAATTAGAGCAACCCCGCAAGATGCACCGTTTTTCACTGATCTTATTACCAAAAAAAGATGATAACGTATGTTTGAACTTTTCACAATAAGTCTTCAACTACCACTATTATACATATATTATATAATATTATATAATCACATAGTCACATATTTTTATAACACTTGCGTATATCCTATTCTAGATCATCAACAAATCAAACTTGTCTCCTTTTTTCTGGCTTACTATGTCTACCACGAATCACCATGAGCTGATGCACGGTTTCAACGCCATCTGCATCATGCCATGTTTAGGGACCACTTCAGTCTCCAGACAGTTGAAAAAACACCCCACCGAACCTGAAGTTGCTGATCCGGAACCAGAAAATAACAACAGATTTCCGGAAAAGTAACAAATCATCGATAGCAAAGCAAGCGAACGCCACTCAGGGCACTTGGTGTTCTTCTTCAGATGATTCTTTGGGCTGAAGAGGATATGAAGCCTGCAACGCTGCCCTGGGTGAACCTCTAAGAGAAACGAACTGCCATGGGTGAACTATGCAGGGTGGTGCAGGGGAGTATCTAGCAGATATCTAAGAAGCAATCCAATCCTGAAAACTCAAATCCACCGAAGCCAAACATTCTCATTTTCGTTCTCAACTTCTTCCGCATTTTTCAGGCGTCCTGTTGGTTTTCAGCATCTGTTTCCAGCAGAAATTCCTGCTTCGACCATTGTGCGACGCGGGGGGGTTCCCACTGAGTGTCTGGCTGTTTCACCACCACGTTCGGGTTTGTGTTGTCCTGGCGTTTCTCAGGTCTGAATCCATCCTTGTCTGGGCCCCCCAAACGATATCTAAGTTGAACTTGAGTTGGTAAACATAGCTACAATAACTATGGTTTATGGTACTTCTAACTTATAACTTTTGTTAATGGGGTTTATAAACCAACTTAACAAATCTGATAAGGGCATAAGGGTCAAACTCCTGTATGAGAGTAGATGGTTTATCTGTCCTACATGACAATTATCTAGAGAGCCATGTTTGATTTCCAGATGGTATCCCACATGCAACTATCATAATCATGAAGTATCTGCCATAATCATCTTGAACTTTACCAACATTGATGCGCGCTAATCTGTGGTGCATTTGGCACAGGTTGAAGCCTATGAAATTCGATGCTTACCATGACAACACAACGGTACACCCGTGGTGAATCTCAGTGATGTTGCTGACCTACCCTCTATTAATGGTGATTTAGTGGTGAGTTAATGGGGGTTAATGGGATTTAATGGTGTTTAATGGGATTTAATGGTGATTTATATGGGATACCCTCTGGTTGGTGGTTGACCTACCCCTCTGAAAAATGATGGAGTTCGTCAATGGGAAGGATGACATCCCATATATGAAATGGAAAATATAAAATGTTTGAAACCACCAACCAGTCTTTCAACTTATGATTGGTGTCACCTATGGTGACTAACCTCTTCAACCCAAAGATGTGTGCGGTGTTCCGAGCAACTCGACCACATACAGTACCAGCTGTGCCATTCTCTGCAAACCGCCCTGATTGCTGATAAAGCTCAGCTGAGACCGATTCAGCTGAAGTTCACTCTGAAACTGACGCCCTTTTTTTAGGAGGAAAGCTTTCGGATTCCCATTCTTTGCAAGTGTGGTGCATGTAGGTAAACAATCCTGATATACTCCCAGTTTGCCGCCCCCAAAATGATACTCAACTACAGTTATCACATGACTGGGAAACTCTTAGTAGCTACTTGGCTCACAATTTAATGGTGAATATGTATATATACCCCTAGCTCCCAACCGCTCCCTCCATTCACCGAACCTCGCTGTAGTAGCAGCCATCAGGCATGGGAAAGCCCTCTGGGTCCTGGGTCAACCCACGGAGTTGATGGAGACGAACATGTACACGTCGACATACGGACATGTTGTGCATAGATTCAGCATACCCAGATTAGCTCATCATGGTGCTGGTATATAAAAACCTACAAAACTGGGTGATTTTTTGGGGTAAATGTAGGTGTGCATATTCCAGCACCATGGAGGATATGGGATAAGAAATGGGGAGGCACGGAGACCGACATTTGGACGTGGATTCGGCCGTCGAAAGGGAGAGACTGTGTCAGCAAAAATTCTTCCCAACTCAGATACATTTGGGGGGGGCGAAACTGAGACTGAGAAGAGGTAAAATGATTAGTTTCTCCCCAAAACAAAGTGGCCAAAATGTAGCTATCATTTAGTTTGAAGCAATCCTGCAACATGGAAAATATGACCGAGGCCTAAAGCAACAAAAAACAACTACTGAACTCACCAAAATATTGATCCCATCAGCAAAATTGCTGGGATTAAGTGATGTTCATAGCTCCAAACCATGGTATTTTATAGCTTTTGATCCAATCACGAGATCTCATAAACTTCTAGGGTACCTCCTTTCATCATCCAGTCGTCATGAAACCTATGGCGACTTGGGCATCCACCATTTTTTTTTGGAACCTCCATATGTACCATCTGGTTATTTAACAGTTCGCTATGGAAAATGGCCCATAGGAATAGATGGTTTACCTATTAATAATGGTGATTTTCCATGGCTATGTTAAATAACCAGATGGTATGATTTATACCATGTGGGACACCCCAGTTCTGTTTGTTGGTTTATAAACCCCATGAATACTATACTTGTTTCCGCTTCATAAACCATAGTATAGTTATTGCAGTCCTGTTCACCGACTTAGGTGTCGTTTGGGGGGCCCTCCATTATCATTATATTCCACTAATATCTCATGAAAATATCCCATAAATATCACCCATTAAACCACCATATTTGTGAGTTATAGGCTATAGACATATCACTTCCATTCAGGCCACAATCCTCCAACAACGACGCGCTTTAAACCACCCGTGCCTCCGACCAAAGCTCGATAAAGACTTTTCCGCAGAAATCTTGCCGCGCCTGGGGCGGTTCGAGGTCCCCATTGGCGGTGCCGTTGCCCTTCGGGGTTTCCATTTTGCCAAACGGCCAAAATCCGTTCATGTTGTTTAGGGTTTACCACATTCACTGGATATGATTGCATTTTGATATGCATCTTACATATTTGGGGAATTAATGAACTATTTGATTCTATAAATAAATAAATATATATATATATACAGTATATATATATATATATATATGTTTAATGTGGTAAACCCAATCATCAACCGACCATCATTTAGGGGACGATTTGTGATAATATTGCGGCATGGTTTATTTTTTTGATGTACCACATCAATGTGACTCCCCGATTCAATAGCTCCGTGGAAATTCTTCAGGCTGGGGTGCTACCGTTTAGCTTCTGGTGTATGAATCCTGGGCCTGTCAGAAACTGTCGTGGACACCAAAAAATTGCAAACAGGAACAACACAGAATCAAACCAAAACACTTGCCCTCTGGTAAACGTTTACATAACTATGGGAAATCACCATTTTATAGCTGGGTAAATCCACTATTTCGACTGGGCCATTTTCAATAGCTATTTTGACATAACCAGAGGGTAGGTTTGTCTGAAAATGGGCTACTCCTAAATCCAATGGTTTTCGGCATCATTTCTCTATATGCTCCATGGCCATTTGAACAGGGGATATACCACCAAAATTAAACACACCCAAATATCATATTAGATGTTTGGTGAGTTATATCCCACTTTTTTTCCCAGTACATCCTATAGATCTATGGATCCTATTGAAAATGGCCATAGAAATAGTGGATTTACCCATTGAACATGGTGATTTTCCATAGTTTTCTGTATGTTTACCAGAGGGTAAATCCCATTAAATCCCGTTAAACCACCATAAACCCTCATGAAAAATCACCATGTTCGCTATTCAATGGCTATAATTTTCGGGTAGATCCCGTGAACCCAACTACAGTATCCCAGATTAGCTCACCATGGTGCTGGTATATAAAAACCTACAAAACTGGGTGATTTTTGAGGTAAATGTAGGTAAATGTGAGGCCCCAGTTAGGAATCGCTAAGTTGGTGCCAATAAGTCCAATAACTGTTGGGTTGATTAGGGGCTTATATCGAACTAGTTAATGGGGATTATAAACCAACGTTCACATCACTGGGGGGCACCACCTTGTACAGTATACATTGCTAATCTTAGATACCCTGCAAAAAATGACAAATTCTTTGCTGGTGAAAGTAGATATCACCAGTAATACCAAAAGACTAAACGATTAAAGCACCCATGTAAGATTGACCTAGTATATATATAATATGACGTAAGGTGTCCCACATTTTTTCTATAATCTGGTGTACTAGCCGCAGAACAAGGCAACCCTCTGGCTATTCAACATAGCTATGTAAAATGGCCCATTTATAGAAAATCAAAATCATGATTTACCTATTTGAAATTGTGATTTTCCAGTTGGGAATCCGTTCAATAACCATTCAATTTCCACTTCCAGAAAAATTTATTCCATTGATTTTTCTATTCCATGAAAATCCCATGCAATCACCATTAAATTTCATTAAATCAAATCACCATTAAATTTTCCATTAAAAATCCCATGAAATTCCCAAGGTCTCATGCTTACCCTTTGGTAAATTAACATAGACCCTGGCAGTCATCGGGGTTGGAAGACTAGTTTCCACTATAAATTGGTCATTTTCAGGGTCTATGTTCATTTACCATAGGGTAAATCACCATGAAATTCCCTTCAAAAAATCACCACGAAGTCCCTGGAATCGAATCCTCTGCTGGTTGGTCCAGATCAGCGGAGACGATGAGAGGCTGACGCGGTGTTCGGGCGCTTCGCACACGATGGTAGACTGTGACTTTTCTAAGGGAAACGATGGATAGACATCCATTTTTAATGGGAAAATCACAATTTTTAATGGGAAAATCCACTATTTCTATGGCCATTTTCAATTGCTATGTTAGTTCACCAGAGGGTAGACTCATGGCTATTTAATGGGGATATATACTCAACAATGGATTTTTTTGTAGGAAAACCATGGATACCCTCTGGCAAATTAACAGTGGATATTGATGGATATCAATGGATTGTAATTTAGAATGGATTAATCAATGGATTACCCTCTGGCAAACTAACAGTTTGCGAACTTGAAAATGGCCATAGAAAGTTAGTTGATTTACCCAGCTACAAAATGGTGATTTTCCAGTTCGTTACGTTAGTTTACCAGAGGGTATAGAAATTATTAGCTACATAACATCTATGGTATAATGGAATAGAATCTAATAATTTCTATAACTAATGCGATGTAATGATTCTGTCATAACATATATCTGTTAGAGTTAACTTTCATTTAGTTATGTAGCTGATTATCAGATATAAGCTGATTTATTTGGTTGTAGAAGCCACTACATATATCAGTTTAGTGAGTTTTATTTAGTGGCTTAGTGGGATTTAATGGGATTTAGCCTCTGGTAAATTAAGACTTTGACATTATCAGCAAACTATTATATAAACCATGGATAGACTACCGGTAATGGGAAATTAATGGGGTATATACTAAACAATGGATTTTTCTAGGAAAAACATGGATACCCTCTGGTAAATTAACAGTTTGACCCTGAAAATGACCAATCGCAATAGTGGTTTCACTAGTCTTTCAACCCCGATGACTGCCAGGGTTTATGTTAATTTACTGGAGGGTATTAGATTATCAGCAATACATATATTAGTTTATGATAAAAAGGAAAATTGGGATGACATATTTATATAGCTTTGATATAAATTAAACAATCAGCTTATTAGGATATTTAGACGTAATATCTGAATGATATAATGGATGTAAATCAGATGCTATAATCATCTATTTACAACTTTAGGTATAAACATAACTAACACCATATCATTTTTCTGTTGTAAGTTATGTCTAATGCCAGATATATTCGAAAAACCATTTAAATTAAGTGCTATCATTATTATCTCAAGATTAATAGACGGCGTTGTGGAGCTTTCCAGTAACCTCTGATATCCCATAGGTCCCATACCTCGAGAAACCTGGCAAATTTCAGCCACAAGAACTAGTGAAATCAATTGCTGCGTTGATTGTTGCGTTCACCCCAAAAAAAACAAACAACTGTTCGGTCGATGACTTGGGAGCATCGAACTAGGCCTTACTAGGATGATCCAAATTGGGGGAAACCCATAGTCATGGGGCTACCCCCATAGCTAGATGGTTTATTTTATGGAAAATCCATCTATAAATGGATGAGAACTGGGGGCAGCCCTATTTCAGGAAACCTCCAATTATGATTTACCTGTTCAAAAAAGTGATTTTCCAGTTCACAAAGCGTGAGAACTCAAAAGAAGGTATGATTCATGGGGTTTAGGCTTCCCCCAGTTTCTGACAAACCCACATTTTTTGGTATCTTTTGTTCTTGTATCCAATGCTTTGAATGATTTTTGATTCTTTTGGTATCTTTCATCCCATCCCATATGCTCCATGGTGCTGGAATATTTGCCAACATTTGCCCTAAAAATCAACCAGTTTTATATACCAGCACCATGGAGCATATGGGGTATCTTTCATCCCATGATGTGTTTTTTTTGGCTGGGTTTGCACCAAGCGGGCCGGCGGACACTGGGCCCCGCCAGCTTTTTCCGAAGCATCTCTGCGCACCGGTCACCATGACCGTGGTCTGCGATGGTCATCGCAGGCTCCGTGGTTCCTGGAAATCACCCATGGTTCGACCCGGAAAGCATGGCATCCTTGAGACGTGGCCAATGGGAACGGACAGTTTCTGGTTGGTGGTGCAATAACCATCTTGAAAAATATGAGTTCGTCAATGGGAAGGATGACATCCCATATATACTGGAAAAAAAACATGTTTGAAACCACCAACCAGGTTTGTTTACAAACTCAGGGAACGTTGAAGAACAACCATGGACTTTGCCAAGAACAGTGGACTTTGCGCACTGAACTTCTGAACTTTGGGCATTTTCGACAAAATGAAAGGGAAGCTTTAACAAACCTGGCCATGGCAGCATAGCATCAAGCGGAACAGGGCAGCCACATGTCTTGGAACGGCTGGAGTGACATGTTGGATAATGAAATCCCTGGGATTTCCCATGCTTTGGATCTGACCTAAGCCCAGAGGGCACTGTACAAAACGCGCTGTCTCAATGATGAGCTCTCCCATGGGCTTTTCGTCGCTGTCAACGAGCAAATTTTCAAATTCAAGTCCCATCAAACGAATTTTCAACCCATGCGATGATTACCCCGCGAATTATCGCTATTGATGGGGAAATCGACCCTACTAATCTATGATTACCAGTCATTTTGATGACTGACCCTACTATTCGCTCATTAAAATTCCCCCATCAAAATGTCATCAGAGCCCATCATTTGGTGGGGCGACTCTGGTTGAACGCGTCAACAGAGATCCCCTGAGATCCAGCCTTAAAATTGCCTATTTTTTAACCGCCAAAAATTGCTTTGAAACCTCTTGGATCCAGCAAGAGATATCCTCAATCACCTGGCAGAGACACTTTTTAAAACATCAACGCCGGGATCACACCTGACTTGCTCCGAATTTGATGAAGGGGACAATTCACGTTGGATACTCCACATGGGGGGAAACCCATAGTCATGGGGGTATCCCAAAATGGTTGGTTTATTTCCATGGGAAAATCCCACCAGAACAACGGATGATTTAGGGGTACCACTTTTTCAGGAAACCTCCACTTGTTGGTGGTTGAATCGTAATACATAAGTGAGTTAGAACCCCAGTTATATACACAAGTGAGTTGGTACCCCACATAATCAGTACTGGAGAAGGTCCATGGTTTTCCTCCAAAGTTCCGAAAAAAAACAGCCCATCGATGTGCCAAATGGGTATCCCCAAGCTGCTTCAACCCTGCCATTCAGAAGGCCAGTTTTAGGCGCAAGGTGGTTCCCCAGTTCGGAATCGCGTTCAGTTGGTGCACATATAACTCCAATTTCACTATGGTTTATTGTAGATATGGTTTATAAAAACTGGGTTAATAACTGTACTTACTATAACTATACTATATGGTTTATAACTATACTTACTATATGAGCTACAGCCAAAATTTACGGCAATGGAAAGTAGTATTCGAGGCGTCTCTATTTTTTGGAAACTGAGCTGAGGCTTGGAAAACGATAATACACTCTTCAAAAACGATAACGTGTGCT
>Ga0126342_10005456_pt1 | contig 22187 bp, 23 predicted proteins | sample Cyp1metagenome_FD_92528 | JGI IMG/M metagenome (GOLD analysis project Ga0126342, IMG submission 92528) | Coral microbial communities from Lord Howe Island, Old Settlement Bay, Australia - Cyphastrea 1 metagenome | ecosystem: Host-associated > Invertebrates > Cnidaria > Coral ...
GCGAAACGAAGCAACGACACGTCTGAAACCTCCAAAAATGACCACCTCTGCAAAACTTCCCATAGGCACGGCCATACGGACCTCGTACGAACGGTTGCGGACGGTTGCGAACGGTTGCGAACGCGGACGCAACGTCGAGCGAACACACTCTCAACCCCCAGACCCCCAGAGTGAAACGGGAACCCTTGCTACGCATTCGGGAAAAAATATGAGTAGCTAAATGTTTTTTTTACTATCTCATATTATTTGATTTATCTAAATTCTGTCCTCTAAAAAAAAACAAGAATTATTACCAACAATTACCAACAATTTGTTACTACTCATAGGTATCTAAAATGATTTGGTATCTAAACTTTCGACTTCTTATTCGAAAAAAGGCTTTGGGAGAAGTGGATACCCTAGGGTAAACTAAGAGTTCGATGTGAAAAACCACGATGTGTAGCTCATTTTCCTATAGAAATCATGGGTGTGACCCACATCTTTTTCTATGTTTACAGGGGAAAACTTTTACAAAGGCCAGCCAAGGCGCCGTAAAATCCATGTAAACGTCCACAGAGCAAAAGACCGGGCCAGCCATGTCGTAGATGCTGCCCAGAACGGGTTTGGACTGCCAGTCCTCCACCGGAATTTTCACGAAAACTCAGCCTCTGAACATTGGATCCATTTGATGAAATTGTTGGGTGAACATGATGATGAACAATGATGTACATCGTTCTTTGTTCCACAAAAATAAGTGCAAAAGGGCAACACATGTGTCCGAAGATATCCTAAGATGTGTATCGTAACATATGCAATTCCTTATCCTCATCCTTTGATTTTGTATAAACATGTCCAATAAATCATCCTTTGAGTTTTCTCGAATGTACACCAAGTTTCCAGGCGCAAATCGACGGTCACAAATTATGATCATGTGACAGGGGACTATGTATATATATATAAGTGTATATATAATATAAATATAATAAATATATATATCTACAGTATATAATATTTAGAATATTTTAGAATCAGACTAACCACACTTTCCATGACTATGCTGCTATGCTCGATGTATAGTAAAAATAGTTGAAGGATCTCAGGGGGTGAAGCGAATATGCCCAAGATTCGTTTTAGGATTTTAGGGTCCATGTTGAGCCCCAAGAGTGGATGGTACAGTGGATCTTTTCAATGTACCCTCTGGTTATGACTAACATAGCCATGGAAAATCCCAACCATAAATGGAGGTTTGAATGGGAAAATCATCTATAAATGGGCCATGTTCCATGGCTATGTTGAATAACCAGAGGGTAGATTGTCTACATCTTCATATGTGTCCATTCAGAATATAGGTACGGTACCAAAAAATAGAAGACTTTCCCAGGTGCGCCATTCAAAATACCCCGTTTTCCCATCTCGATGAAATACGTTTGCCCAGTAAATTAGGTAGTATAAGTCCCGTCTGTTCGTCACAAATCAGGGTACCATCTGGTTATTTGTTACATAGCCATGGAAAATATCACCATTTTCAATAGGTAAACCCAGGTATGGCCCATATTTCTATGGGCCATTTTCATCCATTTTCCATGGAACATGGCCCATTTATAGATGGTTTACCTATTAAAAATGGTGATTTTCCATTAAACATGGTGCTTTACCTATTTCAAAATTGGTGATTTTCCATGGCGAACTGTTAGTCATAGCCAGAGGGGATCAGGTCACTTGGCTCAGGATCTCCTGCAGGTCGCAGGTCTTGGTCAAAGTATTGAAGAGGAAGCTATCTGAGCACAGTATAAAGGGCATCGGGAAAGCGATTGGGGTAGATGTTGGGGAGATATATTCAGGATATATATATATATGTAAATGTGTATATATATATATATATATAGGATACATATATTTTGAGGATATATATGCATATATATATATATATGCATATATATATGATTATGTATATATATATACATAGATATAGAATGATATAGATTCAAGAGCTTTTTTCATTGAGTTAAGTGATGTTATTGAGATATCAAAAAATAGGCCAAAAAGAGCGGGCCTTTGACAAATGACCTGCATCGGCTATGCTTGGGACTCGTGGAGATTACCATGATCATAGCAACCAATGTGGCCATGATTTTCCCATGATTTTCCTGTCGTTTTCCGATGGTGTTCCGAGAAAAATGTTCCATGTTTTGTGGGTGATGACCATCCGTTTCCGTTTCAAAACCCCACTGATTCTGTTAGCTCTCCAGCTATTCATCCCTAGCTCTCTTAGTATCGTAGTCTAGTCAACAGGACATTTTTTAGACCAATCATCTGTCTATTTTCTGCTTGAACCACGACATCACTTACCCTCTGGCAAACAAACAGAACTATGGAAAATAACATAAAATAACCATGTATGAGAGGTGCAGAATCTATAGATACCAGATTTTTGATAGCTACGTTCGTTTACTGGAGTGGTAAATCCTTAAAACCTTTCCGTATCTGTCCATCCCTTTGAATTCCCTCAATCGTTCCATCTTTGAAAAGTCACTTCAAAAATCATCACCCAGCCATCAAAATACCCTCCTGCAAACTAACATAGATTTGGAACACCCACCCCTTCATGATGGATTTTCCCAGAGAAACCATGGCTTTTCATGGGGTTTCCACATCTGTTTCCTGGCTTTTTCCACCGGTTTTTCCATGGTTTTTCCATGGCTTTTTCCACCCCCAAAAACGCCACGATCCGAGGGACGACACCAGGTCACATTTTGGCACTCCGCCTGACAGTCCAAAGAGGTCTGCACATAGCTGCTCTGCCTGGCGGATGGGGCGAAATCCGAATCACCAATTGATCGATGGGAAAAATACTTGGGAAAAATCCCTCAACATTTTGTTTGGGTTTCAACATGTTGAAAAACGATCCTTTTGGTGGTGCAGGATTTCGCAACCATGCACAGTGTCAATATAGTATATGGGATAAACTCTGGGTAATCCATCTACGATTCCTCAAGCTTTGGACCCAGCTTTTTGTTGCGTTAATGGGGAAAATCTGGCGGAAAACGGGTTATTCATGTCCCACAGAATTCAGTATGATGGGTGAAAAAAATGAAAAACACATTTACTCAAATGCTCGTGAAAAAAACATGCTTTTCCACCAATCCAATGACTGACGGCTAAACCTGAAACATATCATTGTTTGTATGAAACCATGGCTATTGATGGATTACGGGCCTCCCATGGCTATGGTTCCGTGATATGGACCTTACTGGTGCTTAAGTCCAAGATCTAAGAATCTAAGTGGAGCATAGCCACCTTGTAAAACCATTGCCATAGCGTACTTAATTCAACCAACATTCATGTAGTACATGTATAAATATGTATATATATATATCATATATCTACATATGTGGGTAAAACAATAATAAACCAACCCCAAAATCAGCATACATACGTGGTATATACACATATACATATGCGGGTAAATATGAAAGTTTCCTAAAATGCGGGAGTACCCAAATAAATCGCTGGATGGTTTATTTCATGGAAAATCACATGTTTCCATGGGAGGATCTTGGGGGTATTTTCCCAAGGCTGCACCTCCCCTGGCCATTGGGAGGGAAGAAACTCAGCCCCCGTACTCCACCTGCGGTTCCAAGGTCGGAAAGGTCATGGGAAATCCCCCAGAATTTCACAGGAAAACCATGGGACAGCTATAGAAAAACCAGGGGAAATCCTCAACTTGGAGGTTTGATGCTTTAGTTCGTTGGGAACATCCACTTTCTAAATGGTGGATATCGACTGGTTGGTTGGTGCTCGCCCAACGTGGTCGCTGTTTTTTGTCCGATCATGTTGGTGTGAAAAACCACGGATCGCGATCTCGATCTTTAGTGAAACTCTTCAGATCAAAAACATAAAAGTTCCGTTAAAAATATAAGTTCCATTTGACACTTTTCAAGAACATATCTCGATCTTTAGTGAATCCATTGTAAAGATATCATGAAATATAGATGAATTCTCTCATTGTAAGGAATGTGAAGGAACTATTGATATTAATCCTTCAATTTTCCCCAAAGATATGGCTAGTGTCGTCAAAACCCCGGCAACCTGGTACAAGTACACTAAAACAATATCGATTCGGCGAATTCGGGCAGGATTTGTTGAAACTCCCAACAAAAACATTGGGGTATTCTAGAAGTACACTAAAAAATAGTTAAATATGAAATCATCAACGGATAAAATTCAATGCCCCTAGGCTTAAAATTTCATAGGCACACAAATTTAGATGGTATAATTCCATATAATTCTGGTATAAGTGGAATTATCCAGTCATAGTATGTCATAGTCATAGTCATCATCCGGATGACATGGAATTATACCATGATTATTATACCACCTAAGTTTCTATATGACTATCCGGTACAAGTGGAATTAAGTCATAGTCATCAGTGGATGGATATATAACGATAGAAATACAGCCAATAAAACAGTGGAATTATACCATCTACAATTATACGATAGTAAATGGGGATACCATCTATATGTCTACATTTTTTCCACATCTATTCCATCTTTATCTATAGTAAGTGGATGGTCTAAATATTTCAAGTATAGACAAGCCATTATTATGGTATAAACATAGATGGTATCATAATCCATATCTATATCTATAGATAATCCATAATTATACCATAGTAAATGGGGAGACCATCTATATATATATATATATATTCCATAGTCTATAATTTATGTTTATGGTAGATCATGTATCTATATTCCATATAGATAGATAGTGGTTCATCTTGTCTATACCATAGTAAAAGGGATACCATATGGTGGGGAATTATGGCTATGATGGATACTTATGGATAACTATGGTATATAATAGTACGTATATATATATATATATATTATCTATAGATCATTGTTAATCTTCTAATATAGATGGTATAATTATAGATGGTAATAGATGGATAGATGTAGTATTTCTATTATATTCCATATACTACCATATATCATCTATTAATGATACAAGAAGATTATCTATAGATATTATAGACCATTGATTATTACCATAGTAAATGATTGGATTATTATATTACCATAGTAAATATCCCATGACTATAGATATTACTAAATATACCATAGAGTATACCATCTGTAATTATTACCATAGTAAATATTCCCATGACTATAGATATTACTATATACTACTATTAATATACCATAGATGTATTTATATTATAAATATACCATAGTAAATGGGGATACCGTTAAAAATAGTAAATATAATATTATTAATATACCATATTATACTATATGTCTATGATATTTCCATTATAATCCAACCCTCCAACCATGCAGTTTTTTTTCTATATCTATAGGGAATCCATAATTATTACCATAGTAAATGGCTATACCATCTATATTATAGACCATATAATCCACTATGATATTATCCAACCATGCACCATTATATTCCATTAACGATACCATATTATATTCCATCAATGATACCATTATGATATTAATGATACCATATATTATTACCATATATTAACATACCATAGATGTAATATTTCTACTACCACTATACTAATTCCATTATTTTATAGATATTATAGATTATCTATAGATATTATAGACCATTAATTATTACCATCTACCATATATTAATATCTAGATTAATATATGCGGATACCATCCATGAATATATGGGCATACCATCTATATTACCATAATTAACGTGCTCATAGATCATATTAACTATGCTATACCATCTATGAATTTTGGATTTACTATGGATTATATATGGATTATGGAATTATTATGGATTTACTATGGATTTACTATGCTATACCATCTATGATACCATCTATTCATTATGGATGTACTATGGATTATATATGGATTATCTATGGTACATCCATAATTAATAGTACCATATATATTTACTATGTACATCTAGCCATTATTACCGTGGATGGCTGGATGATACCCCCCAGTGCGAAGCAATCTTCAGCAATCGAAGCACAGCGCTCCGTGGCGAACTTGGAATCCACCGACATCTCGGCACCGTGATTCACAACGTACAGCGTTGCCGGTGGGGATGAAAAAATGTTGGGTGAAAGAAATGGTCAGATGGTGAAAGATGATGAAAATTCTGGGTGAATTTAATGTTAGTTTATTTATGTTTACTGGTTGGTGGTGCAATAATTAAGCATCTTGAAAAATGATGGAGTTAGTCAATGGGAAGGATGACATCCCATATATGAAATGGAAAATAGAAAATGTTTGAAACCACCAACCAGTTAAGTTATATGGTGGGTTAAATATAATAATGTTATAACTTAAGTTGTAAGATGCTATTTCCAAGCCGATAACCCCAAAGCAATAAGTCAACAATCAACACTTAGTGACTTCGTATTGGGTGAGTTTGGTTTGGTTGTATGTATTTTTTTGTTAGATGATACGGTGACTATGGTTGAAGATTGGGAATTGGGAAGCATCAATTTCAGGGGAATCAATGGGATTCATGGGGTAGGTATTGGGTAATTAGCAGGCAAAAAAACTCTGGTATTTCTTTACAGTCTAGGGAAAACCACTATGGATAGGAAAAAAACACCATCTACAAACGGTACGCCATTTTCCAGCGTGCGTACCGTTTGATTTCCAGAGTTTCTACCCATGAGATCCCAGAGGGTTTTTTGCTTAGCAAATCCGCAGTCCATCCCACTCAATGGGATCGGGGGAATTATGGGCCATAATCATAAGGATTACAAGAATCAAACTGGGAAAACTGGGTCCCAAAATGACGGACCTGACCTTCTCCACAGTCAGAAATCACTGGTGGAAAACTGCCCCGTTCCCTGTGGGATTTGTCATCCATTTGGTCTGGTTCGATCCGGTCAACATGGAGTTTCCCATGGGAAATTTCCCAATGATACACATGATACCATGGATCTTCCGAATGTCGGCCATGTCCAAATTTTCCAACCTGCCATGTTCGATTACGGTACCGCTTCGTTATCCATGTAGCCTCTGGTTATTTAACGTAGCTATAGAAAATCACCATGTTCAATAGGTAAATCATCAAAAAAAATACGGATGGGCTATTTTCCATGGCTATGTTAAACAACCAGTAACCAGAGGGTAGCCTTTTATATTTGTGTTCTCAATCAAGAGACAATGAGGGTGCCACTTGTATCATGGCAACATGAATTTGCAAACTTTATACCTTTAGTTGATCAGATATTCTGCTACTCGATATCTTATAGAATAGACTTTCATTGAGACTGACAGTGACCCATGGTATGGAAACCCAATATCCCCTTTTGTACAAGTTTGCACTCATCGTTTGTGTAAAGAAGATCACAACAAGTGCAGTTTTCTGGGTTCGGATGGGGTTCGCCAAATGCAGGTTTGTCTGAGAATGGGATAATCATTTTTCCTATAAGCAAATTTCTAATGGCTATAGTTAATCATTTTAAAAATGACCATAAATTGGGATTAATCCTCCATTTTCAGGCAGACCCAGATACAGTACCTCTTGCTTGACAAGTGTCTTGCTTCATTCCTACCATCGCTTTCCCCTGGCGACAAAAGACGGTGATCGATCGTGATTAGGTGGTTATTATAAGAGGGTTGTAACTCCATCACTAACTACTGGGATGTGATGAGATAAACATATACCATCATATACCCCGAAGACTACAACTGATACTAAGTGTTCACTACGGGTTTCCAAATAATTGTCTCTGCATGTTTCTGCTATCAGCATCACTTGTTTCCTTGGCGAAGCCCTGTTTGACCATCAGTTGTGTTGATGGCTCACATTTGGGGGCTAAAACCCATCTTCATTGGATGATTTCAGGGATTAAAATGTGCAGGACATAATATGATTTTATCCAAAAAGATCACTTTCAAGTAAGTTTTCCCTGAGACCAAACCCTCATATCACAAATATATCCCCTGTCTGGTGCTCGAATCTTGGATGCACGGGTTAATCCAGAAAGGAAAAAAACAAGTAATGACAGCTATAGGCTATACCCTCTGGTAAACGTTTAACGAACTGGAAAATCACAATTTTTAATGGGTAAATCAACGATTTCTATGTCCATGTTCAATAGCAAACTGTAAGTTTACCACCAAACACTCAATTTGATTGTTTCAAGGAGAACCTGATAATAACATATGAGCGGCGTCGAAAACCGGGTAGCAATTTGGTTCTAATCCTTATAAGCTTTCGCGACGGCTTTCGCGGTTCTTTCGCGCGCACAGTTTTGGCTTTCGCGGCAACATGTGTTTTGTAATATCTTTCGCGGTTGCTTTCGCGGAAAATTGCCCGTAAATGATGGTGCACATGAATATTAAATGTGCTTCTACTATCTACCTGCTTGGGAGTAATCTCTTGACCAACCCATGATTGCCATGCGGCAAGCACTAGACCAGAGGGCTGCACGTATACTGCACGTTGGGGTGAAAACTGATGCTTTATTCCAGAGGTCACATCCACGTTGTGAACGTTTGATGATCAAAAGATGAATCTCAAACCTGATTTCATTCAATGTGGGTAAAACAAGCCACCCATTTGGGAATAGTTTATAGAACCTATAAAAATAGCGATTTGGGGGATGGTTTATTATTGTTTTACCCAGATTAGTTTGATTAAGGCTTAAATAGGACATGAATAAGGAAGGACCTCATCCACGTTTGTTAAACCTGAGCCATGAGCATCCATGAGCCATGTTTTCATGGTTTCCCAATATCGACCAAGCATTTATGAGGTCCTTCAGGGCTGGTTACATCCATAGTAAAATTGCCATTGTTGGATCTATGTCTTAGGGGTTTTTGCCGTATACCGATGTTTTTGCCGCATTTTCGGAAATATTGCTGGTGAGTTTTGAATATAACCAAGAAAAAATATGTATATATACAATATATCAGTCTACAATATTCTGGTTATAAAATGAGATCAATGAGATAAACTAAAATTATATCACTAAAATGAGACAAACTGGTTGGTCCAATCTCATTTCTGCTGGTGCCGGCATTCGTTCCGCAGGGCCACCCGTCAGCCCTGCCTGTGGGTCATTCGGAGGACATATGGCACCCCCGCCAACAAAACCAATTCCTTGGTGGGGGGACGTTGACCCAAAAAGTGGGGAGTTGAACTGTTCAACTTCAACTTAAAATGAGGAATTTCATAAAACTATACTTGACTCACTCGCAGTCACTTCTCGAGTCAAATTCCAAACCTTCTGCAGCACGCCCTACCCTCCGGAAAGCCACAACTCGCCCATAAAATCGATGAACTTCACAAGCTACTTCGGGGATTCCCCAGCGCTGGAAAATCCACCATTGGGGGCAGCTTACGGTAAAGAGTTGGATTTCTACACCCTAAAAAAAGGGGGGTTCCGAAAAATTGGGTCTACCCAAATATTATCGTTAGGGAAAATCATGGATTTTCCGAAAATCCCAATCTAAAATGGATGATATGGAAAATCACATGGAAAATCCCAATCTTAGATTGGGATGATCTAATTGGGGTACCCCCATGACCTCTGGAAACCACCATTGCCATTGGGGATGGCCTTGGGATGACCCTGCACCATGTAATCCCAATAGATCCCAATAGATATCCCATGATCATCCCATTATAAACATATAGTAAATAGATCATGATCATATATATATATACATATATATGTGTATATATATATATATATATATGTACCATCTATAATCATATTCATAGTGTTGATTATAAGTGTATAAACACTAAAAATAGCCCATTCATAATCATATTTAATTTATACCCTAATCATATTCATACTAATAACACCATAATAATATTCATAATCATAACATTCTTATACCCTATTCATATAGACATAAAATGATATACACATATACCGCTAATTAATTTCACATAGCTATAGAAAATCACCACTCCTGGGTGGTGGTTGACCTACCCCTCTGAAAAATGATGGACAACTCGTCAGTTGGGATGATTATTCCATTCCCAACTGTTTCTGGAAAGTCATAATCCATTCATGTTCCAGTCACCAGCAACCAGATTCTCAAATTGAAGGTCAAATCATCTATAACCGGATCATGGCTTCCATAGCTATGTTAGTTTCCTGGAGGCTACATATCCCAACCACACATTCCCCCATCGTCCCAGTGGCTGCCGGTGGCTTTCGTAGCCATGGGCGACGAGAAGTGACAAACCCTGCGACGAAGCCCGAAGGCTTCGAGCCCCGACGAAAAATTGGCAAAATCACGGGAAAACCATGGTAAAATATGGGAAAACCATTAGTAAATGGATGTAAATAGAGGTTTAGAGCTTGGAAAATCATATGAAGATGTTCCATGGAGATATTCCATTGCCACGTGAAAGATTTCCGGACGGTAATTATTACCCTGGTGTTGTTGGAGATTACGATTTCTGGGATGAACGTGATGAAGCACCAAGTACCAAGGGGATCCCTTAAGGCTAAACGAACATAATTAACTAACATTAATTGAAAACCATATGGCAAAAGCCTGGTTTTAACCCATATGTGCTCCATATGTGCTCATATCATTAATCATATCTGCTTGCTGGTATAATTAACCATCTTCAAAAATCATGGGACTTCACTCAAGTCAATGGGTTGGTGGATGACATCCCATTGTCCTAAGAAAATGATCCATGATCCCATGGATTCCTCCGAAAAAAAACACGACGCCTTTGGATTGGAAGAGTACTGGTTTTAAATGGGATAGACTTACCATGGGATACGATGTATCGTTATGTTGTGATATTCTGAGATATTGTTTTTCGCCTTGAATGAAAAATCCATGAACAATGAGCTTGGTTGAGAAAAGGATTCCCATTTCATGCTTGATATAACTCTCAATAAACCAAAGGTTGAAGGTTCGAGCAGCAGTTTGAAGGACTGCTGACTTTTTGAAGATGGAACCGAACCTAACTTGAACTCCCAGAGAAAAGCCTTCTTGGTGGTATTGTATAATAATTCGAATGTCTTTTATAATTTCTGGCCTTCTGGTTGATCCATGATGGGCTCAAAAAACATGTTGAGTTTGTGGAGTTCTCTCCAGGTTTTTTATTTTTTTCTCTTCGGCCAAGTGTCTTCAGCGGAAAGTAAAAGGAGAAGTAACCGCAGTCTGGAGCATTTCGGCACTGGATCATACAATCCTCACATGACGGAAAGCGCTGGGATTTCACCAAGAATCCGAATGGGATTCCCAGCTGGGAGAAAATACCTGGTTGAAAAAAAAACAAGTTAACCAACAACTATGATTAATAGATGGTTAATATAATCTATATACAAATTATATATATATACCTGGTTGGTGGTTGACCTACCCCTCTGAAAAATGATGGACAACGAAAGTCAGTTGGGATGATGACATTCCATTCCCAACTGTTTCTGGAAAGTCATAATCCATTCATGTTCCAGTCACCAGCAACCAGTGTTTGTTGGTTTATAAACCATGAATTAATCATCCCCATGAATTATAGTTGTATCTACCATAAACCATAGTTAATCAATGGTTCCAGTCACCACCAACCAGTCATTATTACTATATAAATCACCATTTTCCCATGGTTTTCCCATGGTTTTCCCATGGTTTTATCAAAATATGTGGTCTCCTTAAAGTCCCCTTACTCGGCTTTCTGGGATTGGTAAAAACAACTTAGGCAGCCGGACGTGGCTCGAGTCGTCTTTGTTTTTCATACAGCAAATTTAAGGGCCTGCATTTCAATTCTATCATATGTTGTGTGGTTGGGACATCAATGTTGCTTCAAATCATGAAAAAAATCTGGAACAATTCTATCATTCTATATTCAAATTCACCGAAAAGCTCGAATAAAACATGTATAAACATGGTAAATCTATCCTGTTTTTTTGGCGGTTCTCAAATCGTAGTGCAAGTTCTCCACCCAAAAAGAGAGCGTGAAAAAAATTCTTACCCACCCAAAAAGAAGGAAAACACACACTTGTTTTTTTCTCTCTGTGTGTGTCTGAAAATGAGGTGTATATATTCATAATTATTCATATTTCTCCAAAATGATCGGATATGAACATATACTAATATGTGTCAAAACCCTGGTACCTAGTGAACCCCAAAATAGCTGGTAAATGGATGTTCATCCCACTAAAATATGGTATCTATAGGTATTGACCCATACCCATATCGAATATTGGAGATTAATATGTTCATTTTGAAGATCTATGATCTCAGAATCTCTCCAAAATGATCCGATCCGACTACTTTAATTCCTTCCACCGGCCAAGAGGCCACCACGGTTTTGGCTGTGATGTTGGTGATGGTCATGTTCCTGGTGGCGAAAAGGGAAATCCAAGAAAGGAACAACCTGCGGCTTTTGAACAGGAAAATCATCCAGAAAAATAGTACATTAATGTAGGTTTTAATGTAAAAATGTCTGTAAAATTCTAGAAAAACTTTAGGTTATTTTTAATGGACCATTTTCCATAGCCATGTTAGATTACCAGACTAAGGTGTTTCATTCCCAATGGGACTGGGCAACGATATGATTCTGGATATTACCAGGGAATTTCCGAACCAAATTTGCACTTCCAATTTGCATGATCGTTTATCTATATGGTTATCTAGAGTTTATTTAGATGATGCTCCCATTCCTAAAATTCATGTCTTTTGCTCGAAAATCCACTGGTTTATAGATGATTTTTCCCAGCTCTAAAACTCCTTCTGAATACTTCGAGGAATTTCCACTGCTTTTGATGAAAACGGAAGCGCCAACTCCGAAAATGGCAACCTCTTTGCGGATTGCTGAGTGCTGGATCGCAAACAAATGTCCCATGTTGAGACCTCCCATTTTTTGGGACATCTCCCTTTTTTTAAACAGTTCTGTAACTACTCCCCACTTATCCTCCCATCTACTTCGATGACTTTCACAGTTTTCCGAAAAATCTCCATGACTAGTTCACAATGATTTTCCCATATGTTCCTAGCATTTCCTAACATCATGAAAAAAACACGAAAATGTCATGCAGAAATCTCACCATCCATTCTGACCATCTCCATCCATCTCCATAAAGAACCGCGCGCAACGCTTAGCGCCGTGGCCGCCGTGGATCATGTCAATGGGTTCGTACATCACGTCATTCTCAACGCAGTACGGCGGCGGATCCATGGCAGGTGGCGATACCATTGGCCTCAGCGGATGGAGCGGCGGCCCTGATCTTCCAGAAATCACGGCGTTGGATCATGATTTATTACATGAATAATGACGAAAATGTGTGTATAATATTGTATAATAGTATGGTAAACAACATGAAATAGTGTTTTTTTTCCAGAAATCACGACGATAACAACAAAAACAACACATGAAAATAGATAGTATAATAGTGTATATTATATATATATATATATTAATATAATACATATATTTATTGATGATGATATAGCAATAGGATAATTAATCCTTTTGATCATGGGATCTTCCCTGTTTGATCCTTGTCACTCCAGAAATCACAGAATTTGCGGTTTTTCTGGGCCTTGATAGATTCAAAAATCCCTAGGGAAAATGGATGAAAATGGCCCCCAATCAATTGCTGGTTGGTATAATATATGGATTAATATATGGTTAATATAATATATATATATAATCTGGTTGGTGGTGCAATAACCATCTTGAAACATATGAGTCAATGGGAAGGATGACATCCCATATATGAAACGGAAAAAAAAAGCCATGTTATGCCATGTTTGAAACCACCAACCAGATTGGTATACCAATTTGGATTATGATCTGGGAAAATATGGAAAATATTGGAAAATGGATGAACATGGTATAATGATTCAAAAATTGGATTTGAGAGCCACAATCAAGTGGTATACAATAATCTAACTTGTGACTCCACTGAACTCATAGGTCCATAATGACACAGCCCCGGACTCTGGTGGTGGGGTCAGTGCATCTGAAACTGTGGTGAATGAATATCGTGAAGCTCAAGAGAAGACCGGGGCCAACAATCGGAGCGCCCCAAGAGTTGGTATACCATAAGAACATGCATCATGCACCTACTTGTAGTGTCGCAAGATTTACTCCAAAGGGAAGTGGGTAATAAAACAGAACAGGAAGGGTGAGGAATCGCAAGGCGTGACCAAATTGTCAAGTGCCAAGGTACAAGGCAACCTCTTTTTTAATTTACCCCTAGCATTCCTCTTCTTCAGTCTCATGTAATTTGCGAAACACTGCCTCGCACTATCTTCTGCCACATCATCAATTTGCAAGGATGGTGGATTCAATGGTTTTTGGATTTGGCTCATGACGTTTTTAGGGTTGGCCATACTTCAAAAAAATGAGCTCTCATAAGGTTACAGCATTCCTTTTCAATACGGGGCGTATTTATAGCCCTTGGGCGTTAGTTTGATAACCCAATCTCCGCAGCGATGAGCAACCCGAGGTATCAAACGTCGGCAAAATATCTTTATCTGATATGTATTTAAGAGTTTGCAAAGCGTTGACAAAGATTAAACACATAACAGAAGCATGTTTTTTTCGGGTTGGAAATACCTCAGCAGTTCACATAAACAGATTTACTTCCTTGACCGGAGATGCAGATTGGAGGCATGTTACCCGTGATACTTGTGACCATGGCACATATGGCTTAAGCAAGCTTAAACCCATTAAAAGCAAACATTACCCATATTTCTACACCCAGATGATAGTATAGTCTGGGGGAAGCGCCTTGTAGACCTGAAAAACACAGCATTTGGCGCTGGGTTTGCCCAATTGCAGAGATATCCAACAAAGAAGTGGATATCGGACACTGGCGCAGAGACACACAGACACATACACACACAATATATATATAATATAATAATATATATATGTTTATTGGTTCAGGAAGGAAAGAAAGTTGAGGTAGTCGTCGCCTTAAGGTGCTTTTCATCCGACGCAGTTCCGGTTCCAGGCTTAGCCTCTTCGTTGAACTCAGACAAGTCCACTGACGGAATGTTGACCGAACATATTCCAAAAGCATCGGCAAAAGCTATGATGGCAAGGTGATAGTCTGTTCGCAAGATGGCAAGCTATGATCAATGATTTGTCCGCAGTGTGCAGTTCAAAATTGGGTCAAAATTGGGTAACGCAGTGGGATGACGACGAAAGCAGTGCGAAGCATGCGAGTCGATGCTAGATTTGTTATTCATCTATTGACACCAAGATCACCAAGTCTCTCAAAAATATCATCCTAAAGGTCTTGTAAATTAAATCCAAAACCCATGATTTCGTTGGTCATTCAGTTCATGTTTTTTTCCTTTAAAAAAATACCCCGAAATCCCAAGTGCCAAACAACGGTAGTATAGTCACTCAGCGCATGCTTGATCTAGACCTTACATCTTCAGCATGAAAAATCCCCAGTTGGTTGTACCAACATCAATCAATTTATACCAACCATTTCTAATCTTATAATAAATCCCCAGTTGGTCATACAATTATAATCAACTTATACCTGCCAACCGTCTCTAATCATTCCGATTATATAATAAATCCCCGGTTATGACAATTATAATCAACTTCTACCAAGCATTTCTATATCATAAAAAATACATCCCCAGTTGGTTATACCAACATTACTTACTGGTGCTAAACGTAGGGAATGGATGGGTTGCTGGGGGTTGCTGGGATGATTATTGATAGTTAGCCAGTGGATCATTCCCTCATTCCCTACGTTTAGCACCAGTAAGATTCATCAATTCATATAATCAATATGGTTATACCAACATTCATTATAATCATATCATAAATCCCTAGTTGGTCAATAAATCCCAAGCATTTCTGGTTTGGCCAGGAGGACATCATGGAAATCAAATCTCTGGCTCGGTCATTCACCGATTCGCCTCGGAGGATTGGTGTCAATAAGGGTTGGTGTCAATAAGGCCAATATAGGATAAACATGGGAATACTGATGGTAATACTATGCCAATATATGGCAATATATGGTGATATATGGTAATACTATGGTGATACTATGGGAATACTATGGTAATATATGTTACCCTCTGGTAAACGTTTACATAACTGTGGATCAACCATTTTTAATGGGAAAATCAACTATGTCAATGGCCATTTTCAATAGCTATGTTAAATTACCTAGGGTAACACGGTAATACTAATGCAATATATGGTAATATATTGCAATATATGGTGATACTATGGTAATACTATGGTGATATAGATGATTAGTGGGGAATAATATGGTAATATCGTGGGAGTAAGATCGGAATTATCTGGATAAATTTTGGTAATATGGTAATATGTATACATGTATACTGTATATATGTGTATGAATGGGAAATATGTCATTGGGAATCATATACTTAATATATTGTATACAGACATAATGGAATATAGATGGGGTAAAACCAATAATAAACCCAATAATAAGGTGGAAAATTCTGGCTGCCACAAACAACTACCATGGAAGTGGGGATTGTCTATGGCATTTGGTTTTACCACATTAGAATGGATGCTAAATGAAAGAAGGTAATAGACAATGGATGATAATCATGTCCAATTTCTCTAATGGTAACGCTGAAACAGAAGCCAATGAGCCCCCGGCAGGGATTGATGGGGGGATTAACCCTGGTTGATAGGGGGTTAAACTTAAACCCTGGAAAAGGTCCCGTTAAGATCTTCAACTCTGCCTGGCAATCAAACGTGATGATCAAACGAAAGTGGCTAATTCCACAGCCTGATTCGTCTATAACATCTTGCAACCTTCACAACAAACCAATCAACCAGAGTTCTAAGTTTCAGCAGTTGAGGGTTGATTGAGGTTTCGAACTTGCAAAAGCATTGGCTATATACCCAGTAATTTTGACTTTGGGCCTTTAGGGAGTTCAGTTTTAGAGTAGGGCTTTAGGGTTTAGGTCTTTAGAGTTAGCCTATAGTTGAACCCTGCCAGTTACCACCTGTTCTGATGGACGGATAAGGATGGATCTGGTGCGACATTTCGTATATCCCTCAACCTTAGGGAAGCCTGCGGAAATTTGATCGTCACCCTGAAATTCGTTCAGTCTTTTTCAAGGATGGTTGCAGATGTCGCAGTCGAACAAAAACGCAGGACGGTGATACGGTGATACCAAACATTCTTGCTGAAATATCTCAAAATATCTCAAATGACATCACCATGGTTTTATCCATTTCTATAATGACATCACCATGGTTTTATCCATTTCTATCCACTTTCTATCCCTTAAGATCCCTTAATGAACTGTGATATCACCGGAAAAACTCACCATACCCGTGACACGTCACTGGCCACCAGGACGTTCAGCGGCGAATGCCCTGAGAGCCCATCCTGGAGCGGACAGAAAGCGAATGCCCCTCCCAACGGCTTAGAAAAAAAGAGTGAAATGACAAGAATGGTATAATAACACTGGAAAACAATAGGAAAATGACTCATAATATATATATAATTATACGTATATATGTATATGTATGTATAGATCAATCAATAAAAAAAAAATGAAATGTTGGATAAGAACAATATGGAAAAACATAGGAAAATAGCTGATAATACTGGGAAAATAACAATGGAAAATAACAATGGAAAATAACTAATAGAACATAATGGGAAAATAACAATAGGAAAAATGACAATAATGGGACAATAACGATGTGGAAAATAAATATGAAAAAATATGACAATAACTCATAATATCATATAATGGATGATATAATAATGGTAAACCAATTCATATGCTTAGAAGAATGACCACTACACTCTGGCAAACATTTACATAACCATGGAAAATCAACATTTTTGATGGGTAAATCAATGAACCAGATGGCAAGTTACCAGATTAGCGCACCATCATTCTGGGTACTGTTAAGTTACCAGAGGGTAATGGGAGAATAGAATGGGATAATGATAATATATCCAGTCTGGATGGATGTAATGATGTAATGATGTAGTGTTCTAATAATATGAATGTCATGGAAGGTTTTGAGGAGACCAAGAAGGCCAATATAGGATAAATATGGGAATATTGGTAGCTAACATATGATAATAATGGGATAGTCATGAGCAATATAATATAGAATAATGGATAGAACAATAATGGGATAATAGAACCATAGATCATATGATTATATTCAATGACAATAATGGAAAATATAATGGGATAATATAACAATATAACAGATTGTATAATTTTCATGATAGTATATGATTATAGTAATATATAATCCTGGATAATGGGACAATAGGAATATATACTATATAATCATATATAATATCATATAATCATAATCGCCCATGGATGGTATATCAATGATGTAATTTCACTGGTGTCATCAGCATCAGCTCCTTGGCTCGGAAAGATCGGAACTCCTATTGACTCAATGGGAACTTCAGGATAAGAAAATAAATGGAGGTAGGTAAATGTACCATATTTTTGGCCAAAAAAAATGCGGGGAATGGTAGGTACCTCCTTCATAAATCGGTTCCTGAGTCATGGCCATTGATTGACTAGTGGCTATCCATTCTTTCCGGCTATGACGATTTCGAGTGGAGACCTTTCTGTTTGTGGATGCCTGAAAAATCCACTAGTTCGGCATCATTTCCCTATTAAAACGCTATTATCTTTGAGTAAATTCTGATTGTTTTAAGACACGACATGAGACAACATAAATTCCCCTGATACTGTAAACAAGTTACATGTCCCATTATATCCCTACAAAAATGTATATAAACCACATCAACATATCAACCAACCGTTGTTTTTATTCCAAACTGCTTGGATTTTATTCCTGAGTTGTAATTACAGTATATTGTCTGGACATCACTAGATAAAACTCAGATTTTGCTAGCTACATGGATCTAGTTGTAATTACCCGTATGGCGCGTTTCACATTTGACTCATGCTTTCTGTAGTGCAAATATAGGCAGATTTCATTGAACTGCATCAGAGGTGTACATACTGTATAATATTTACATGGAAAAAATATGGAAAAACCCATGGAATATCTGGAAAAAAGAGACTTTTCCATGGTTGTTCCATGGTTTTTCCATGTTTTTTCCATGTTTAGCTCCGCTTTCGAGGCCAGCCAATCCGTCCGTCCTCCGTAGTTCCTTTGACGTAGACATGTAGGCCTTGGGGCTCTGGAGGTATGCCTGTAAAGGTCATCGTCTTTGGGTCAAACTTCAACCTCGGCCATGGCGGGGGTCGGTCACCGGCTTGGCTCTATGTATATATTATATATATATATACATATGTATGTTGAAGAGTAATCATTTAATAGTAACTAATAGTAACTAATAGTAACTAATAGTAACTAATAGTAACTAATAGAAACTAATAGTGACTACTGGTAACTAATAGTAACTAATAGTAACTAATAGTAACTAATAGCAACTAATAGTAACTAATAGAAACTAATAGTGACTACTGGTAACTAATAGTAACTAATAGTAACTAATAGTAACTAATAGCAACTAGTAGTAACTAATAGTAACTAATAGTAACTCTAATGGATATATATATAGTTTCTCATTTAAAAATATATAGCCATATATGTAACTAATAGTAACTAATATAGTTTTTAAAATTAGAAGTTGAAGATGTTTAACCAACGTTTTCGTTTCACTCGCTGCTCCAACCCAAGGTTTTAAGCCATAGAAGCCACAAGCATCGCAGAAAGTCTCGCATCGCAGTCAAGCAGCCAACGACTGGCTGATTTAATGCAAATTATGATGTATAATATATATATGTTTATATGTTTATATGGTATGATATAGTGATATGTTATTAGATTAATATATAAGTGATATATATATATATATATCGTTAATCCATTCAACCATTCACAGGAAACTTTAAACAAGCCAAGTATCATACTTTCGCGATTCTTTCCACCAAGCAACCACTTGGGCAACTCGCCGTGCTCTTCAAATGCGGTGAAGGTGAGCCGCGTCCCCATGGGGTCCACAATGACACCCTCCGGAATCTTCCGATGGATGGGTTTGCCCACCACACCTGGTCCGGGTCAAACCACCTGGATCATAGGGAATGAAGCCATTTTCCCTTTATAAAGGCCCATTAAATCACTATAAAATCCCACTAAATCACTATGAAATCCCATGAAATCACTATGAAATCCCATTTCAAAGGGAGATCTAAAATGGATCCTAAAATGGAGCTACGTTAGTACCATATCTCTGGCCATATTTTGCTGGGAGATTCCCTGAAATGGATCCACTGGATCATGCCATGCCAAGTTACAAGGGGAAAGTTCGATGTTTTTGAAACCTTGTAACTTCAGAAAAAATCAGAAAAGCATAACAAGTTGTTGGAAACCAAAATCAGAAAGTTCTGAGTTACAAGTTGTTGGAAACCAACAACTGAAAAATCAGACCAACAACCACTTGTTGATCAGCGCTAGGACCGCTAGGATGTTGTTGAATGCAGTCGCCAAACTACGATCAACCCTGAATTCATAAACCCCAAACGGCTGTTGAATTGGGGGGGACCAATTATCATATTAAGTATCATATTATCACTATTTGGATCTATTTGGAGGGTACCCCCCATTTTTTTGGAAGAAACAAATTGGTTACCCTCTGGTAAACTAACATAACTATGGAAAATCACCATTTTTAATGGGAAAATCCATTATAAATGGCCATTTTCAATAGCTATGTTAAATTACCAGAGGGTAATGAAAATCCGGGACTTCCGCCGGGTTGGCCAGGTCGACTGCGCCTCTGATATCGGGCAGGCTTTCAGAAATCCTAAGGGGCGGCGATTTCAACAGATTCTACAGGATGGAACATTAATTGGTAAAGTACATGGCAAAGTGATTAAACATGATTAAACAACAAAACTAACAAACCGATTTCTTCATATCTTGGGACCTGGTCGATGATTTTCCCAATGAGCCATTTGGATCCATTTGGATGGTTATACCCCCTTTTCAGAGGCACCTATGATATCATATTGTATGATAATGGGCTGCATAGCCACTATCCAATTGGTAAAGTGAATGGATAATTTTTTGTGGCTGAAATCTCGCCATTTGGGAATAGAACTGACATGAACCAGAACTTTCAATAAACGCATAAACGCCATTTGGTGATGGGTCAAATTGGATACCTCCCAAAATGACATCGATTTCTCAATCGGATCCTAAATCTTGATCTAAAGCCACGTCTCATCTCAAATTTGCTAGCGGCTTCACAGTATTTTTACATCTCCCAAATGTTTGAGGCATAAAACTATGCACCATGTTAAATGTTTGTCTGAAGATAGGGTACCCCATTTCACAAAAATCGGTGCTTCAAAAAATCATTTTCCCAATGAACAAATCCCCTTTTGGATACATCCGAATATCATAGTGTTGGCTAATAGCCCATTCTATCCTCATAGGATATCCATATGATCTATATATTTGGTTCTCCAACGTTTCTACAATTTAAGATGTCCACATTTTCAGACACAAATCATATGTTTATTGTTCGTTGAATATATCCCCATAAAACAAACCCAGAAAAATATCACCAGAAATGCTTGCCTCAATATGGTGATGATGTAATCTCATAATGCTGAATCAATCATCCATAAAATCAATGCCTAGACCCTCCAAGTGCACTGCGATCATTTACCCTATATGTCTTGAGACGTTTACCCATTTTCATACTTGGAGTGTCTACAACTTCCGTACCTTTTTTTCATGGTTGGTTGATAGGATCTCCCCTGGATCGTGATATTTCCTATGAAATCACCACGTCCCCACTAAATCACAATGAAAACACCATTAGATCACCATTAAATCATCATTAAACCCCCATCCTTTCACCACGTGTGATCCGGGCGTCAAGGGCGGCCGCGTCTTCCCAATTCGCACCACCCAAGTGGTCTGCGCTGACAACTGCTGGGGGTCTGTGCCTTAGCATTCCCCGTGACAGAGAAAATGGCACATTAATATGTATTGTGTATTGGGTGTATAGATATATAGTCATCCTGGAGTAGATAGAATATCGGACATTTTCAAAAATGATTTTCAAAAATGGTTTTCAAAAATAACAATAAATAGTTGGAATATGTTCGAAACCCTCAGTTTTTACACGTTTTTCGTCTTTGTTAAGTCATTTTTAGCCAGTTTTGGACACGGGTCTGGAGAAATTTTGAAAAATACAAAAATCAAACAACACCAAAAA
>Ga0126342_10005457_pt1 | contig 22187 bp, 18 predicted proteins | sample Cyp1metagenome_FD_92528 | JGI IMG/M metagenome (GOLD analysis project Ga0126342, IMG submission 92528) | Coral microbial communities from Lord Howe Island, Old Settlement Bay, Australia - Cyphastrea 1 metagenome | ecosystem: Host-associated > Invertebrates > Cnidaria > Coral ...
AATAGGGAGCTCTGGAGGGGCATTTTATAGACGGCCAAGCAAATCCTCTATAAAATGAGTCCCGGAACAGCATTTTATAGACGTAAAGCATGTGCATTTTATAGAGGAACAACTTAGGGGTATTATAATCATATAGCTGCACCGAGTGCCAGTTTGCAATCACATGGGACAGAAAATTGTCCTTTTGCAGGTATATGCGAAAGATACCTTTTGGTGTCTTTTAAATACTAAAACAGGTCTTTGGTGAAAGACCTTCCAAAGCAAGGTCTTTTGATTTTAGGGGCCATAGCTGCCCTGCAACTTCCCCCCTGCAAACTGTGCAAGCGAGCCAGGTCTCTCCAACTCAAGCAATATATTGGCCTTCTGTCCATCCACCTTGGTCACCACTGTAGGGGTACCATCCGCTGAAATGATCTTGGTACCCTTCTTGAGATCCTGGGGTGAATGAGGGAACAAGGAACAAGGTCATGTTTTCTGATTACTGGGATGACTGTAGGGTACAATATGTAGCCAAATTGCATCAATGTCATACTAACTTGAATAGGTAAGTGTCATTGTTCGCATCCTTCAAGCATGATGGCAACACTTTTGAAGCAAGTGAAAATCCATGAAAATCCCGCGCCTTTGCCCGAATGAAAACTGGTGATGGCCCATCCTCCCGCTGCAAATGCTCGAAGAGATGCCCTGGCAGGAAGCAGTGTGGCCCACCATGTGCAGACAGGCACGATGTGTGGCTCGAGGCGGAGCGGCCAGATGCCACACTCTCAGCTGGGTCTGAGACGAGCTTCGCTATCTTGGAAGCTTTGCTCGCAAGCAAGGTGATGTCACTCATCATGCCCTTCATTGAGCGAGCACGAATCTTGTCATACCACATCAGAAGTTCCTTCGCAAATTCATCCATCATCTTTTGAAGCTGCACGCTGAGATATGCGTGCTTTGTCAGGGGCAAATGCTGCGCTGGGAAAAGCGCAATACAGAGTTGGATCTGTTTCACAATTCTGTTCGCAGCAAATCTTGGGGCTAGTTTGATGCCCCATTCAAGGGGGATGTGTCCTGGGGGTATGTCGGCACAGATTTCCAAATCTGCTTCGTATCCTACCACAATGCTGAATGCTCTCCATAACGGCTCTGCAGCTGCAAACTTCTCCCAAATTCGCACACCGTGTTCAATCTTTGGAAGAAGGTCATCTGCAAATGGGCTCAGAAGGCGTCCAAGTCCTTCTGAAATGGATGACAACACTGACAACTTCCCTGCCAAATCTCCACAGGAGATCTTGCCGTTGATGATTTCACGGATAGGTTTCCAGAAAAATGTTGTAGCATGAGTCAAGGCGAAATCTTTCACGGTGAAAACGCCTTCAGGATCCAATATCGATGCGTGCCAACTGGCCTCATAGGCCACTTGATGCTTTGATACGAACTCTTGTAGTAGCTTTTGCGGCAACTTTGTTTGCTGGCAAGTTTGGCATGTTGTGCTTTCAGAGCTTGGGACACAGTAGGCACGCACAATGCTCATCTCCTTGACGGTGCACGAAAAAGCATCAAATGCGTCTCGAAGCTTTTGACTGGCAACTTCCCCACTGACATTGACATGTGGCGTCAATGTGTTTGCAAGGCAGTCTGCAAGGCCGACGATTGGCATCTCTGAGAAATGTTCTAACGCTCTGAAGCAATCTGGGCTACAGAGCGGTCGACTATGTCACGGAGTTGGCTCGCATGCAGTGGCTGGTTTCAGCATGTGAAATCAGCATGAGCAAAGTCAGGTGCATTACTTCCACATGATCTTGATTCATATCATGGTCCTACCGCCCAAGGCAAACCTAAACGTGTCTCGTGTCAACTCCTCTTCATTCACTTCAGCCTGTTGCCTTTGACAATGAGGTAGCCATCCTACAAGCTTGCACAGAGCCACAATACCATGTCCCTGTTGACCCTGTTGGCATTCCCATGTTCCACACTCAACTGGTGGTCTCTCCTGCTGTGTTTCAGCATGTGAGTGAAATCTTCATGCAAGTCCGCCACTGGCAGATTTGTCGGTGGCGACCCGCATGGTCTAAGTCAGCACTGGGCATCGCGAAAGGCATCGCTTCAAATGTTTCACTAGCTCTCACAGCAAAACTTCCAGCTGCTGAGAATCGATTGACTTGGGAAACCAATTCAAGGAAACCATTGTTTTACCGGGTAAAAAATCAGGGGGGCCCATGGGTGTCCTGTGATCTTTCCTTCATCCAATTCCGAGATTCGTTCAATGCCCAGGCAGCCAATTTTTCCTACTGACCTACGCTGGCTTTCACCTGCCTCGCAACCAGATTTCTACCGGCGGCGGTCAGCGCAAGGCAGGGTTTTCTCTATCTGATCACCATCAGCAGGTCCCCCAAAATTTCGATCACTGAGCTCCCGATTTGGGATGAAGATTCTATTCCAACGAGGTAGTAGTTTTCACTGAGGCAAAACAATGCTTGGAATTTGTTTATTAAAGCTACGTTGATTGAAATGATCTGTTTCTAGCCTCTAACCCCTGCAGAAGAAGGCCGCAAATAATGACTAGCCTCTCTCAGAGCAAGTCGCCACTTCGCAACCTGAGTGAGGCCGTGCACAGCTCTGGTCAAAATAGAAAAAATGGGAAATTCACTCTTTTCTACCCTAGTTGATGACTTTTTGGGGTGCGATACGGTGCCATACATCCTGATATACACATCAATAGATACATCAATAGATACAGTATGTTACACATCCGCCTTAACTGAACAGGCACCTGCCGGCTACCAGCAGCACTGGGTTCTCAGCACTTAGATGCCATTGTCCACCACCTGCACATGTCGAGAGCCCAATGAAATGGCCTGTGTAACCCCAGTTTTATTGGGATAATTTATGAATATGTGGGATACCCTCTGGTAAACTAACATAGCTATGGAAAATGGCCCATTTATAGATGGTTTACCTATTAAAAATAGTGATTTTCTATAGCTATGTTACATAACCAGATGGTATGTTGATACTGTTTATAGGTATTGCTGGCAAGGGGGGCCAATCATCGTTCTCACTCGAGGGTGTCAACAAACAAAGCCTGTTGATGGGCATCACCAGTCACCAATGGATGACTAAGCTGGGCCGGGCATAGCTGGGCTATCTAGCTATCTATCACTTATAAAAATGAGGTGAAATAATCCCAGTTACAACCGGCAGCAAGGCCTACCATTCTGTGGTGGTGCCACCCAGGCACAATGAAGGTAAGCAGTCTCCGCAAGCGATAGCCGTTCATCCAAACAAAGTCATCCTTGGAGACCCAAGATGACCATTGCACGGCCAAATGCCGGCCAAATTCCCCCAACAGTTGGTGTTTTGGGTTCATGTGGCAAACCGAATGCCATAAACCATCCCTAATATCACCAGAAATATATATGTTATAAGTTATAAGTATAATAAAGCCCCAAAAATTGTAGGTTTGCTATTGAGTTCGCCACATTACTTGATACCTACTCTATCGCTTGCACTCATGGCTCATGGCCAGGACATTTTGAGACAAAACCACGAAAAAGCTGGAGTCTCAACAAGAACTTTGGGTTTGACAGTAAGTCAGGACTGGAATTGACTTCAAAGGTCAAAATCGATCCCATCTTTTCGCTTGTTCATGCTGATTGCCTAAACCAACAAGGCCTGTACACCCTCATAACATCCTGTGGCTCGGCCCTCCTGTGCCCAACTCAGCAATTGAGCCCCTCGGGGTGCCGCACTGCATAACTGGATGCACAGGTCTTGTTCGCGAACTGCGAGGCGCGGCCCCCCGGGCTACGGCGGAGGTGCAGGGAGGAGGCTTCGGCTGGGGGGGGGCACCCAACTGGTCCTCTAAGTGCTTTGGAAAAGCTCAGGAAATTTGAGGATTGAAGTAATGATTGCTGTACATGTTTTTACCAGCAAAAAAAATATCACCAACGAATGTTTTTGAAAGCAGCTGTGAAGACACAGGTTTTAGATGTGAGCAAGTGATTTCTTGGTACATGGTGAAGCCACGGTTGTATGATGATATATCCGGTTCATCCCTGTCATGATCGAGGTTGATCTGTTGGCAAAAATCCAATTTAGATAAGTGAATCTGAACCCGGGATTAATACACTCAATTTTGAATTATTCCTTCCGGGATATTGCCCCAGAGTTGTTTTCAAAATTACGTACCAAAATTGGTGCTTTCCCTCCAATTGTATGAATGAATTGCTGGTTTACTAATCCTGGGTTCAATGTTAACACTACTATACATCAAACTTGCTAATTATATGTAATTACCCTTCTCTCAAAGAACTGGTATACGAATCGGTTAACATTCATCCCTGGCAAGGTCCTCCGCCCCTTGTTTTGTGGCCGCTTTCTGTGTAGAGTCCGCGACTCAGTCTGTCAGTGCTCGGAGAGAAGCACGGGCACAGCCTTTTCCACGTCGTTTCCCACGGCCTCCAGCACCACTCCTTGGAAAATCAAACATCTATGGGATCACTGGCATGTGCGTTTTCATTTATATGATCTTATATGAACTTAAATTTATCTAAATATGAATGATTCTGTCTTATATACATGGCATATATAAAAATCTATTGGTTTTCCCTCTTCATCGCATTCATTTATAATAATTTACATGCACGTATGTTATACATATATTATATATATAGTTATCATTACTTATCTATTCTATTATTTATTCATAGATTGATGTCATGGTGTTGGGACCAATAACTACTGCCATCCACTACTGACGCAAGGCGCTGCGTGTTGCATTCCAGGCATGGAGAACCCATTCCAGAAACAGTGATACCAATCACTGAACCCCAACTAGTCGTCCAGTGGCAGTGAGGCAAAACCCGTTGAATCGATGAGACTGGAGAATGCTGGATGCCTACTGTCAAAATGATTGTCTTCCGATCTACAAATGCTGCTGTTCCCACGAGGTCCCCATTCAGAATTCCTTGGCCATTTGCATAGCCCAGCATGCATATTTTGCCAGAATTCAACAGTTTGAGGAACCCAACTTCTTTTTGCCAGATTCTAACCCACCAGCCCAAACATCCACATCTCATCCCCAAATTGGGGATCTTCCAGGCGTCTCACACGATTCTCATCAGCGAATCCCATGTCTTTCAACATCTTCACCTGCGCATCGATGTTGCCATCGCCCCCACCACCAGCTGTCGCGGCTGTGGCGGCTGTGGCGATCTCTCCACCCAAGGCATCGGCCGTGGGTGTAGAGGAGACACCTCAGGAGATCGGCTCCGCGAAAAAGGGTGGGGTGTGAATTCAGAAACCCCTGAGTTACCACAAAAAGTGATGATCTGCCATTGAAAGTAGAGGGGTGATGAAGTCTACTGTAAAACTGGAAGATTCCCCACCCTCAAGGGTCAGTTGTGGGAGATTTCAAAGCGAACCACTTCCAAGGATTCTTACGCTATGGGTGTTGGGCATTTACTCTTGGAAAAGTGGGCAAATAAGTGTGTCCATGATCTTGACAACAGTTTGAATTTCACTAGGACTGGACTACTGATATATCCTATTGCTAAATAACATTATCTGCTGGATATTCCAAATATTTACTATTGCAGTCACTGCAGCTACAGGCGCTGGAAAAGTCATCCATGGCATGTTCTTCCTCCTTCTTCATCCTCAGCTCATTGGATCAAAATCACGTGCTCAATGGGGTCCCAATGCGCCCATACAATTTGTATTGATTCAATATATTATGTAATATACATATACACATACATCCCGCCGGACCGGAAAGCGTGCTCGTAAAAGCACGACTTTTTTAAAAAATGAGTAATTATGGCACTGTGGTGAAACGCGAATTTCTTTCATCAAAAACATACCGAAAATGGATTCCGAAATTTGGATGTTTTCGCGTTTTACCACAGTAACAGCTCATTTTCATCGGAGGGTTTTTGTGGACTCTGAAAAATAGCACTTTTCCCGTCAGAAAATGCGGTTCAAAGCTTCGATGGTCTTCTTACAAAAGTCAAAAATGTAGTTGCAATTTGAAAAAGAAGATAACAACGTAGTTGCAAGTTGTGTTACAAAAGCCAACAACATAGTTGCAATTTGAAAAAGAAGATAACCCCATGCAAGTGGTTAGAGAAGTTAGTAACGTAGTTGAAAATGGTTCATACAAAACAAGAAGTTAGCAACGTAGAAGCACGTTCTCAAAAACGTTGGTTTTACGAGAACGGTTTTCGGACCGCTGGCATATACATATACATATTGAATATGTATATGTATGTGTATATGTATGTGTATGTATAATTATGTATATATATATATATATATATTTATTTACATCTATTTATATAAATATATATATATAATATATTTATATAATTATATAAAAAATATATGTAACTATTATATATATATAATGTAACTATTACAATATATATATATGTGTGTGTGTGTTTGTGTTTGTGTTTTAGATTGTGTTAGTACTAAACGATCCATTTTGGGGGCCATAATTTTGATACCAACCTGAGGGACACTAAGGGGCACCTGAGTGCCTGGCTTCTTATCGCGGTGCTTCTTTTTCTTCTTCTCTTTCACCTTCCCCATGGAGCTACACCCACGAAATCAAAGGTGCCATGTCTATTTTCCAACCGATCTACCTTAAGTCAACTGAAGTCAATAAACTGCACTGCAGTTGGAACTCATCGAAAAAACTTTGAAAAATATGCTGGATGGTAGGTCTGCCTGGTTCCACTGCAGCTTTAAGTAAAACTTTTACTGGGGGTTCCAGATTCCTATCTTTTTGTTTTCACTGGTTGCAGTGGAAATCTCACAGCAATCTGTGCCTGTGGTGCTGCCTCCGACCAACCGGGTGAAAAGCCTGGGTTTTAGCAGTGTAGCTACAACGAAGCCAGTCGATTAAACACCCCCATTGTATGGTCCTAAATATGGTGTAGGTCTTCCATCCCCTATTAAACCAAGGTTTCTGGGGGGTGTTTAATGTTGGGGAAGGGAGCAGTATGCGTGCATTTTGACATGATTTTGCATATGCGCGCGTGCGCTAAATGTAAATAGATGCATGATAATCATTGGCGTACACTTGAACATGCGCCAATGTGCTTGCACGACACGTACATTCATGATTGTCTATTATAGACTACAGAAGTATTTACTGAATCCGCACAAGTCCATTCCATGCAGATAGATATGGTGGACACGATATAACCCGATATAATCTGCATGCCTTTCATATCATCCCAGATTCGATCACCGAAGCACAGAGGTAAATCGCAAGCGGCCCTGTTGACTTCAAAAAAAATCATGACCGTGCCAGGCAAAAGAAAAACCAAGTCATAGAACCAGTTGTCTGCACCTAGATGGCATGGAAACAATTGAACTCACTGCGGCCCTGCACTGCATTTTCTGCGATGGAACAAACTGTATGAGCTGGCAATGAATTCAATGCCACGTGCCACGTGCCTCCCGTTTGGGAGCCAAAAGATGCCAGTCGTCTCTGCAACGGATGAGAACGCCGAGGTTTCTTTTTGATCTTTTTGGCAAAATCCAAGAGCTTAGATGTAAATCTAGCTATAAAATATTATAAAATCATGAAAAATTCCATTGTGGTGTCAGGGGGGGTTGGACCCCTGAAAAACCTAAATCAAGGACCCCAACCTGGGGGAACCACAAGTGCCGGAAATGAAATCAAGGAGCCAACCCCATGAATCCCTTAAACATCAGCAAATTCCCAAAATAAAATTAATACAAAATAATTATCAAAAAATAAAAATTCAACAGGTTCCCCAAGGCGACCTCCCAATTTCATCCAATTTCCCTGTTCAAACCCCATGATTTTATTTGGAGCACCCCACGGGGGTATGAAAACAAACCCCAGGTGGCCTACTCAGCGAGACTCTGGTACTCCGACTTAGCAGCTGATCCGACTTGGGCCATATTCAGCTGATGATTTTGGGCGACATTTTCTGGTTGGTGGTTGACCTACCCCTCTGAAAAATCATGGACTTCGTCAGTTGGGATGATGACATTCCCAATATATGGAAAAATAAAAAATGCTCCAAACCACCACCCAAGTTTTTTCTGATCCAGCTGCCAGGTGGGAGTGTTCCGAAATTTCAGAACTTGTCGGATTTTTCTGGCAATGGAAGGGCATGTGAGCGATTCCACGAAACTTGGTGGCCAAGACCTTAAATGGCATACAGGCTGCATATGATATTGTCATAAAGCATGAGACCCTCACTCGCAACACGGACTGGATATGTTTAAAAAAATATATATATTTCCATATAATTTCCTTTGCACTGACTAGTGACCATAGAATCCATAGACTATAGAGGTTGATTTGCAATGAACCGAGCTCACATGACCTTTTCTTGCTAAATTGAAAAGCATGAAGAGCCTTCTGGGTCAACGATCCCACTTCTGATTCTTTTCTCCTGCGAGGCTGTGGAATCTGTGGAACTATGGCAAAGCCCTGGCAAATCGTGCGAGTGACGCAACCCAAAAAGTGAATTTAAATGAATTTAACACAACATGACTCAACCTCAGCTTGCTCAGATTACAACTTGCGCTTTCAACTCCGTCTTCTAGCTGATGCAGTCTTGCAGAGAAGCCATGCTGAAAAATAAAAAGGGCTGAGCACATCCAGAAGGGGCTTCAACTCTTCAACCCTTGGTAGCAAATCATCCATTCTATTTACAAATGGCCACTATATCATGGTATATCATGGTATAATTTACCAGTATATACTATGTTTTTTTCCTTCAGCAGATGAGTCGGGGCTCGTGCTGTCTCATGCAAAGCTAAGCCACATCTGGCTGATAGTCAGGCAGTCGGGGTCCGCAAATACTATATATACCATCTGGTTATTTAACATAGCCATGGAAAATGGCCCATTTATAGATGGTTTACCTATTAAAAATGGTGATTTTCCATGGCTATGTTAAATAACCATAGGGTATATATAATAAAGATTAATAAAGTATAACTACCACCCAGCCGCTCCATGCCGCCATGCCGCTCCTCCTTCACATTCAGCGCTTGTACCAAGTGGCCTTGTGTCAAATGGGGCCAGCGCACCGGCGACGAGACCTCTGGGATAGAGCCGCCCCCCGACAGAAAGTCGTCGATGGCATCGTCCAGCGATTTTCCTACGACCGGGCGACGATCGGTTGAGGAAGGTCGCCGGTCATGGTTGAAAGCCATGTGTCTGTTAAAAGCAAACACTTGGCCACGGAGGAAGTTTCCATACTACATTTATATCATTTATTAACTCATATGGATTCATATGGTCGTATGTTCTGCCTCTGGATTCTAATTATACTTACGTGACAATGATGATCACCTACATGTAAGATCCGTGTGGTCCCATGTGATCCCCAAAATCTGCGATTCCCAACAGGTTCTCCAAGCTTCTCTGGTCCAAATAGATCCCTATCGCAGAGTACAGTGCCTCCTCTGGTACCATGGTCTTGGACACGCTGCGCGAATGCCGCAGCTGCTTTGATGCCACCCGATGCAACGGTGCTGCAGCAGCCGTGGAACTTAGGTATAAATCCACCGCCCCACTGAGCAGAGCATCAGCTTCTTCTGCTTTTTTCAAGGCTTCAGCCATGAACAAAGCCGCCTCCTGGAGGAATTCCATGGGACGGTCAGTGTTGTGGCCACCGGGCAACAAGCAGAATCGACTGTTGCCATTCCAAGCGGCTTCCAGTTCTTCAACCTGCCCCGGTTGCACCACACAATCCCCTTCTGCGACCGCAAAGAGAGCGGGGCAGTGGCACTGGGGTGCCACCTTCACAGGTTTCATCTGTCGCGGGTCCAGGCCAACCCGTTCTTTGACCGCCTGGCAGACCCGCGCTAAGCAAAAATCCACCGCGGATTGAGGCACCCATTGCAATGCTGGGCTTTGGTTGCAATAGTCCTCCACCACCCGCTGGAAATTTCCGAAGGGGGAATCTAAAACACAGGCGTCCACACGACGATCCTTGGAGGCTCGAAGGATGGATGCCACTGCGCCCATGGATTTCCCCCACAAGCCGATACTGGAGACCATCTCGTGGTGGGACAGGTAGTCAATAACCACACGCAGGTCCTCTTCCTCTCGATAGCCCAAAGTGACATAGTCACCCCCTGACAGCCCAGAGCCAGAAAAATCAAAGGCGAAAACTGTGAGCTTATGTTCAAAGAGATAGGGCATAATCTGAAAAGCATCCACCCGACAGGAGCTGCTTCCATGGCAAAAAATCACACATGGAGCTCGTTCCACAGACTCGCAAAAAACAAAGTGACTGCATTTCAAGACATGGCCCCTTCCATTCTTCAACTCCAGCTCTTGCCGCAGTAAGGGTCGACTTAGCCTTTTCTTACTGCTCTCAGCCGGCAGGATCACCTGCAACTGTTCCGGCCCCAAGCTCTGGTTGCCATAGATCCTCCGTGGCGGTCGGATTATCAGCCGCCAGGCCTCCAAGATATGGGCTGAAAAGGTGGCACCAGCAGCTCCAGGGGGCGTCTCCTGGCTGCCGACCTCTGGGCCCTGGGGGCCCTGGCCCTTGCCATCCAGGGTGCTGGCCTTTTCCATCCCTGGTTTGGCAGGGCTGCTGGCAGGTGGGCTCATGGGGGGCCCATCCTCATCTGCTTTGCAGGCTGGAGGGATGATTTTCTCGGAAACCATGGGGCCGGTTGCAGAAAATGTGGAGAAATCCTTGAAACCACGAAATTCAATGGTTGAGAAAATGTCTGCAAGATCTTGGCCTATCAAACATTCAATCCAACAAGTTCCGGAATGTTTCCTGAAGGTATGGGTTCTGCACCCAGAACGCGTGAAAACCAGCTTCCCAAGTCTTTTGATGGATAATTGGCAACTCTAAATAATTCCAGATATGCGAAGTGAGACGTAGCTTCTTGAGCCTGCAATGGGGGCAGCAAACCTCGCCTCCGGTTCTGGGTGTTCTTCGGTGGTTCCAGGCCAGGCCAACCATGCAGGTTGGGGGGCGGCCGAGTTAATCTTCCCATCTTTAGTTCAAGAAATCCACTCTGGTTGGCCCACTGGCCGAATGCAAATCAATTGCCGTTTTGGGCTTTCTATGGCTTTTCTATGGCTTTCTTATGCTTTCTTCACGTCCACCTGGCCACAGGCACCAGGGGTCTTGGCTGGGGCCCTCACCTGCTTCACCTTCCACTCCCTGCTGCGCCCAGTGTACCTCTCCATACCTTGGCACCGCAACATGCTGGCAGACTAGCAAGGTGATCACGCGAAGGTGAATCTTTGGGATTGCCACAGCCTGGTTCCAGCACCCAACCCTGGTTCCTCCTGAATTGCACTCAAGCTACGGAGACATCTCCGCACCATAGGTGTCACCATAGGTTTGCTGTCCCTCCATTGAGCCCTCGCCACCCTCCCAAGCCATGCTGGTCTGGATCTCTGGCATAGCTGACCTGAGCCGGTGGGTGGTGCTTTGGGCTTCTCCAACATCACCGAGGCCAGCGCACTGCTGAGTTGAAATCAATCAACCTTGACCCTTATACCCACTGAAATGGGAGCAAGTATAACATATCTCACCATAATCACATACTTTTATGGGTATTACACTGGAATTACTCAGGTCAAGGTGCTTTGGCTTGCCATGCTTCCATATCCCATGTCACAACATGGCCGACATCCCATGGCTAAGGGGCTGAGGAATCTCTGCGTTGAAGCCGCTGTCGGGATAGGCCTGGCCATAGCCATAGCTTGGTGCAGGCTCAGACCAAGCCATCTGCGAAGGCATTTCTGACCTGAGCCCCGAAATGCACTGAGCTGGCTAAGAATGGGCTTCCAGATGATGAATCCTCTGGAATACGATGTGTCACAGTCGGGGGAACACCTGAGCTTTGGTTTGATTTTTTTCTCCGAGGGGAGTAGTCAGAGAAGGAGTTGATACTTCGACATCTAGACTGTTCAAACGGTATGGCTGTTATCATCCAGCTCAACTTGCAGCAGCCGAAGCACAGCCTCCCATAAAGATTTGAAGGGCTCCCACCGTACAAAATCATTTGAGGCCTGGATCTTCAATTGCTACATTTTTTTTGCTCGTTTTGAGATTTGCTTGTTCCCAAAAATGCCATAACGATTGGACATTGACGTGCTCGATATTTTGAAAAAATGCTCCTTAAGCTCTATTGGCCAGACTTCTTGTCTGAATTTGCGCTCGATTGGCGTATTTGCGCCCGAAATTGCAGCCATGCTTTTTGCTCCAGATCGCTCTCAGATATTGAAAATGCTCGCTATTTCTGATTTTGATAACGATCCTGGATATATGCTCGAATGCGCCAAAAGTACAGGGTAGCAAAAAATAATGTAACGATTGAAGACCCAAGACTAAGCGCATTTCAATGATCCTTAACTGCTTGATGGTTTCAACCCCCACAAGTATATTAGTAGTTGAAAACAATGCTTGAAAATTAAAACAAGATTAAAAGCATGGCTAATTATAACCATTCGGATGATGATTTCGAAAAAATATTGTTTTTTATGATTCTTGAAAATATCATCTATGATCATTCAAAACCACCAGCCAGTTAAGGTGTTCAAAAGCCGACTGTCATGACAAGTTGCCATCCAGTGTATGGTGCAGCCGTTCTCTCATATGCCTGACATGGCAGGAACCCGAGGATGTGCATAATATACACCATCCGAGCCTTGGAATACCTGGCGGAGTTTCTCGGTTTCTCCATGAACTTAAGAAATATGTACATGTTTAAATGATGATGAATGATGATGAATGATATTATTGCTACATCATATCTATGTATTGATGTATGTGCATGCGGGCAAATATCACCTGTATCTGTATGTCTGTCAAACTCTGTGTGTCATATGGCACCAGGGGCTATCCAGCGTTTTTGAACCCACAAAAACGGTGAGTTCCACTCAGTTTTTCTGTCGCTTCCGGGCCTACCGGCCTCACCTACAAGATCATAATGAACCAGCAACAAAATGTGGTATCACAACAGGCATTGGGATGAGTGTCAGGTACAGGGATGATAGCAGGTACCAGATGGTACCAGGGTTATCACCTCCATATTCTCCATATGTTATGACATGAGAAAAATCATGATTCTGATGAAGGTGAATCACCAGGGCCACCCCATACCATCGCCTTCTCTGCGGGCTCCTCCAGCACTTTCTCCGCCTTCTCTTTCTGCGCTTTCCGCAACTTCTCTTGCAACTTCTTCTGCGCTGCTTGGGACTCCTCCAGCCTCTAAGCTGCAGGACAAGATTATGAGCCCTAGAAAATGAGATTTTGACAGATTATGGGCAAAGATGTTCAAAGTAAAAATGGGAAGTAAGTCATGCTAAATCTACTGGGCCTGCAGCGATAGCGATTTGCGAGGGGTAGAAAATGGGGTAAGAAATGATGCTTAAACTTTATTGCTTGGGTTGCATGGTAGAGTAATTAGTTGTGTACTTCAGAGTTGGTTCAGCTGGCATATAAATGCCTCTAAGTTCATGTCATGCCGTCACCAAGACAGACTCTGAGGATCTTGATTCCCCACGTGGAGCAGGTGATTTACCACCGACCCGGCATAGCTTGGCATGGCTTGCCCCGCAACTGCCCCAACTTCTGAACTTGGGCCCAATCATTATCGTATCTAAGTGCTTCAGAAATAGCCAGTAGCAAACCACATCAAACCAAAAAGTATGATTTCCTACTAGCTGTAGTTATTAGCACTAAATATTCCAACATGTCAATCCCTTCAACATCCTAACAACCACTTCTTATACTTCTTATACTCGTTGTCATATGTCATTTCAATCCCTTACAAGGTGGTGCCCCCTAGATAGCTAAGTTGGTTTATAACTCCAATAACTATGGTTTTATAGTTAATGGGATTATAAACCAACTATAGATATATCACCTATTATTAACCATAGTTATAAACCAACTACAGTATAGATAGTTAAACTATAGTTTATGGTGTTTATAACTTGGGGGGCACCACCTTGTAGATATCGATGAAAATCCCATCAGGGGATCCCCATGGATCAACCCATCCCCTCTTCACCCAGGTGCTGTCGCTGGAGCTCCGGCAGCTGCTGCTTCAGCTTCTGCAGCTCTCGCAGCTCGTTGCGCTGATGGCGGCACGTCTCCCGTAGCAAGGGGAGCTCCGAGACGTCCTCGCGCTTCTCTTCCCTGCCGCATGGGCCAAATCAATGGGAATTCCAGGATCCTAAAATGGAGGTACTGTACCATATAAGGCCATATTTTGTGGATATTCCCTTACATAGGCCTTATATATGGTAAGTACCTCCAATTTAGGTTCCTGAAATGGCCATTGACCAAATGGAGGACCCCCTGGGATGGCAGGAAAATGTTGGATACGTTTGATATCGATGACAGGAAACATCAAACTGGGATGGGGGCTTGAGGCTACCTTGGCATTTCAGGTCTTGGGGACTGGTGAGGATAAAATCTGGAAAATCGCTGAACATTTGCTCAGGTGGTAAGAATCACCCAAGGTCAGGAATCTGAGAACATCAAGGGTAAAATCGCTGACGAGAACTGATTTGTAAAACCACCAAGATGGGGAAGTCCAATCTGATAGTGCAAAACTTCAATCTGAAGCATTCACCCTTGCAGTTTCTGCCACAACAAATTTAGAAGTTTTCCCGAGATAAACACATGGATGCACATGCACCCAGCACACCCTGGACAATTCTCTCTATACCTTGGAGTGGCACTTCCCCCAGCAACCCCTCGATCAATCAAGCGACAACTCGTCGCGCAAATGTCTCAGATTTCGCTGCAGACTTTCTATGTGGTACTGCCTCAGGCACTGGGATAGGGAAGCAATCCATCAATAGATATATCTATGGATATATCATTTATGGATATATCTATGGATATCTTCAACCCCATCGATTGCAGCCAACAATCTGAAGAAACGCCTTCTAAAAAATGTGCTCTCGACAACGCAATTCGCTGCAAGGCACAGCGGCACAGCGTAGCTTCAGACAACGTTTCAGAAGAGTCCGGAGGCTCCCTTGAAATCCAAAGAAAAACAATAAATATGGTACATTTCTTCTGGTGCACATATATGTATATACATAATATATATATATATGTATATATCATATATTTGTATATACCTGTATACCTATTGTACGTCGTGTATGTGACATATACATGGGGTAACCTATGGTGTGTATAGATATGTATGTATATATATAGCATATATTTATATATACCTGTATACCTATTGTACGTCGTGTATGTGACATATACATGGGGTAACCTATGGTGTGTATAGATACGTATGTATATATATATGCACCATACATGTTGTATATAGAACACATTGTAACCATAGGGCTCCCCCAAGGCCCCAACGCCGCTGAGCGGGAACTTTGCTCAGCTTCTAAGCGCTTTCGGAGATCCGACAGGTCGGCCTTGGCATGATATAGCATGATAGAGCCGTAGTTTATTATGATGTTCGTGAACTGAGTTAACTGGTTGGTGGTTTCAACCCCTTTGAAAAATATCAGTCAGTTGAGAGTATTATTCCCAATAATACGGAAAAAATAAAAAATGTTCCAAACCACCAAACAGGTAAAGTTTATTGTAGATATAAGATGATATAGCCGTAGACTTTGGCATGATAGTTGGCGGTGAATAATCCAACAGTACAACATTTTGGGAGGCACCTCACAGGAGAAGACAAGCTGTGCCATGTCCGGTGGGTTTCAAGGCACCTGATATCTCTGCTCTGCTTCTTCCAAGGCTTTTTGCGCCCTGGCCGTGTGAATCAGGTCAGGTCTGCAGGCACATCTGAAAAGGCTCCACTGGGGAAACGTGACGTAAAACGCTTCAACATGCTTGACATAGACATATTATATATGTAAGTATCATTATCTATTATCTATATACATATATATATATATGCATACAATTGCATACATATATCATCATGTATGTGTATATATATATTATAATTATATATACTGTAACATCTCTCCCTCCTTTTTGCATGTTGTTTCTCTTTTTTCTTGCTTTTCTCTCTCTCTCTCTGCACACAACACACATATGTTTCACAAAAATGAAACACCTCCTCTCCACCTCAAACCCAATCCATGCAGCAGCTGCACCACAGAAACCCGGGTCTGTTTTGGGGTTGCTGGTGCCTTTGTCGCAGCTGGTGCAACTGTTGGCTGTGATGCGAATCCAACTCCTGTCCAGCTGCAAATGTTTTCTTGTGTTGAGGTCTCATCAGCTCAACCAAGAAAGCGATACTCAAGATTAGATTATATGTAATGATATGTTCAGGTACATATACATATATGTATAGTGCGTGCGCACACACACACATATATATATATATTGTGTGTGTGCACATGTGTGTGTGTGTATTACATATATGGTGCACAATACACATGTATTCGTGTATAATGTGCATGCACACACACACAGATATATATATATATATATATATGTATAATACATAAACACAATGTGCATAGCATATGGATATATCATCCAACTCCTGGAGTTTCATCTCATAGCTCTGCTGTGCTTGGTGTAAACCCACCTGGCCAGGTGCACGTCCACGGAGGGATAAGGCGGGTAACCCAGACATCTATGGCTGAGAATGAGCTGTTTTCCCCGGCCTTCAAGTCGTGCCGGCTTTGGTTCATGGAATGGAACATGGCTACGACTGCCGCACTGAGCTCAAAAGGAAACGGGTCGATCATTGAGGTAATGGCCCACGTCCCTGCTATGCTGCTGATCTGCTGCTGGCAACTCAGGTTTTGATGGGATGCTGCTGCAGTATGCTGTGCTATTCTGCGTGGTAGCATGCCACTTCAGCTGTGGAAATGTCAGGTGCCTCACTAACTACCTGCGTCATCCAGCCAAACTTCGCACCGCCTACGAGCACCAAATGGCAGCAAACCTAAACTCCAACGAAACTGTGGTGAGCCTTACCAAAGCAAATCAATTCTCCCCATCGTCAATGACTCTTGATCATTTGGGTTGCCAACACCACAAAATGTTGATGTTCATGGGAAAGCGATGATAAATCCAATATCAACCATATGGAAATTTGATGGTTTTTGTGGTGATCCCAACATTTTTTACACAAACCCACTTTGTCCCTCACCCCTTTGCTCCGGCTCCGTGTACCTCCAAGTCCTCGATCTGTTCCCTCGAGATCTGGAACCTTGGTTGCGGGATGGGATGAACCTCCGATTTTCCCTTGGAGTTGTAACAGCAACACTCACTGGATTGGTTTAAGGGAAAATTTACAGGAAACCATGGTTTTTACCATCAAATATAGGGTTTTCCGGTTAAAATTTTCCCATCATCCAATTCTATGACAAGAGGCTCTTTCAGCAGGGTAGTCTTCAGGAAGATTTGGACGTTGAAGCCTTCCCCATTGCTTTGGAAAGTGAAGCTCATGTGTTTCCTGGCGGTGAAGCATCCCAAGCATTCCAATGCAACGGCCGATGTATGTATCTCAAATAGACATATATGATATAAACGCATACATACGTAAGTATGCATCTCCCCATTTATTTATATACGGTTTAATATACGGTTTAAATATAGTTATATATATTTATATATATTTATATATGCACTACAAGCTGAGTTTTGCAGCTCTGAAGGCTGCAGGAAGATCATTACAAAGCTTGAGCATATGCAAGTTCAACAACCTGGAACGCGGTCACAAAGCCAAGTCAAAGTCACAAGAAAAACAACCCAGCTAAAGCAGCTATGTCTTCACAAATTACAAGCACTGCAACTATTGCCCTAGACCCAGCACCCAGTTTTCATATGAAATCTCCATGGATGTGCTGGGTTAGTTCATCCCTCCCCTCAAAATCATGGGACAATCATACCATCCTAGTCAACATAGACCACGAGCATTGTCAATTTTGAGAGGAAGGTCGTCTTCAAAGCCTTTTTTGACTGGCAGGGCTAGGTTACCCTAGATGACTTTCCCAGCCATAAACCACCACTTAGTTTAGGGATTTCCAAGCTAGCCCTGTTTGATTACTGAAAGGTAAACCTACTCATTAAACATCATTAAACCATATCAAACCGTATGAAACTAGATTCCTTTGATTCCTCTTTCCACCGCTCCGGCGCTTCGCACATTCCAACCAACCAGCCAGGATCTTTTCGACAAGCCTTTAGTTTTGATTTCCGTTCAGCAATTTCTTCCTGAAAGTTTGTGTTGCGAAGGCCAATGGGACAGTTGCAGACACTGCTTGCATCAGCTTCGATATTTCCACGAAGCACCAAGGTCTGCGCCTGTTTCATACCTGGTCATACCTGTCATGCCTTCCTTGGCTTGCACTCGACGAAGATTGCCATGAACTTTTTGCACCAAGTCTTTGTGGCATCCAACCAGTTGCTTGCAATCTTGAACTTTCGGAAAAAAATTGCTGAGGAACTGACATCAACGTACAGTAATATCATCAGCGTCATCATCAACGTAACATCATCAACGTAACATGTACATAAATGTTAACATCCCACCCCGCCCCAGCCCAATCCTTAACATCATCAACGTAAAATCATCAAGGTAACACCATCTAAATGGCAAACAAACCTAAAAAGCCGCGGGGCCGTTACGCGGCCCGTTCGCTGAAACTACCATAGAGGCCCCCCCGAGCTGTTCCACCTGGTCTTTCCTGGCAGCTTGTCATGCATTCGCACCACAACACCTGACCACAGCACCATCAATGGCCAGGTTCAAGATCTACATCATCTACAACCACTTTTCTCCACTGTCAACTCAATGACATAAATGACTTTATCATGAACATATTGCAATATCACCCTTTGCACAAACCCTAAAAGCCAATGACTCATCATTAATACAGTCCACCATAGCAGTGATGATCCCCAATTGAACCAGGGGTTACCATGGTTCATTGGGAATTTTGGGGCACATACACACGTATGTATATATATACATGGAGCTATATTCATTCCAGAAATTACTTATATTTAATAATTGTGTTACAATACTTAATGGTTTACCCCATTATACACTATAACGTCAAGTTATGTTATATATATACAGTATATATGTTGTGTATCTGGCCATTCTGTATAAATCTCTGATAACGGACGACTGTGGGCCGGCTCTCCGCACCTTTGGATTCCAACTGGTTCAAGGAGAAGGTCCTGCAGCTATGGCAGCGACGTGCAGGTGGACGTTGGGGAGCACCGTGTGGGAAACCCAATGCCATATATATATATGTATGTATATGTATATATATATATATATGTGTGTGTGTAAATATATATATATGCGTAAATATATATATATGCGTAAATATATGTATACATATATATATATGTATATAATTATACAAACATGTGGGGATGGTGCACACAAGCCATAAAACTCGTGATAGGGATGGTTGAGCATTGGGTTTAGCACATGAATCCCATGTATTTTTTGATATACGATCATAGAAAACATAGAAAGACATACAGAAAGATAGACAGAAATCAAAAAAAACATATCTAAAATTCATATGCGTGTGTGTGCCCTTTCCTTGTGTACAGATAATGTAGCTATACATTTCTTCATATACAGGCATTTATGTATATATATTATATATATATATTATATTATATATATATATATATTATATATTATATATATATTATATATTGTTTATTTTTTTATATATAATTTACCATATATCTAAATATATACATTCAACCTCTCCATTCCACGGCCGCGTGGAAATGGTTGCTGAGTGCCCAGCTGGATGGGGATGATGGAGTCCTTTAGCTCCTTGCTCAACGAAAAAGGTTAGATGTGGAAGCCATGGCCTATTGAAATGGTAAGTTTCCACATCTATGCTATAGCTTAGGGTATTCCTATCATATCCAATTTTTGAGTGGTGAAAATTGTGATATCATATGTGATATATATATATAGCTAGATCAATTTCATCATGATTCAACAACCTGAAAAGTTCGGCCATTCCGGGGACAGTTACCCCGATCCAGTTCCCATCATTCCAGTGACGTTGCAACGTCAGGTGGTCAACAAAAACATCCAAAGGATATCATCTTTATTTTTGAAATCTTTGATATTCAGCCCAATTTTCCTATCATATCAGAATATAACACCATAATTTCCATAATCATGATCATGATCAGTGGCTAAAAACCACATTACCACCACTGAAGGGGTAAGCTGCCGTCATTCCTCACCTGAAGCTTGGCCGAATCGCGATTCTCATCGCTGCCCATGGTGTCGATGATCTTTTGTCCCGGCCTGACTGAACGGGCGGAATGTGCCTATCCCATCCTAGAATGCCCACGCGGAGATACATAGATTTATATGAACCTATGTACTGTATCTACCTATCTATTAAACGGATTTGTATGAATTTAATTACCAATGGATCTTGTCCCAAAAAATAGGCTACGCACAGCAATTACATCAAAATACACCGAGTGTACTAATGAACTGGGATTGTAATGCCAGCCTAAGATGGAAGATATAAAATACCCAGAGACCAGTCCGAGAAGGTCGACAAATGACCAGCCACGAAAGGCTCAAATACTGAGCCACCCCACGTCGGTTTGGTCTTTCGAATGCGCCTCAATGACATGGAGATCTATGGTTCAAAACCCTCATTTCCCCGAAGTAAAAGTTAATTATAGAATGGGAATGTCCAGTTCCATATATATATGCACTATATATACTATATATATACTATATATATATATATAAAAATACCATATATATAATATATCTGGGTAAATTATAATATTTCACTAACCTGAATTAAGGCCATTTGGGGATGATTCCTCTTACTAACCATGATTTCCAGTGAGGTCGCAGTGAGGTCGTTAATTTACCCAGAGAGAGAGATATATATATATATTATATATACATACTATATATAACCACCATGATAATCCCACATGGTGTCAACTGCGACAGATCCATGGCCGATCTCCGGGTCGCTGTTTGATCCGTCGCAACCGCAAGAAGGAGATCTTCTCGGAGCGCTGTGCGGCCTGTGCTGTGACTGTGGACAATCCATAGGGAAATCCTCGAAGCAATGGGGAACTTTCCCGTTAAAACATGTTAAAACCATCATTCAATGGAACTCCTGGAGCTTCTCGAAGCAATCCGAGTTTTTAAAATGGTTTCAATGATGGTTTTAACGGGAAAACCCTCGGTAACTGGGAATTTTCATGAATTTTCTATGGAGCTGGTGACACCAGATACTAAAGTGAAGACTGCAATTGAAGTTACTGCTCGATGTCAACATTCCATATCATTCCACCTCTCATGAGGATGAAATGTGCTGTCGAAGGTCATAGCATTGAAGTTTTCAAACCCCAGAAATCTGCCCTAGAAATCTGCCCTAGCTCTTCACCTAGGCCCTGCGGGCTGGGAATCTTTTAACTTTCAGGAACCAGGCCAACGGCAAATAATTGTGAAACAGAGTCATTACTGGTGATGTTGGGGATAACTTATCATTGCCTTTACCACATGAATTAAGTGGCTTGCTTCAGTGTCACATACATAGTAAGACCAATCACCCTGTGCCAGAACATGTCAGGAGTATGTTGAATGCAACCCAGCAGCAGCCATGGTAAAGCGCGTAGGGCAAGCACATTCCCTGCGGCATCGTGCTGATTGTCCGACATGTTGTATCGAGGTACGTATTTCACCCAATGTGTCACCATAGGCGTAGAAATTGATCATGAAAACATCATGCCCAGTGCATTCTAACTGTTCTAATGTGGTAAGCCCAGTGCCAAACAACCCCATTCAGGGATATTTAAGGGGGTACCAAAAAGGATCATCATGGATTCATGGACTGGATCATAAAAAAAGAGGTTTCTTCGTTTCTTCTGTCGATATGTTACCCACAAGATGTGTCGCCAAAATGGACACGACGACGCCACAGTCACGGACGGAAACGCTGGGGTCCCAGCACGGCCACTTTGAGGACCTTTTGAAGCGTCTCCTGAGGCCCCAAAAATCACCATGGACGAGGCCCGCTGGATCCCGCTGGATCCCGCTGGATCCAGTTAAATCCAATGAAATCCAATTTTCACTTCAGGGGTTAATTTAACCCATTAAATCCAATGAAATCCAATTTTCACTTCAGGGGTTAATTTAACCCATTAAATCCAATTAAATCCAATTTTCACTTCAGGGGTTAA
>Ga0126342_10005458_pt1 | contig 22187 bp, 22 predicted proteins | sample Cyp1metagenome_FD_92528 | JGI IMG/M metagenome (GOLD analysis project Ga0126342, IMG submission 92528) | Coral microbial communities from Lord Howe Island, Old Settlement Bay, Australia - Cyphastrea 1 metagenome | ecosystem: Host-associated > Invertebrates > Cnidaria > Coral ...
ATATATATATATATATTTGTATGTGTATGTATATACCGGATTTGTGGCGGATCAATAGCGTCCATTTAATTCTTGCCTGGTTTTTGTTTGTCTCTTCATTCGGCCGACAGGAGGACACCAAAGATCAGCCTTGGGGCTTCGCAAGGGCGTCTTGGTGTTTGTTGTTTTTGGTCCAGGGGACCACAGAGAGGGTTGCTCCACCCTATTGTAAATGATAACAACAGGTAACTTGGTCATTTTTTCCGCTATATTTCGCCAATTTACCACCCCTTGTACCTGGGGTGTTTGGGGCCATATTGAATAATTATATCGAATTTAGCCATCCCATTCTCGCTAACCTAATTTTGGACCATTGCCCAAGGGATGGATTTGGATTGGTTGGGTTTCTTCAGTGATGTCAAAGGCTGTGGGAGGCCCTTCCTGGACTCATCGGCTGTGCACTGCACTCATTGCACTTCTGCACTTTTTGCATCACTTGCGGTCCCTCATAGTCTGATAGGTTATTACAATACTGTATATATATATATACGTAAATATAAATTACTTGAAATATATGACCTGTGATCCCCCCAAGCATAAGTACAAGAGATTGTATATAAAATACCGGAGCTGTTGCACGATAAAACTGGTGAACTATCCAAAACATGGGCATCATGTACATGTATGTACATGTATGTCATCATGATGTGTGTCATTGCTATTATGATGTGTTGCTATATGTGGATATTATTTGTTAATAGATCATCATGATCATCGTGTTTTGTCTTTCGACATATTGAACTGATGATGATAAGTAATTAACAAGGATAAGAAAACGTATGATAAGTTAATTTGCACGTATGTATGCATAGTAACCCCCACAAAGATATAAACGTAGAATCCGACACACGTAGTCATCATGTACTTCTCTTCTCTATCTTTTTTTAATGTTTATTTGTTACACACATATATATATATGTATATATAATACATACTTATATATGTGTATGTGCCACAGTGCCACACACACATGTATGCATATGTATATATGTAAGAATATACATGCATAGCCACGTTTGGTAATGGCAGTGAATATCGCAGTTCCTGAGGACATGCAGTGGGGACAGGGCCTTCAACTCATCGAGGACTTCGATGCAGCCAACGCCAAGGGAGGCACGGGGACTTGACCAGCAGAAATCGGGACTTACCCGTGAACCATGTGAGATTTGGCATTTATAACACCACCAAAAATTGTCATTGAGCCATCAAACATGTGGATGCACAGCAACTACAAAAAAATAAATAGGGAGTTAGCCCTAACATAGGGCATGCAAGCAGCAGTGATAGGGATGTAATGATTGGGGGATGACCAGGGGCGATTGTTGAAATCATCATTATTATGTGTTGCAATTGTTTTCTGGGTAGTAGAGATTGCACGAACATGGTCAGTCGATGAGATGGTCCCTGCTGCAGTTGGGCTGCCAAAGCAGTGCCACGCCATCATATTCCAGTCACAGGTTCGGGTCACCCCATTCGCTATATAGTTGACAACTACCCTTCGGTAATCAAAAATGGCAAATTAACATCTTTATAGATGGAGGCTTTAAAGGGAAGCTCATCTGCAAACGATGGATTTTCGCCAGGTTTGATTGGCAGAGGGTAACAACTCCACAACCAATCGGTTCCCAGTGCTTGGCATGGCGCCCGAAAATGATCAGAAAGATGTGCAAAAACACAATTTTCTATGCACTCCCACCGAATAGATAATGATAGATAGGTAGACAGGTAGGAAGATAGGTAAATAGGTAAAATGGATAGGCAGGCAAGTAGGGAGAGGGATAGGTAGCTACCCAGGTAGTCAGGTGATAGCAGGTACAGTAAGCAGATGTAGGTAGATGGGTAGGTAGATAGGTGCAGGTAGGTAGATAGATAAATGATGATAAATGATGATAAACGATGATAAATGATGATAAATGCATGTATTTGGTAGTTCCATTGTAATTTTGGGAGAATCGACTCAGGCGTTGCTGGGGTCTGGGCAGGCGACCGTGCCCTTCCTCCTGCACCCTTCGCTGTGACAGAAGGGGAGGAGATCTACTTGGATGTGCATCCCGTGAAGTGGATATACCCTCTGGCTATCAATAGTTAATTTACCAATTGAAATTTGTGATTTTCCATGGTTATGTAAACGTTTACCAGAGGGTAAGTAATATGTCCATGTATTTCCAGGTGTCTTATTAGTCTTATAAGCTACAAACATCAATACATAAACCATGGCAACCCAGGAATATCCGTCATATCAATTCATATCATATCTATTTGGTGGTATTTCAGTCTGAATTGGGTCATAGTATGGGTAGTAGCCACTTACTGACAATGCAGGGGTGGCTACTGCACATTTCATTTTTAGGACACTGACGGACACCGCGTTGCACCTCTTGTATCTTGAGATTCCTGAGCTCTTCCCACAGGAACTTGATCCAAAGAACCGTGTTTTGTGCTCAAAGCAGCCAAAACGACTAGGGTTGGCTTGGAATGGTGGTTGCATGCGTCTTTTATGGCCAAACCGATCCAACCGCTATTGAGTCCCCCACTGACCAATTTTGTCGAGGAGTTGCTGCTGACGGTGCGAATGAGTGTGCCCTGCCGTCAGACTTTTCAGCCGCTCGGCCAAGGGGTACAGATACCGTATATTTATAATTTATATTCTTTCGGGGTTCATTCGTGGTATCCTTTGTGTTATCTCCCACCCTTAAGGTTGACATGGTGCCAATACAACGAAACTGGTGGCTGAGTGCGCGCTTGGGGATAACCCAAGGGTCGCTCCGCAAACAATATAGAACGATTCTAGGATGACTGACCACTGACAATGATCCAATGAGCGGCTCCCCCGGCTGCTTTTTAAGTCATTTTAAGTCAACCTTAGATGTCAGAGATAAACCACATCCATGTCAAATTTTGGTAAACATAACTTGTCTCATTGCCTGGAATAACTGACAGAGACAGAGACGCCTTTTTTTGTTCTTCCGAAAGCTGCCGAGGTTTACTCTCCAGTTCCGGGGCCCAACGTTTGGGGAATTGCTTGCTTCAAAGTTGGCATGTTGCATGGGTAGCCTTGCACTTGGGTGGGAAGATGTTATATATATATAGACATACATACATACATACATATATATATATATCCAATCAGGCACTCTCTATTTGTCTATGTGATGATTCTAGAATCCTTTGGAATCAAAAATCCAAGGCTGCCATGGTGAAATTAGCCCTCAACAATTCGCCCTCCCAGATCCTTCGGTCCAAGTCACCAGGCGAGTGAAAGCTGACGCGCAAAGCTAGTTCCACCGAATGTCGTTGGCTCGGGGCTTTGGTCCAAGGCGTGGGGTCCGTGTCCAAGGTGTAAGCTACATTCCTGACGAGCAAGATGACCATGTCAGCCATTCACATGTATTCACATTTCCAAAAATGTGGGGGCGAAAATTGATGAAGATTGACCCATATGCATCCATATGCCATATGCGCCTCTGTTGTTTTTGTGTGGAGAAAAGGTTCACCCAGCGGAAAGCAACATATCAGAGACTACAACAATTCAATTGTCAATTTGAAGGGAACAAGCGGGGGCAGGGTTATGGCACCAGTATATGATTTTATCCCATTGCATGTCTTTTAGGGTCCTTCAAACAGCAAGGCCTGTATTGCATGAAAAGTTAACAGAAGTTCGGCAGCTTACCAAGGGGGCCTTTGTGAAAATCAATTGCTCATTTCATCGGAAAATTCCAGGAATACGCTAGCTACATAAATAAATAAATATATATATATATATGTATAGAAAATTCCAGGAAACCATGAAATACGCTAGCTACATAAATAAATAAATAAATATATATATATATATATATATACACGTATAAATATATATATATAGAGAACTATATATATATATATATAACACGATTAGTACATATATATATATATATTCCGTACATCATGTTTATAATTTAGGTACTCTGAACAAAAATCATCATTCGTTTTGCGATACTAGGCAAGGATTCGCCTGCGACAGACCGTTGCCTTACGCTTGTTATCGGATCATCTCAAGGGATGTCCTTGACTTTCTTGGTGCCAATTGACGAGGTCACCGTGATATTCATATGATGACAACATTTCTGATTGAACACATGATATTCAAGTTGCATCCAGCGCTCAGTATCATGTTGCTGACAGAGATTATAGCTGGTTGATGCCTGTTTGCCAAGCTGCAATTGCAGGAGGTTTAGCCCAGTAACGCCTAATTACATGGATCAATGGATTGGTTTAAGGGAAATCTTAACCGGAAACCAAATATTTTTCCATTAAACATGGTTTTTCCTGTAAAAATTCCCTGAAACCAATCCATTGAATGGAGTTGTTTGCGGAGCTCTTTATTCTAGCTCGTCCAAGTTTGGCGCACATGTATTGATCTTTGGTGTCATCCAGCCAATGTCGGGCGGGCGGCAAAAGGGCTGCAGGGCCGGGGACGTGTTGAGTTCCCACAGAAGTGATGAGAATTGCTGTTGGCAACTTCTGGTTTATTTGAATGAAGATCAGAGGATCAAAGACATATGGGGGGTTCCATAAATGGGGGTGCCCCAAAAATAGATGGTTTGTGATGGGCAAGCTTATAAAAATGGATGATTTAGGATTACCCCCATTTTACAAAACCCTCATATCATGGTAGGTGAACCGCGGTGAACCCCTCAATGATCAGTGAGAAGGCTTTGATATAGAGCTGACCAGCCCATAGGCACCGGCCTGTCTATCCATATTTGGCAAGGCCGCAGGGCTACCCCCAACTCACCATGTTCGAAATGTATTCAAGGGTAGAGAAGAGGAGAGGTTTCTGGATCCATGGGACTGGGAAGATCCGAGATTCTTTGATGACACCTCAAACTTGAATTAAGATCTACATGTCGAGCTTTGGCGTTGAACTGACTTAGTTTGGACTTGGAGCCCTTTCCTTGCAGCCAGGACTTACGACCCGATGCTGCCATGTATTGCCATTTCCTTGGCGGGCCTTGCAGCGTGCGCGGGTGTGTATGTGTGTGTTTGTGTAGATTTTCAGCTGCAAAACTCATTGGTTTCACACCCAAACACCCAACAAAATGGCGAGTTCTTGAGATTGGGGATCCCCAGTACTACAATGGTCCGATTTTGGATGATTTCGGGTAACCCCATGACTGAAAAAAACCTCCATATGATGAAATATGAACATGTTTGTTTCTAGCCTCTAAGTAAGTTTTATTATCCTCATGATGATTTGAAGTGCCTCCTGTTGTTTTGTGTTCCTTTCCCACGGAAATTGCAAATAAAGTTTGAAACATGTTATTGCAAGTGGATATTGCATTCGTTGGGTTCACTTGGGGTGTTATGGCAACTCATCAGCACATCCAGGAACAACTGAAATTAATATGCCCAACACTTGTTCTCAAAGTCACACTCAGGAGTGCATTCTCTTTACCCAGGCTCTTGAAAAGCTGGTTGAAAAGGAGGCACTGCAGGAGGCACTCCTGTGAGAAAACCAACTCTGACCCTGAGGCGCCACCATCACTGCTTGCCAGAGAGTTGCGAGGTGCCCCCATTTTATTTCGCAAAGTCATGGTGGGGTCGTGGGAAGATATGGAAAGACAAGGCCTTCAACATATTAAACTTATTAAACTAGTAGAATTAGGAGATCTTATCATGGGGTTCGAGTTGATCTAAAGATCCCAAAGGAGTGGGATACATGCACTTCAGCTGCGGAGGTTCAGGATAGCACCAACATGATCAAAGAAATGATTTGAACCCAGAATAGTGGCTTCACCTCCCTGAAGGTGGGAAGCAGCCCTGGCATTGCTGATGAAGGCGCGGGGTGAAGCAAAAATAAGGCTGCGAGACTGCGAGATGTACATGGTATCCAAACATATTCCAAGCACGGTGTCATTGTGTGCAGTCCAATCCCCCTGGCGAAAATTAGGACCACCATATGGATCCAAAACAGGGCCCAGAACATGACTGGCCTCATGAGAAGTGATGCTGAACTATTCTCTATTATGTTTGTGATCATGATCATCATGTTTACTCTACATATTACTATTGTCAATCATTACCAAGTTATCCCCATTGAAATTTCCCTATAGAGAATGAACCTACACCTGTGACCCCCATTTTGAGGCTAGAAACTTCCCGCCCAGTCAATTTCCCTACATTTCCTAGGGAAAGTCGAAAAGGTCCTTCATAATTTTATTTGTAACTGTACCTGACCATTTTCTAGAGAGATAAGGGCTGGAAAAAAAAACAATAAATCGAACTCTTGTCCGAATGCTTCCTGGGTCATTCCTGGGGAATGCTTAAAAAGCCCCATACCCAGGGCCAAGTTCATCCTTCCATATCAAGTTATGTTCTAGACAGCTGCTAGATTGATATCAAGAGGCAAATTGATTGTGCCATGCATTTTCTAGACGGTTTGGGGTATCCAGGAAACAGATATAAATTGACCATAATTGACCATATTTGTTCGATATTTTGTTGAAATGTCATGTGATGATATGTTTTTTTTGAACTTTCTATTCCAAAATTGTGCAGACGGAACTTCACGCTTCACTCGAAAGTGCCAAAATCTTGAAGTGCCAATGCGCAATATTGTTTGAAAGAAGTGTAAGGGACAATAGCATTTTGGGATACCCTTGGCTCATTCAATTTTTGCCTAGAAAATGCCTGAACATGAAAGGGTCGACATCATTGTTTGGGGGGATTCCTTGGATCATGTGTTTTTGAAGTGGATTTTTAGTTCCTGGGAGACCAATTTGATGTTTTCTGGGGCTTCCTGGGAACCATAGGGTGCCGGTTTCAGGAAGGTTTGGCACTTCATTTTCTAGGGAAAACATGACTTATTTTGGGTCTTGGATTTTGACGCATATTTCTTTGGTTTTTTGACTGGTCCAGCTTCATGCTATTCCTGATCATTTTCTAGAGAACAAGTGGTGAGTTGATGATGAGTTGCACTTCCATGTGCCTATTTTCTTGAAAATTTGCACGTGCAGAACAGGCATGAACATTTCTAGAAAATGATTAGACCAGGCCCCCAAGAACATCGATCTTTATCTGTTGTTTTTTCTCGTTTTCCAGGCTTGTGACTTGTGACTGTTTCGTTAATTTGTCTCGCACATGAGGATCATTTGAGCTACCACCAAATGGCAAGTTTTTTTTTTAACCAAGGCATGTTGATTCATGTTGTAGAAATTTTGTTGTTTAACAGCTGCATTTTCTTGAAACGTGTGGCAACACATTGCAACACACATGTCGAACCGAAAAAATATGGAGACTTTTGCCAACCTTGTTTCTAGCAACCAATCTTCAACAAGTCTTGGGCAGAGGAATACATCACCTACGATGGCGTTGGATTACAGGTCAGTTTCTGGATTTTTTTTGTGGCATAATTATATTGACTCAATTTGATGTTTTCTGGTGATTCCTGGGGAATATGGATTACCTGCCTTAGCAAGGGTTACACAATTCATTTTCTAAAGAAAACATTGTTCATTTTTGGCCCTCGATTTTTGAAACATTTTTTCAAGGGAACATCTTTACTTGTTATTATGATGGCATTACAAATTATTTTTTAGACCCAAAGTGGTGAATTGTACTCTCATGCATTTGTTCGTTTGAAAAAATGCATGTCCAAAACATCCATGCACCTCTTTAGAAAATGAATAGTCCAATAAAAAACAATAAAATAAAACGTACAATTTTACTTGTGTTTTTTCATTTTCTAGGCTTTTGATTGGGTCAGAACTTTTCTAACTAGAAAATGATGGTAACTTGTGTTCAGCCAAAAATATCAATAGGGATACCAAGTTGTTGCATTTTTTCTGAGGTTGAAGCGGGGCTATGAGGAAACAGAACCGTATGTATTTGGTAGAAATATTGGGTGTTCCTGTGCTGTTTTAAGTTTGGAACTTACGAATTTGGCTTCCTGTGTGTTTTCCTGTAGGTTATCAGGCTTCATCCGGTCACCCTGATACTAAATGCCAGAAATGTCTTTTTAGGGATCCCATTTCTTGAATAGACCCAAGACTTAACCATGATTTCAATAGAGGATATTGATATGATCCAAATTTCGGAGTGGAATTACGAAACTGGCGTGACCTCCAGCCACCCTGTGAACCGGATTTTTGTTTGGCTGGAAAGGATCTTTGTTTGGCTACACTCCTCCTTAAAATGATTTGATTAAATCATTCTCTTTTGTGGCTGTAATGAGTTCTAATGCACCCCCATCAATCATAGGATTTTTGAATTTTGGAGTACAGAATCATGAAGAACTATAAATCCCAATCGGAACCATAGATATGTAGATTATCATTTGTTTGCTTTTGTAGATTATTATAATCCAATATTTTCTATTGGACAATCGGTGTCCATATGATAGGTATGCTAGATTATGATAATAGCGTTGCAGGATTACAATCTATAGATAATCCCTACTATTATGATAATCCCTGGATAGATTATAAGTAGATAATTACTACATGATAAATTATGATCATCCCTGGATAGTGGACACCCCCTGGTAACCCCCGACCCCCCCACCAAAAAAAGACTCCAACTGCTCCAGCTCTAGGCTGACTGTGGCATATGGTCTCCCGGCGGCGATGTGGTGCACAACGCCCTTCTCAGCGTGTCGGAGCCCCGGTGAAGGCCTTGGATGTAGATTTTCTCTGGGAATATACAGTTGATATATGTTGATATGGGGGGGCATATGTTTTTTCCAGTTATATATGTATATGTATGTATTTAGGAAAATTTGGGGATGTGTTTAAAGTTTTGTAACTCATCATCGTGTTCTTTTCCAACTTTCGATGGCTATGCAACGAGCCGAGGTTCGAAAAGGCGACGCAATGGGAACTGGTCGCCTCCTGAGATGTCTTTGAAACATGGTTTTGGGCTGGTTTGTTGATGGTTTGCTGATGGATTGCATCAACCATCGTACTACTGATGAGGGCAGAAGGTGGTGGTTTCATGTAGTTTCATGTCCCAAAATTGGTTCCTTCTGCCAATTATTAAACATCCCCCAGAATCCTCATAGCCCTCATAGTCATATTAGTATTAGAAAGCATCAGATCACGATCGCAGGTGCCCTGTTGGACGAGTTTAATATTAGGGGGGGTGAGATTTCCTTCCTCTACCCTATCCCCAAACGATTCTTCTGCATCAAAGCTTGCTTTGTATTCCAAGGCGTTGCACTTCTGGAAGATTCAGTGGGGCTGCACGGGGATTTCTACATCACTTGGTTGTGAAAAGGTGGGTAAAAAGCACCACCTTTTGGTGCGCCAAAGTTTCAGATCCTGATGGAAAAGGCACTAATTTATTATGTCTACAAATGACGTGACATTTACAGGATTTCAGGAGTATGAGAGGCTCGTGCCCATCATGTGGCCAACCCCGTTAATTAGCCTAATCCAAAAGGGTTGCCAGGACATCCAATAATATCCAATACTAGCTCTGTTATGAGATCATCACCCTCAACGTTTGCCATATCGTTGGCCACGCAAGAAAATCCGATTATTTGGAGGGAATATTCAGAACTATCCTGCTATCCTGTTGTTTTGAGGGGGCTGAGTAGCTATTTGTTTTTGATTGTTTTTGCATCCACATTCCCTATTTAAAGAAAATAGGGAGACAAGGAGATCATGAAATGTTCCCAACCACAAGTGGTCCAAACAAAAAAAAAAGCGACCACGTGGATTCACTGCTCTCGTGTCCCTGGCTCCAGCTGGGTACAACATTGGGGAACAGCAGGCTAGTAGTCTCCTGTTTAGCAATGAATGAATATGATACACACACATATATATATATATATAAACACATATATTACATATATATTTTTATATAAATACATAATGATAGTGAGCATTGTGATGCATCTAGTGAACGTAAGTGTGATGTTGATAATGCTGCGTACGGAAAGCGCGGTGATGAAAATACAGCTTATGTTTTATGTAGTTTTGTCACATCGCAGAATGTCCCATTAGAAATGTATACAGGTGCTCATGTGCAGCATATCTAAGGTTAGACATTTCAAACAGGAATCTTGAGCCTGGTACCAAAGGAATGGCTGTATGACTGTCTGCCATTCATGGCATTGCATCCATGTCAGGGGCCAACTACCGAAGTATATGAAATAATGGAGAGATACTCCTGCAGCGTGGCATTGGGAGGGATATGCGGCTCCATTTATTGTATGCATACACAACCCCCAAACTGATGTAGACAACAGAGTCTGGGTGATTCCAAGGACTTCATTGCTCTGATGTTTTCTGGAAAGTGTTGAGAAGTTCAAGGCCCTATGCCTCCGTCCATACGGGCCCGCTGGTTTCCGCGTACCGGTTTCATCGTTTCATCGTCATTTCGTTGGAGTCGGTGCCGCGCACCGTGGTGAGCCATGCAAGATGCAGGGGCAATCAGGAAGCTACGACGCTGGGACTGTTCTGAGGCAAAGTGATCGCCCATTTCTCCGTAGGCTTTATGGTTGAATAGGGTCGATATATCCGGAGGGGCGGGTTATGAACCAACTGATAACTGGGGTCCACCACCTTCTACAAGGTGGAAAGTATGGCAGGACTCGTATTCCATTTGGCAACATTGCATTGATGAATAGATGTTGATGGGGTATGCATCGTCCGATCCCCTTTATTTTCATTCTATATTTGGGTGCTAGTATTTGTCAAGCCCTCGTTTATATTTGGGATAGTTTTGGATCAGGGCCAAATTGCGTAGGTGTTTTGATCGCTCCCTTTATTTTCCAGTTGATCGCATATGAGTATATATATATATACCAATCTTCCGGCCCTTTCATGCCTGCAAGTGTGGTTGTATGTGATAATTCTACACTACATGTACGAATTGAATGTAGATGCACTTTGTTTTATGTATATATATATATACACAGATATGGTGCGCCGCTCATAGAATACGTCTTACTTAACATGCTGTTGGAGTTGCAATCTTGTCGCATCCTATCATGGAACGTAGGATGAGTTTGCCATTGTTGCAAGCGGCCAAGACGAAGCAATGGGCCATGGCAACGACATTTTTATGGGAGCTCGAATTGCAAGCTCAGGGTAATAGTAAGTAGTGTTTCTCATCAATTCCTTCTAGTGTCAGGGTTGCTCCAACTCATTGTAAATGACAGCCACAAAGAGGGAACATTGGTCATGTTGCCGTATTTTTACCCAATTTACCCCTCTTGCAGCTGGCGTGTTGGTGTTCCTGTTGCGTGATGTTTCATGACCCCGTGATATCATTCAGCTAGATTCAATGGTCCTTCACCATTTTTTTAATCACCATATGTATAATTATATATATATACGTATATATTATACAGTTGAATTTATATACCACATATGTTTCTTGATGACATTAAATATTACTATTATATTATATTATATTATATTTTTGGTTCCATGCTAGTCGTCCATTTAATATCCCATGACCCATTTCTGTTTGGTTGTACTTGGTGTGAAAATGGCGGACCCCCGGTCCCATGATGAATCATACTTCCGATGCAACATTGCAAATTTGGGGTATACACCATTTTCAGACCCAGTCACACCCATCATGTTCATATCAAGTTGGTACCCCCATGAGAAATCCCACCACTTGTTAAATCTACAAGTATCATGGGCTCGGATCTGAAGGGTTCCATGTTTTTCCTAATTGACTCTCCCTTGTGCAATGGTTGGTTGAATCTTTATAACTAGGCTTCATGGTATAGATCGGACTAGTTCACGGGGTGGAACTAAACCAACAATCATTTCACTGGGGCACCACCTTGCAGTCCTATGTATACATATATACATATATGCATACATACATACATACATACATACCTACCATTACATTGCATTACATTAGATTACATTGCATTGCATTACATTACATTACATTTACATTACATTTACATTACATTACATTTTACATTACATTCATATATATATATATAAATATGCATATATTGTATATATATATATATGTGTGTTTCCAGTATAATACCCATTTGTTCTAGTTAAACCAGCTACATCCCACTTACTATTCCATTTTGATCCCGGATTCTTTCCGATTACCTTCCCAGCCATTTTGCTGACGTCTTCATCCCAAGATCTCAGGGCCGGTATCTGTAGTATCCCAAATCCATTGGTTCCTCATCCTTTTCCACAGATGGTCGTTGGCTTGGGGCACCCAATTTTCACCAGCCATGGCTTGGAAGATCCCAAGGAGCTGCCCCACGTGAATTTGGTCTTCATTGGCCCCTCGGGCAGCGGCAAGTCCACCATGCTGGGGCATCTCATCGCCGAGAGTGGCGCCATCGACGCCTGACGCGTTTCAGACCCGTTTTACCATCCAACAACTTGGCCTGTAACAACAAAGGTGGGAAACAAGCGAGTTTGGCAGTTTTACTGGAAAAAATGTGGATTCATATATAATTTTGGGGATGGCGGACGGCGATGGAGAGAGATAGTTTAAATTGGGGGCCACAGCACGAAAAAAATGTGATTGTAAGGCAACTTGCGGTTTCACTCTACTCAGCAACGGTTGAGAGAAGCAGCCACGTGTTGGAATATGAGCAACGAGGATGTAGCGCGCACACACACACACGCACACACACACGCACACACGCACACACGCACACACACACACGCACACACACGCACACACACGCATTCAAGAGTTGCTTGCAAGCAGACTGCACAATACGATGTGACTTCAACCGACCTAATTTGGAGCACGTTAAGGTGCCTCAGAATTAGCAACATGTTGCCTTAGCTAACATAGTTCGACTTTATAGTGATGGGATTGGGAACCGCCCTAGTGACTAGTGGGGTGCACCTTGCCAAGAAACTGAATGGTTCCATTGGTATCCTGAACCATCCACTTTTCCCCACCCAGGACGGCGAGAACCTGCAGCGGATCTTTGATGAGGCGAAGGAGCGAGGTGCCGGCCATGGCTGGGCGGCGCGTAAAGTGGGGGCGTTTGGCAGTTTCCCGATTGTTCTATCTGAAAAATAAAATCAGGTGAATCTGGTTCTTTGGTTGATTATAACCCGTGATGTGACATGTTAAACAGCATAACATAGATTCATATACTGTAGGTTCATTTACAGTAGATATGTGTATATGGTGTGCAGGCGATGGAGAGAGAGAGAGAGAGAGAGAGGAGTGTACAATATACATATATAATCATATATAAACATGTATTTAGTATTCATACGTATTTTTAGCCGTTATCATTGTTTTTCATTTTTTTATCACTATTTATCACTATTTATCATTATTTATAAGGGTTTACTTTCATTGAAACCACTTGGCAATTCCCAAGTGCCTGATGATGGGGATCCATTTGATCAGACCCTTTGGTTTGTTGAGCAAGGGGGGTTACCCAGTAGCATCCCAACGTGAAGCCAACTGGGTGTGGTTGAAACTTGGTCCCAAGTTAATACTAAAAATGGATTTCAGTCATCTTAAATCGTTGGTTTACACCTCGTCTTTAAATTTTGACCTGTTGCACACGTAGATCGGTTGAAACAGGTCATCCAGAGAGATGTTATGCATGGATCCTGGACAAGTTGAGCTGCGAACGCCAGCGTGGCAATAGCATGTACGTGGCCATGTGGAGGCAGACGGCGTGGTGTGTCATTCCATTTTGGAGATATTGGAATTCCATATGTTCCATTATTATCCATTATTCATTATTAATGTTATGATTCCATTTTGCGGGATATGGGATTTGCAAAAGGATTACTATATATTACTATAGTGTGTCGGATTCAGACTAGCTTGTAAATTAAAGACATGTGTTTGTGTTCAAAGGATATGTAGACATTCGATTTGCGAGAGTGAATTCCAACCAACCAACCAACCAACCAACCAACCAACCAACCAACCAACCATAAGTACGGCAAACGTCCAAGCAGAGCAACTGCCGAAGCAGTGAGTCGCTTCCCCATGCAGTCCCGTGCGCAAGTACTAAGACCCTTACGCTGCCCTTAAAACACAGCGCATAAGGCTGTCCAATGCATGCATATGCATGCTACTAGTAAAGACATCACCAAAGACATCACCCTTTGCATGGTCAAATTTGATACCCATGCTACGTTTGTACCTGTGAGGTTCAAGCCTATGGCGAGATGTTTGTTTTAAACATGTGTCATTCTCAACTCCACCCTTGTTTGTTGACAATTTTGCAGTCGCATCATTTTCATTTCAATGGTCTTGGACTCAGAGCCAGCTTCATTGTGGAGGTTTCGGCCCATAATATGGATCACATCAGATCAGACCCATAAATACCCATAATCTTAATCGTTTAACTCCTCCATTTTTTCAGGGTCAGTTTTTCGGTCAGGTTGGCGTCCCGCAGATGTCGCTTTACCATCATGGACGCCTGGTTTGGTGTCTTGTGAAGTGGTTGCTGCACTGAATCTGGTTCTTGATCTTTAAGTATGAGTATCAGCTCCTATGCGGATCAATGATTAGTACATCATATACTATGGTATTGATGACTGCTGATCTCCTTGTAATGGCGATATAGACATATAATGCGCATATAATCACATACATATACTGTAGATAGATATATAATGATATATATATAATTACGTATATGTACATGCATCTTACTAATTTGATTTACTAATTTGATTAATATAAATATGCATATATATATATATATATATATATATACATACTATAGTCAAAATGGATTTCTTTACCTATTTTATGACTCCTTCAGCCATGGCGATCCTTTTCGGGTCCGGCCGTGGTCCAAGGACGCACCCGGGCACAGCGATTTCTCCCAGGATATCGTGACAGCCATGTCGCAGGTGCCGGCAGCACCCAGATACGGTTCCCTTCAGACAGACCTTCAAATGGTACGGTAAACCCAATTGTGTTTAGCTACACTTCTGGGAGTGCTGAAAAAGCAGCCATTTCTGCGAATACTCGGCAAAGTTTCTAATTGAGTCTGTTACAATCACCACCTGACTGCGATGTCACTGGTTTGACAACCAATCAATTAGATACAATTAAATAATATATATATATATTGTTCTTACTCGCCTTTTGCTCTACTGAACTTCTTGAGAAGGCGATGGAGAGAGAGAAAGAGAGAGAGAGAGAGATATATATATATATAATATGTATATATAGTATGGGTATGCTTGCAAGAATTGCCCTTCAGTTTAGTAGAGCATTACTATTCACTCAGATGAGTTTCGCACTCGGCAGGCCGACATCGCAGTGCTGGTGGTGCCAGCCGCAGAGGAATTGGAACAGGAGAAGGCGTGCACCATCCCAAATGGGCCGGGTTTCTTTCAATTTGGAAGGATTTCAGAAGGATTACATAGTGAACTAATGTGAACTAATGTGAACTAATGTGAACTAATGTGAGCTGATGTGAACTACAAGAATTTGAGATGGGAGAGAATGAGCGGAGTGTCATGAAGGGTGTAGGGGTATCTCCGGTATTTGCCGGTAGTGATCATTCATAAATATCATAATAGGATATAGATGGATATAGTTCATACATAATGGAGTTAATTATTTTGATGACGCTTTTGGTTGATTTGACGAGTTACAATTCCTAGCCCGAAATGGATTTGTTTCGGTGTGGAGTGACCATGATTATGACATGTCAGGAACGCCCCGTAGGGCTAGGGTTTGATTGTCCCTGGGTGACCAAAATATAGGTCGGATGGATATCGTTCTTATCGCACGTTAGCTGGGATTTGTTCCAAAATTTGATGGGTTTATATAGACTGAATATGATCCAACTTGTTCACAAACGATGGCAGGAATGCGAGGGTCAGTTGTGTGAACACACCCTGCTGGCCTGTACTCTGGGGCTGCGAAGGCATGTTCAGGGTTTGCAGCTTCAACTGATGGCCATTTCGAGAGTAGCAAAATACAATGATATCACACTTATTCACTGTGCCTTGTCCAATGTACTAATAAGTATAAATTATATATGATTGGGACTCACGCTTTATTATCTATTCCATATTTAATGATTTCAGACTTCTCAATATTCATCGCGATCTATCAGTTGTATGATGTGGGACAAAGATCACCCATCCATTTGGCAAGCATCTAATCAGCCAACCCCATTGGGTCGGGGTGCCATTGGACCGCACATTTGGTCCCAAGACCAGGTTGAAACATAATGCCCCACATCCAAATATGCAGAAACTGGAATCTTGTTGGATAAGGTTAATTTATAGATATGAATAGATGTGATAGGATATACGGAAAAAGGAGATGATTTTCGTCGGAATTCACATCCCCACCTGTCCCCAGCTGCACGATGTGGTCCCCAGGCGAGAACGCAAGGTGAACAGTTGGATTGGCCACGGGGATCCAAGAGAGATATAGAACATGAATGAACATGATAGTTTGTTTCATGGGGGTTACCCTCTCACAACCAAACATGTTTGCTGGAAAAACCACCATTTGTAATAATCTATATAGATGATGTTCATTGATTTCCCTCCTAAAGCACCATTTCTTGTGGATTTGTTCAATGTTTCCAACAGCAGCATGTTCCCATTCGAGCAGCATTGAGTTATCTAGGATTTCCGATTCAATTTCCCAACCATGGAGGGCTGCCAGCAGGATGGTGGTGTGCGTCAACAAGATGGACACCGAGGTGGTTGGCTTCTCCAAGGAGCGCTTCCTGGCGGCCTGCCAGGTGGTTCCTCGGATGGCGGAGAAAGGCAAGGACATGGCGTTGATGGTTAGAGAATGTCAGAGATGGTTAGAGGTTATGAAAGATGATTGGGGATGGTTACAGATGGTTGGAGGTGGTTTGAGATGTTTGAACATGGATTTTAGGATGATTTAAGGCTTTGAACATGATGCAAAATTGATGGAGGCGTTAAGGCTGGATTGGTAACGTGTTTGACAACGTTGAAGGTCAACAGGTGCACAATTTTGTTTCATGCCTGCGACCGTCTTCTTTGCAAGAGACCTTTAGTTTGTTTCTTGCACGAGGCAAGCCGAAAAGCGATCTTTCAAACGTAAAAGAAACCCAAAGCGCAAGCAGACTCAATTGAGCGTCTTTCAGTGCTCCAGAGTGTCTCCAAGGTGCGTGAAGGTCTGAATGCTGCGGGCCTGAAAACCCATGATGTTTACTTCGATGTGCACTTCGTACCCTCATCTGGTTGGTTTGGAGTTCCTCGTTTGCAAGAGGACTTTACTTTCGCGACTCTGATCTATAGTGTTAATGTGTAGCTATGTCTAGCTGAAGGCAGACATTTAAGAGGATGAACCATGAGGAATGTGTAGGGGTGTGTGTGTGTGTTTGTGGGTGTGTCGGAATTCCACTACCCGCAACATTACCCAGACATTGCCTACATTATTGCTGGTCAAGTCCCAATGCTTCTCCAGTGTGAGTGCGTGACTACATTACTTTGATTTCAGTGACTACAGTATGTCTTTTCAAAAAGATGCACTTCTATGATGAGGTTCAAGTGTGGCAACCGCAAAAGTAAACCCCCCAGGGCCCCAAGATTACAAGGTACCATCTATTTATCTATCCTGTATCCTCCCTGGCTCCCGGGCCAAAAAGGACAATGTCACAAGCCGCTCTGACAATATGCCGTGGTACTGTGGACCGACCTTGATCGAGGCTGCTGGGATGGCCACAAAATGCCCACGGGGTGAACATTTGCCTTGCAGCCCTGCAAAACGACATTATTCCGAGATGTTTCAAATGTTTGTCAAGACCAGGCTGAACTGAGGGGTAATTATGATCGATTATGCATTTCATGTAATTATATTTTAATTATTGCTTTCGTTACAGCCATCGTTGTCAATGTTGTTGTTGTCGTCGTCGTCGACGTCCTCGTGTTTGTTACTATACTATGACTCCTATGACTATATTGCTATTAATTGATATTATTAGTACCTTTATAAACTACTTTTGTACTATCGCTGTTACATTATATATATATATTGTGTTTTACACTTTTTGTTACTGCTACTGTACTATATATAGTTTTTTGTGCTGTATTTGCTCTTACTACTATTCTAGTTTTATACACACACACACGTATCATATATATTTATATAGAAACGCAGCGTCACGCCGATCTTTGAATGTCTCCCTTGGGAATGGCTTGGGCAGCTGCCTGAGCAGCCCGCAGCCCGGCAGCCCTTGGTGCAGGCACTGGATGAAACAGTGGCCTCTCACTTCAAGCCTGACCGGCCGTTGCGTTTTCCTCTACAAGAGGTGGCCACACTGGGAGGGTGGCAGGGTGGCAGGGCAGCCTTGGAGAAACCCACAAGGGACCAGGCTGGTCATGTTTTGGTCGCAACATGTGGTCAAGTTGTTGTTCCAAAGCTGGAAGGCCCATGATTTGCGGTTATTCCCAGCAGAACTGGCTGGGAATGATTGTGTACCCCGGATGCATCATAATTTCGTGCGTGAGTTTCGCGGATTGTTTTCGGAATCGAAAAGCTTGGGATGATGACTCCCGCAGGTGATGAAGGTGGGCGGCAAAGGCATGGAACAAGGGCGGAGGGGGTCAAGAGATGAGGCCACCCCAGATCCATAAACCCCTTATTATTCTTATTCTCATTATTCAATATGGCGGAAAACCCGAATTTTGTAAACCAATGTCTATCAGTCCAGCGTTGATATCGTGTCTATTGTATCCTGTCATGTTGCTGCTTAATGGTCACAAATATAGGCCAACCGATATGCAGGCACACGCAGGTACATGCAAATATCTATCATCTTCAGTAAGTGGCCCTCACATTCTTTCGTTGATCACTATTTGTTTATTTATGATGCACACGGTGTTTCGTTCACTGTCAATCACGTGGCCTTCATGTGGTTTGACTTTGCACACTTCATTTTTATTCACAAACGAATCGACCTGATTCGGTTAGTATATTTTAAGGTCCAGAAACTGGAAAGGCCAAATGTTGCTGATTTCTTGCACCATTTTTGGGGTTTCCAAATGGGCCGTCGCCAGGTACAGTTGTCGTGGGCCGCGTGGCGACTGGCTCTTTGGTTTGCGGTTCTCGGCTGGTCTTCGCGCCAGGGAATGTCGAGGCGCAGGTGCGCAACAGATGGGAGATCTGGTTGAAGTAGGTGGATGACTTACCAAATGGAAATTTCACCCGAAAAAAAATGGGTTTTGTTTTGAAGTTATGTGAGATATGTGGTGGTTGTTTAGTGGTTTCAAGTTGCCGTAACTTTCAGGTGCACCAGGGATGATAGTTCAAAACAGAATGCGCTGACAGAGTCGAAGCAAGTTTCATGAGATTCAGTTTGTTTTGCAGTGCAAGTTTTTGACAACTTCATAAGATGATGACATCAAGAAAAATGGACAGGGCTATGAATGGGTGGGTGTAGAATAGGATATTCATAACTATTCATGGTGGTAAGATGGGGATACAATACAATGGGATAGGAATGAGATAGCAATGGTTTTGCCCGAAAATGGACGAGCCCCTTCATTGTGCCCATGTTGGTCGGGAAAACCGTCAAGAACCGGTGCATGGAATTGTCTTTTGCCCCCAAAATGCTCGGACAAACCCGTTGCTATCTCATTCCTATCACGTTGTATCCCCATCATACCACCATTGATATCCCATTATATATATATAGTCATTACAACCCCATGATATACCTCATTCATATCCCATTATACACCCATTAATAGCCCTATCCATTGTAACCCCATGAGCAAAATCCCATGTGGTTTCCTATGTCATGGACGTACCCCCAGTTCTCATCCATTGATCCTTGTTTTTTTTCCGGAGTGTCCATGAAATAAGCCATCCAGCTATGATCCACCATGACCCGCGGCAGGTGACTTCCATTACCATGCAGCACGAGGAACTCGCTGAGGCGCAAATATTCAGGGCTCAGTTCACCAGCAGGGCCGGATTATCATGAGCATCATGACAAAAGCATGGTATTTGGGTATGGCCCCAGGGTTGAAATACCCTATGCATCCTATGCGTTGATTAGTTTAATTGGATTAATGTTTGTCACATGACAAGACAGCGAAACCAGTGGATCGTATCAAATCTATTCAATTCATTCAATTCTTTGGTTCCAGCTGGCAGCATCAGAAGCGAGCATGAGTAGATTTGTTGGTTGTTCATTTTCTGTGGAAACTTGTGCATCCTACACGCATCTATGACACCACAGCTTTCGGTCTTTGAGCATGAGCATTGTTGATTGTTGATGGTTGATTCTTATAGTTGTGGCAAAACCTATGAAATTACATGAAATTACCACATGGTGGAATTAACATCCAGTATACCAGCTATAACTTAGGGTACCATCCGGATTTTGACCCATACCTACTTCTTCAAACCCCACACGTCGCAGGCATTCAGTGGGCACATGGTCTCAGTGACGGTGGATGTTGAAATGAGCGAACTCAAACGAGGCCTCCATGGGCTACTGGTGGGCCCCATGGATCACGCAAGAGCTTATGTATTTGTGATTCGATTTTAAGTTGTTTTTTCCCCTCTCCTCATGAACATGATATATATCTATATATATATGCGAATTTAAACAGAACGACTATATCTAAATGTGTATATGTGTCAAGATGGGAGGTTTGACTAGCAAACAGGTAGAAACACAATAAACTAAGAATGGAACATTGATATTATCCAAAGAGGTATTCGGAATTGAGAAGAACTTACCGGCCCCCGGTTGGTTAATTTTGACCTAGGAGGGTTATGGAGGGCTTGTCTTCATGTTGACTGATTTTCAATTTTTGTAGTTCTTGGTGCATATACGTATCGCTCGTAATTTGTACGGTGTCATTTTGCAAGCCATTTTTGCATGCATGACATTTAAGTGCGAACAGATATACTATCTTGTATTGAATTTGTGTGTGCTGTTGAAATTTATGTTCACAGGGAAGGCATTGGTTTTTCCCTGACTTTGATGTATTTCAGGGCATATGCAGACAGCCAGGAAAAGTGACGGCACAACTCCTAGAGGGCCCAACTGAGTTTCCATTGTCCATACGGCTGGGGCCGCAGCTGAAGTGCCACCCATGAGTGACAAGATTTTGGAGAAACAGTGGCCCTTTCTGGCTGAAGAATTGTCAGTCTCTCTCTTACTCTTCATGACAGTCATGTTCAAGGCCCTAGACTCTACTTGGAGGATCATCCCACTTAGTAAGTGGTTTATTTATAAGTATTTATAGCCATAGTTCCATTTATAGATGGGAAAACTTACTGAGGGATACTTAGGGGACTTACCAACCAGGCTTAACATGAGTTATTAACTACTTACTGTCTTAAGATCATGTTTTTTGACCATGTTGCCCCGTTGTCCATGCACAACTTCCGCAACAACAAAAACGCAGGAATGGTTGGATCTGCTGTAGATGACAATCCTGCTCGAGAGCACCTCGGCAAACACCACACCCCGGTTGGCAACCCCTAGGGTACCGTCAAATCCAGTGACTTGCCCTCTGGTAATTTAACATAGCTATTGGGAATTGTGATTTATGGTTGATTTACCATGATTTACCTATTAAAAATGGTGATTTTCCAGTTCGCTATGTTAGTTCATCATAAGTTTCCATGGGCATTCTTCATTTATGGACGCCCATGGGGCCCCTAAGCCAAATGCTCGAAAAATGTTGGAAACCAACGGCTTCCCTGGAGGGTACATCCTATCGTATTCCAATTCAATAGAACGGTTGGTTCATACCGTTGTTTGATTTGTCAAACACCTTGCCAAATAGAGGACTGGCAACTGTTAGGATATATATTAATGTCTTGGAGAGTCAACTATTTCTGTATGAAACCAGTACATAAATCCAATCCCATCAGGTTTTACAGCTCCAGTCCTCCAAGGTGCAGCTCCTTCATTGCACAAGTCATCGTTCTGAGTGATCCACGCGCTGGTGCCATTCGTGCCGGCAGCGAGCTCACGGTGCTGTGTCGCTCGGCCTGTCTATCGACCAAAAGCAACTGAATGGTGTAGATGAAAATCTCGGCGATCTCCCCGATGTTGCTTTGCAATCATTTCAACCACCCTGAGCATCGAATATTGATTGTAATCAATAAGATAACAAAGATATTGATTTTGGATTTTTTTCAATATTTCTAATTGATTTAGTTTGCCATGAAAATCAATAAGGAAATCAATAGCCAAA
>Ga0126342_10005459_pt1 | contig 22183 bp, 17 predicted proteins | sample Cyp1metagenome_FD_92528 | JGI IMG/M metagenome (GOLD analysis project Ga0126342, IMG submission 92528) | Coral microbial communities from Lord Howe Island, Old Settlement Bay, Australia - Cyphastrea 1 metagenome | ecosystem: Host-associated > Invertebrates > Cnidaria > Coral ...
CAAAAAATGCTTCCACAACATAGTCCTCTAAAGAATCATACCCGGCTGCCCTTCATAGAGAACGCGACCCCATGCAAACAGGCAAAGTTAATTCTCTAAAGAATCAAGCAGAAATTGACAACCGGGTTGTCTTATTCTTTAGAGGAAATTCCAAGGAGGATATGTTTTCCATTGTTTTCCATTAACGAAACAACAACGGCAACGACCTAACAACGCTCACTGTTTTCCAACGCCAGGGAACGCGACGTAGGGACTGCTGATGAATTGCATGGCCTTCCGTCTCCTCTCGGATTTCAACTCGTTCCAGGAATTGCGTCCTTGGAACTTCGCAGTGAGCAACGAATATCTATCTATTTATCTATCGATGTATCTATCTATCTATCTATCTATATATATATATATATTAGTAATAGCTATATATATATCAGTAATAGCTATATATACAGTTATTAACTCAACTAATAGCTTTATAGTGTGTATATATATGCATATATTCCTCATAGTATTCCTTAGTACTTCATATCACTCCAAATATCACAGTCTTAGTAAGCTAATGGTAGGAATAGCAATAGTATGAACTTAAAAGTATTTACCTATATTTCACTACAGCAATATATAGGTGATGTCCTGTTTTTTTGATCCGTTCCCTTCGTAGCTCCTTTTTGCCCATCTAAGGCAACTCTGAAAAAAAACACCCACCGGCCCCGACTGCTGACGGAAAGGTTCAGCACTGTCCATGTGCCTAAATCTGAAGAACCTATAATCTATGTATACATATATATATATAATATCAATGATATATATATATATATGATATAATAGATGTGGATGTGAAAAAATAGAAAAAACATCGGCTTTGATAGTCTGAAGGAAGCACACACTGTGTTTTACTTACTGTGTTTGGCTGTTTCGCCGATTTGGATGAGGTGGAGAAAATCATGCTTTTGAAGGATGGTCCACACAAAACATCGTAAATACTTTGTTGTTGACAGGTGAGGTTGTCTGCTGTCTGAAGCTCAAGCTCCGCGGTATGCGTGTTTTTTTATTCACTCTCTCCCTCTCTCTACGCATTAGTATGACATTGTACATATGAAACGGTTTTATAAACAAAATCATCGGTAACCTTAAGTGTGGATTAAACAGTTCAGACAATCATGTTGTGACAAGAGATGATAAGAGTATTTGGGTGTATTTGGGTGGTGGAACGTGAATATTTCCAGTGGTTTTCAAACATGTTCAAACCAATGTTTGAAGGCTTGGAATGGCCTCACTGCACCTGACCTACCGGGAGACGGAGGGATCAATGACAGAGTTTAAGATGATTGTCTTGTACTTGTATTGTGAATTACCCTCTGGTAAACTAACATAGCTATTGAACATCACCATTTATAGTGCATTTATCCATTAAAAATGGTGATTTTCCATAGCTATGTTAGTTTACCAGAGGGTATTGATTATGATATTATTGATGATTGACCATTTGATGATCTTTATATTGTGAATTATTGTGACAATGTCAAATGATTGGCTTCAGCCCTGGAGAAAAATATTGGGCCGCATTACTCCAAGTCAGGGGATGCATATCGCAATCCCTTTCAATGCCAGAAAAAACTGCATCCAGTCTTTGAGGTATGTGTGGAACCAAACATACCTAACACATCCATAACGAGGACGTCGACAAATATTTCTTAGGACGCTTTGCGGATGAAATCCAAGCCAGGAAATCCATCATTGTTGTCGATGATTTCCGATGAAAACCACATGTGAAGATGATTTCCCAGCCTAGCAATGTTTGATGAAACGACAGGGGGAAACTGTAAACCTCCCAGTTTTGGTTAGTTAAATCCATTTAAATCATGGTTCTTGGTCGTTAAACTTCTGCATATACCCACTGCATCCTTAAATCAACTGATAAATTCTCTTCAGTATCATTCAGTATCCCTTAATTATTCATAAATGATGATTCCTGACAATTCCATTACTCTGCCTGTATAATATTCCCGAAACAAAGTCAGCAGAGCAATATATTCCATAAGTTTTCAAACGTATTTCTAAAAATATTCCAGAATAATCATCTATATATAATATTCCTTGAAACCAAAAAACATATATATATATATGATGTTCCCATCAACAAAACCTTCTTTCGTGACAAAAGCGAGCGCCCAGCAACGGCAGACCTTGATAAAATCGCTCATCCCTCCTGGGACAATTGTTTAGCCAATTGCAGCACCCAAAACAAATAGAATCCAATGAAAAATCCTACAACATAATTCAAAATAAATGGCAATTTAAGTGTTCGTATCTATTTGGGGATTGTGTATATATATATGAGAGATGTATAATATCTATATAATAATAATAATCGTCAATGAGGGTTTTTTAACCAACTTATGACTTACAATTGGCCCCAATCAGGTCAAGAACTCATGGGCTGGAGGGGTGTTGCGTCAACCGCTGAATTTATGCATGGCAAATCTCAAATACTCTTGGAACAAAATGGTTTGTAGATATTCAGATATGGGGATGAGTCAAAACCCTGGCACCTAGTGAACATCAAAATAGCTGGTAAATGGATGTTCATCCCACTAAAAATGGTATAAATAGGTATTGATCCATGGCCATATTGAAGCACTAAACTATCCAAGGTTTACCAGTTACGTAGCATACACAAACTTACCGCCATATATTCTGTCAATAGAAGTAGGCTTACAATTGTTGGAAGAAAGCAGTCAAACCACAGGATATGTTGGGCACAAATGGGCTAAACTCAGTGCAGTCAGTGTCGCTGTATGTGTGCGAATGCATACATCTTTATAAACTACCCAAATCATACGCCCAAAGCTTCCTAAAAAGAAACTGGTAGAAGCATAGACAAGTGCCAGTCAACTGGATTTACTCCAAATTGGGGATGACCCCCGGTTGTGGCCCAAAAGACCTGGGACCTGGCAGGGTCATCCACACTTCTTTGTTTAGACTCAATATGTGGTGAATCCTGGGCGGGTTGAGGCCAGGTGGGATCCACCTAAAACATTTTTTTTATCCGCGGCCGTTTGTCACTCAAAGTCCATTTATCATCTATAATCACTTGTTTATTTATTGTTTATTCACAATTGACCAGATGGAACCTTCTCCACCAATCCGCAACGACCTGAATGGGAGGGATTTCAACCATACCCAAATTACATGTTTATGACATTGGTCTTGCCAATTCCTGATCTTGTGGTGAACATCAACATAGCTGGTATGGCATAGATGTGCATCCCCGGCTGGAGAGTGAGATTGATTTTTAGCCACCCGAATCTTTGAGCATGTTTGTCAATTTCTTCCCCCTAATATTAAACACCCCCTTAGAAACCATGGTTTAGTAGGGAATTTCCACATAATTGGGACCATAGAAATGGGGTATTTAGTATTCGGGTGATGGGATTACTCAATTTTGGTGGACTGATTGTGGGTACAACTCATTTGGGCAACAAAATTTTGGGTCAATTTTAAGGGTCGATTTCCTGAGAGAACTTTGAGTCAACATATGAGGCTTTCCTGAAATAGGGGTACCCCCAAATCATCTATGTTAGTAGGATTTTCCCTTCTAGACCATCCAGCTATTGGAGATCCCCCATTTATGGAACCCCCCATGTGTTCATCTCTATCCCACGTTTTTTTCTCATCTTGTTGAAGATTGTGGAATTTATAATGGACCAAACATAGGGCTGGATTCACAATGATTACAAATCCATAACAATATATACTACCCTCTGGATTACTATTTTGTATTATCAATTAGTGTATAAACAATGATTCACATGATTTATATCTGGATTACTATTGTTTATCATGATATACTTTGGTATTGAATTATCGTATTAGTTAAACAATACATAATACCATCTGGTAAACTAACATAGCTCTTGAACATGGCCATTTAGTTCGTTGATTTACAACTCAAAAATGGTAACTTTCACTATTCAATAGTTATGTGAAAAATACCAGAGGGTAAAACACCACCATTTTCCTATGGTTTTCTCATTATTTTCCCAAAAAAATGTTGAAAATCGAGAGGGTACTGGCAATCAGCGCACCACGCCGGCCCAGCTTTTCAGATCTCCTGACGCCAGGGCATGCGCTGTGCGTCTCTTGGAATCTCAGCGCGGCAGTGGTTTGATGACCATCCCCCAATCTGGCAGAATCCCATTTTTCACCATGGCATATGTGAATGGATACATCGATAGATAGATCTAGATAGATACAGAAATAGAGATAGAGATAGATAGAGATAGATAGAGATAGATAAAGATAAAAAAGAGAGAGAGAGATAGATAGATACAGACAAATACACATAGAAACATACAAATAGAGATAGGTATGGAACATATGTGTATATATAATTATATATATATATAGATATATAGATAGATAGATAGATAGATAGTTAGATAGTTAGATAGAGATATAGAGATATAGAGATAGAGATAGAGATAGAGATAGATGCAGATTGAATTAAACGTATGAAAATAAGATATACAAACATATGTTTAGAACAACATAAATAGATAGCTATACATACAGATAGATATGGATAGATATAGGTGTATATAGACTGTATAGATGTATATAGATGTATCTATGTGTATATATATATAATCGATAGATAAAGATACAATTTTGAAATATATAGACAGAAAATTGCCCCACCCCAACCCACCCCATACACACATAAAAATAGGGTCCGGTTATTACCCCTTTAGCACGTTAGAGCATAAATATAGTGAGTGACACGGACCGTCGCAAATCCGGCGTTTTTGACTTCAATGTACCAAAACACCTCACATTCTGCTAGTTTCTGAATGATGTGTTTGGATCATGTGACGACGAGCAGTTTCAGATGAATTGTTTCCTTTTTTTTATGTTGGATTCTGTCCCCCTATCTACCATTCAGGCAAAGTCCGGTGCGGTTCTTCATCTCACTGGGACAATTTTATCAATTTGCTGTGCACCAGCAATTCAAGTCTTCCCCCCAACCCTCACCTTCCACTTCTATTCATTCCTTTAATGTTAGAGCAAAGAGAAGATCTTACAACCTAGCACCCCGTGTGTGTGTGCGTGTGTGCGCAAGTGCAAGAGAAAATCCCAACGTAGCATCAAATGTGCGTACAGGTGCAAGAGAAGATATCGAAATGTAGGGTATCCTACAAGGTGGTGCCCCCCAGTTTTAAGATGGTTTATAACCATAGTAAGTATAGATACTGTAGACCTACCAGTATAGTGAAATTGGAGTTATTTGCACCAACTTGGCTGAATATGGGGCCCCACCCAATGGACACGTAGCAGCATGACAGCGAAAATCACAACGCCGGGTTGTGAGAAGACGTATCACCATAAACATCCTCAATCTCCTCAGAAGTGGGAACTATAAACCCTCTAAAAGTGGAGGTTGATGTTTGGGTTCACCATATCTGGTTAGTGGTTTCAACCCCTCTGAAAAATATTAATCACTTGGGGTTACTATTCCCAATATATGGAAAAATAAGAACTGTTCCAAACCACCAACCAGATATTGTAGGAAATAATGACATAACTATGGATACACATGCAAATCCCCAACCGCAATGGCTGCTGGATCTCACTTCGGCTTTGCTTCGGCTTTGGGCGTGGTGCTTGCTGTTGGGTTGCAAAGCTGGCTTAATGTATAGAAAAGGGGTACATAAGTTTAAGCATACATAAATGATTGTGTGAATATATGGGTGTGTCTGAACATGAGGTATAGTATGACCTCAAAAGGCAATTTTCAATATATAAGTTAAAGTTTGGAATAATGATTGACCAATGGATTCCAATGGATTTGCAGTAAGGAGTCTTCCAATGATTTCGAAACAACACCCGTATATCAAAAGTTATATCCTCACTATCCCCATTGATTGTGAATATATGGGTGTATCACAGTGTATCCCCAAATTCCAACATGTTTTTTCAAAATGTTTAGGATATCACTTTCACATATTTTCCAGCTGTAGAACTTTTGTGTCTCTTAGTATCTTTTGTGTAATGTCAACCCTGGATTAATAAACCCCAAACGGCTGTTTAATTGGGGGGACCATAAAAAAGTATCAGATTGACTATTGGGGAAGCACCCCCCTAATTAATAAACTATGGTTTAGTCTCATCCGGGGTTGACATTACAATCCCACCATCCCCCCCCAAAAATGCTCATCCCAAAATGACCAAAGGACTCGGCGATTCGTCTCCTGTGAACCTCACGACGATGGCTAGGAAGAAATGCTGGGATGGGTAGGACTTACCGCTGATTTCAACATCCTGGTCATGTCGTAACAGTGGTGACTAATCCCATGTGAACGAACATAAATGGCGATTACCAAAGGGTAGTCATTTGTTTATGGTTTAACCAACAGAAATAATGATTCTATCGAAAAACATCAAAGTTTGACCAACAGCAATTGTGATTTATGTATATATATATATATATAACCAGCAAAAATGAAGGCTTAACCAATAAAACATATTTCAAAACTGGATTTAGATGGATTTAGTTAGCAAAAATAAAGCTTTGATAAGGTTTGACAACCAGAAGCGGAGCTTCAATATCAATGCAACTACAATATCGCCTGCATGAACAAACAGAACATGAGTTTTAGATTCCAAAATCTTAACTTTAAGCAACAACAATGGAGCTTATTCAAACCAACGAACATCATGGACTTGTCATGTTTGAGGCAACAAATGCCTGGCTATGGTTGCTACCAGGATGTTTGAGTACCAAATCTGCTGTGATTCCACAGTGAAAAGCAGCTTAATAGTATAAACTCATCTATCAATGTGTTGTCCCGCATTTGACATTATCATTACACATTCTTTCTGAGTGATTGGTGATTGTCTTACTGTTTTTCCAACGACATCTAGCAATGATGTCTAGCTTCAATTGCTATGATCTAAGTTAAAAATCCCCAATTGGAGTGTTTTTTTGGGGGCAAATCTACAGTAGAACCCCCGCGTTGTTACCCCGCAAATTTTCCTGAAACCAAGACCCTCAAGTCTTGGTTGACAAAAAAAATATACATGGGCTGGTGACAAAACGGCCCCCCTCCCACAGTGAATATCTTCATGTTCCCCATACGCCATCAATTGGTGAACCAAATTCCACCTATCGCCGCTATCCCCATAAACCGCTCAATGCATGTATTCAAATTTATTCCATTAATTTTCTGGTTTGACCACTCTGTTCCACGATCATGCTGAAGGGTAAACCCACAGAAATATCAACTGGGTTGGTCCGAAAATGATCTTCAAAATAGGGGTACCTTACTCCATCTGTTGGTTAAATATCATTGCCCGCGAGAATTGTTTTTTCACTTGGGTGGTATACTGTATCCCTATTTTCAATCAGACCCACACATCGTGTTAAGCTGGTTCTCCATTGCGTCCCCATCATATCTCCCAGAAGGTTCCTGGATTTACTGCTTAAACCACCATAAACTGGTGGTCAAAAACTCCCGGAACCGGCTATATATAATACATCCCCACGAATTCCTAATTAAATCATATTACAAAACATTAATTCATATTCAACATTATATAAAATCCATGAACAATCACCATAAGCCCCATAAATTCCCATTTAAATCATATTAAATCCTCATGTATTCCATGATTTTTCACCTGTGAAGTCGCCAAAGTGGTTCTCTAATTTGGCCAAAGTTTCTCGCCCGACGTCAGCATACTGGTGATGTTCTGAGATTGATCCGGGCTCCTATTAGGCTGCGTGCAGGCTGCGTGGTACGTTGACCATCCCCGGCTATGGTACAATGTGCCCCCCCCGGTTATAAGATGGTTTATAAGCCCATAAACCATAAACCATAGTTATAAAGTTATAAACCATAGTTATTGGAGTTATAAACCATAGCTATAAACCATAAACCATAGTTATAAGCCCCAGTAACTAGTTCGTTATTTGCGTACCATACACCATAGTGAAATTGGAGTTGTGCGCACCAACTGAACGCTATCGAACGGGGGCCTCACATTGTAGGTCTATGGTATTGGGTTGCTCACATTATAAGTCAAATAAAAAAAATACGTAAATGGTCTAGCATTGCTGATGGCAAAATAATGGCAAAACATGGTAATACCGTGGAAACCTATAATTGTTTCATTTTGAAAAAAAAAACAGAAACCAACCCAATGATATATTACAACCCAATGATATATTAAATCCCTTTCCCATATTGTTGGCATGGGAAAACCATCTACAAGTACCAGTATGTGGAGATGGGCCATACTCGGTTGCCAACCAATTGTTGTGATAGTTCAATGGGGAAACCACTTTGTAAACCATTGGATTTTGGGACAACCCGCCACAGATCATGATTTATCCAAAAGGTTGAAAAAACCATGGTTACCCCAAATTCACTGATCAATCATCATATAAGCCTTAACAGTCTTGACCGGTTTATAACCCCATTATCCCATTGAAGTGATATGTAACTTACTGGAACCTTAGTTGCAGGAATTGTTTTCCAATGGACCCAAACTGGGCACTGCTTTACTGGCCCACCTTTTGCTGGTTCCGTCGATTTCGGGGATCTGAAAGGATCCATTCTGAGGTTGACAAGATATGGAGCCATAACCATACCCAGATGCTCCATGTATAGAATATTTACCCACATTTGGGCAATTTTTAGGGTAAATGTAGGTAAATATTCCATACATGGAGCATCTGGGCATAGGATTTCCAGTGGACATCCAGTGGACCAAATCATGCCGACCATCGGCTTGCAGCCCCGAATCCACGAGCGAAAACTGAACATCTGATGGCTGAACGAATATACACAAGGTAGTAATCAAACATGGTTTGCTGGAAAATCCCTGGAACTAAATGATATGGAAAACGATCTATGAATGAGAGATTTCCATTGTAATTTTTAATAACGGTATCACGATGTATCACGTATGAATTATAAAACGTACCTTGTCTGCAGTTTCTGTCGCCGTTTTCGCCGTTTCATAACATATCGCCACATCGCGCGTCCTCAGTGTGTCATTGCCGTTCTTGGAAATTTTCTCGAAGGATGACAGCATGTTCTTTGCGCTTGGTGCCGTGCCACTCTCGAAGGATTGGAGCATGTTCCTTGCGCTTGGTGCTGTGCCACCCTCGGAGGATGACGCCGAGCTCCTTGGTGGCGATGACAATAGCCATGTGTGAGCCATGATCAAAAAAATGGATTGGATTAAACCATTAAAGGGGGGCTCATCATCAATCCATATCAATCAATCTGGGATATACAATGGGATATATAATGGGATATAATCAAGGCCCATCATGACGATTCCCATTCTGGGACGGATGACCATAAACCATGAATCCCATGCTTTGACCATGTCACATGTAGGGTGCGTCATTTTTGGAACAACCAAACCGCGACAATATGGGCGGAGATGGGAGTGCTTGGAGGATCATCCCACTTAGTAACTGAATGTAACTGATTAATTAGTAACTGGGGTTACAAACATCCTACATTAAGGTGGGACAAGCCTAGTTGGGGCTACATGGAACTTCATCCTGAGAAGCTATATCCATTCAAATGGTTTCAAAGGGCTGGGAATATATATATATAGGTCGATAAGCATTCATTTTCCTTAAGAATACAATGTTTCCCCGCAGAAACCCGAGTGTTCCCTACCTGCGAGGGTCTCTAGGTTTTATCAGAGTTGCTTCCCTCCTCCTCCTTATTCTCCCCCAACAGCCTCGGACCTCAACTGCGAGTTCGGATCTCAGCGGGCACTGCGGGACCTCAACCGCGAGCTCTACATGTCAGTGGGCACTGCCGGACCGCAACAGCGAGCGGCAGATCTCATGGGGCACTGCCGGACCTCAACCACGAGCTCTACATGTCTGTGGCCACTGCCGACCTCAACTGCGGACGCCAGATCTCAGTGGGCACTGCCGGACCTCAACCGCTAGCTCCAGAGCTCAGTGGGCGCTGCCGGACCTCAGCCAGACGCCAGAGAGAAGTCAGATAGAATGCCAGAAAGAATGTTAGAATAGATGCCAGATGAAATGCACAAAAGAATGTCAGAGACAATGTCAGAATAGAGGCCAGAAACAATGGCATAATAAAGGCGTGAAAAGATGTCAGAATAGATGCCGGATAGAATACCAGAAAGAATGTTACAATATATGCCAGCAAGTATGTCAGAATAGATGCCAGATAGAATGCCAAATAGAATGTCAAAGTATAGGAAATAATGCCAAATAGAATGCCAGAATAAATATGCCCTATACACTTCCAGATGGTATGTCAGAAACTATGTCAGAATGGTGTTTCAGGGTGGGGATCACTCGAAGAAAGAGTTTATTTCGCACCGCTTTTGAACGTCATCACACCCAATGATAAACCCCCAGCTATAAGTTGTTTTTCGAAAAAAACTGAACTATTTCTGATAAATTTGGTTATGGTCTTATCATTTGGATTTAACTACCACATTAATGAATATATATATATATATATAACGGGTATATACTGGTATATAGAATGATTGCAAAATCATCAGAATAATAAACACCATCACCGTTTTAAATTGTGATATGTAACCATAATGGGATATCACTAACCATACTTTGGAATATAACAAAGTAATAATGATGGTGTTGAATGGGAAAAGCTTCATCCATTTTCTGGCCCAGTTACCAGTTCCATACCCAAAGATACCCTATTAATCTATTATATGGGATTATATGGGCTGGTTATACATGGATTATAAATCACTTACAAAATGGGATGCACATCCAAGTGCGTGCGACGAGCAGCGGCCCATTCTCCTCTCCGACCGTCCTGTACTCAGCTTTCACCTTGAAAGAAGTGCGAAAACATCCTGCGTCCAGATAAAGTATAACACAAAAAAATGAATTAAACATATTTAGACACCTTTAGACATGTTAATATATGCGTTTGTTTGCCTCAATGATTTCAACTTATTCTTTAGTTTATACTTGTTTTCCCCATTGTATGGGTATCAAACATATCCGACCACCGTGGTGGATATCTGCCCCAATCTGCCCCGATCCATGTTCAAAAGGACTTCATGCGTTTATGATGTTTATCTGGTTGGTGGTTAAAAAACATGTTTTAACCATCTTGAAAAATATGAAAGTCAATGGGAAGGATGACATCCCATATATTATGGAAAAATAAAACATGTTTGAAACCACAAACCACTTATAGTTATGGTTTGGAGGGCCAATAGAAAATAGCAGTGCTGGCGGGATCAAACAAAATCCGACCCAGTAACGTTATAACATGTATTCGCAAATGGAGATGGTTGCCATGATATTAGAATTCATTAGTGCCATGACAAAACTGAGTGTGTTTTTCCAGTGATCCCCATTGTCAAACGTGATTACCCTTAGATCACCAACGATCTATCCGGTGACAAGATAGTTGCAGCAAGATTCGACAGGGCCTTTTTTGGGGGTTCAACCCACAGGGACCCAATGTCTCTTTAGCAGCTTGGTACCAAACCTGGTTTGGGTGTACCTCACTACAATGTATGTCTCCTTGTCTTTCCAAACACATATACATAATATTACATAATATATCATACCCTGCGGGGCGGACGTTTGCCCAACGTATTATTGGGGGTTTAGTTACGTTGTGATTTGTTCAGGATATATTTCAGATTGTTTTTAGGGTTGGTTTAGGGTTTGTTTAGTTAATTTTCGTATTATTTAGGGCTGTTTTAGGGTTTGCTTACGATTGTTTTAGGGTCCATTTAGGGTTATTTATGGTTGATTTAGAGTTGGTTTAGGGTTTGCTTAGGGTTTATTTAGGGTTAGGTTATTTTAGTGTTCTTTCAAAGTCTTGCGGTTTGTTGAGGTCTCAGTTAGCGGCTCGAAACACTGCAAATTACGGAGGATATCTTTGAGATACCTTCAAAAGGTGATTTTGGCACCGTCTTAGGTAAGCGCAAAAATGCCATAAGACGCAGGTAATATCAATATTTTGCATGCTCGCAGTGTGCAAAAAACACGCACGGAAACAACACTGCAGATTGCAGTCCCGCATGGATTTCCGTGGATTTCGGGCAAACGTCAGCCCCCTAGCGATATCATAATATGTGTCTTGCATTTTCTTGCGGCAATAAAGTTGGCTAGTCGCTAGTCTTCATCCACCGTTCCCAGATTTCCAACTTGTGACATTGGCCAAGACACTTGGTAGCTTTTGTCGGACCCTGAATCGTCCATGGCGGCGTCGAACAACGGCGTACGGCACGGCGTTCTACGACGTTCTACGGACCGGTAGCACCAGGTCAGACCTGAAACTGCCATGTGGGGATGATCCCCCCCAATCCTAACCACATTCCACTACAATTTTCACTATAAATGACTATAATTCATCCAGATCAATGAACATCAATAAACATCAATGAACATCAATGAACATGTGTATAGTTTCAGAATCAAGCAACTGAACATGTCATCCAACCAGATCACCATCCAAAATATGTGGCTTGGTGCATGGCTTTTGATGCAGTTTTTCATAAGACCCGATAAACCCCCACACCAGGACTGGGCCGTTGTGGTGGCTGCGGTAAGACTGACATCCACTGACCGGCAACAAGTTGTTGAGCGACATGGTTCCTACATGCTTTTACCATCTGATCATGAGTTTCCTGAAATTTCCTGAGAATGTTCTCTCAAAACAGTTCTGGGAGATACAAAAGGGCAAATGCGTCCACACAAATCCCACAAAAATAAAGGAATTTTAAAGCAACAGGGACGCCCAAAGCTGAGAATTTAATAATAATAATAACAATAATAACAATAATAATAATAATAATATACACAAAATTAATGCATTGATCAACAAGAATCGGCTGGTAGGTGACATTGACCCATCAAAAACTATGGATATGTGAAACCTCAACTGAGGTTTCAATAGAAATCACGATGATAAACGGTTGAATATATATATATATGGAGTCATGTATATACAAATGGAGTCATGTATATACAAATGAATATATATATACACATAGGATTTGTCATGGATGGCATACCCCTTGTTGATTTCTCCCGTTTGATAACCACATGTTCATGTTCACCTCCATGTGCGACACCGGAATCGCAGCTGCTTAAGAATAAACCATAATAATTTTGAAATCAACCAAAGAAATACTACCTTTCTTTCAGGTAGTGTTTCACACAGAGTGAAGAAACCATCATTCAGCGTCCTTCTAGACTGGTATGTGCTCCACCCAAACTGTGTCCACATCAATCAGTTGCGTTCAACCGAACATCGTAAAAAACACCATCTTACTAGGGAAATCAACCAACTAAATGAACCATCTATGCCACAGCTATGTTGGTTTACCATGGGGGAAGTGAGATAGTAAATCTTCCACGTCTTTCAAGGATTTTCCAGCCATGTCGGATGAAAGCAGGAGGATGGGCCCCGGTAAAACCAATCTACATTTTGGGTAGTGAGATTCATTTGTCCTCTGGTAAACTAACATAGCTATTGAACATGGCCATTTATAGTGGATGTACCCATTAAAAATGGTGATTTTCCATAGTTATGTTAGTTTACCAGAGGGTAAATCATCCTTTTTCCGTGGCTAAACCCAACTAAATACATACCATACATACCCACTATATCAATATGACGAAATCAACTGAGAAAATCCTTTATATAGCCAATAAACATATATAATCATAGATGATCATTCCATGCCCATTCTATGATATTCTATGTCCAGAACATACCATACAATATTTGTTGATGTTCCCACTAAGACCTCCACTAATAATCGCCACCCATCATTATCATCTGATCCAATATATACAGTAGACAAATGTATGTGTATATATATATATGTAAATATTATGTATATATTGAATATATATATATATATTGTATATATATATATTATGTGTATATATATACATACATACACCCCATGATTGTTGGATCAATGCCCCACTAGTTTATATATATATATAATTATTGTTGGTTTTGGTAGACTGGTAGACCATCAAATCCATTTTGTTGTTAGTTCTATGCCGTTAGATACCACATTATGTACTGTGTATATATATATATATACGTATATAAATATTTACACACACAAACAAAAACATAAGTTTTCCATTTCACAAGTATCAAGCATAACTCAACACACAAAAAAACACACATTATATATAATGATGGATCCCGATTAGTGTCATGGGACTCTATTGTGAGACAATTCCAATTTTGTTTTGAGTATCTTGCCTATTGTTGGGGGTGGGGCTCTATTGTGAGAAGTTTTTTCTCAGATCATTTTTTTCAGGAGGAGCTTTATCCACCTTTATACACCTCTCTTTGGGTAAAGTTGGTCCATTTACTTTAGAAAGCCATATCCATGTTAAAGCCTTGAAAATGCAAGGTTTACCAAAAAAAAAGAAGCCTTGTTAAACCCTTATTAAAAAAAAAAAAAAACAGCACCCAACCAATTTTTCTAGGATGTACCCCATGAATGGCCCAGATCCTCAATAATGTAATTGTTTGGATGGTACCCTATTGTGCACAAAACTTTTGGGGCATTTTTTTTTTTGAAATTCAAAAGGAAAATCAATTGAAATTAGATTCAAATGAATTGAAAGCAAATTGATTTCAATAGTTGTTTTTCTTATCAATAGGTTTCTTTGAAGTTTAAAAGGAAAAGCAAGTAAAAGTAGATTGATTTCAATTGAAAACATATCTTATCAATAGATTTCCTTGAAGTTTAAAAAGGAAAATCAATTGAAAGTAGATTCAAATGAATTGAAAGTAAATTGATTTCAATAGTTTTTTTTATTATCAATAGATTTCTTTGAAGTTCAAAAGGAAAAGCAAGTAAAAGTATATAGATTGATTTCAATTGAAATCATGTCTAATCGATATATAGATTTCTTTCTGGTTTAAAAGGAAAAACCATTGAACGTAGACTGATTTCAATTGAAATCAGTTCTTATCATTTTGTTTAAAGGTTTAACAGGAAAAGCAATTGAAAGTAGACTGATTTCAATTGAAATCTTTTCTTATCAATAGATCTGTTTGAGGTTTAAAAGGAAAATCAAGTGAAAGTAGATTGATGTCAATTGAAATCCTTACTTAAGTTATCTTAAGTTGATCATCCTGAATTCCCCAGACCTGGTCCCCAAGAAAATGGCGAGTTGAGTCCCCTCAAGTTGTTGGAGGTGGGCGGGCCCACACTAATCAGGATCCAACATTATAAATTATAAACCATTAAACCATTACATAAATCATTATCTTTATATATAAATATAAATATATAAATATACGTGAATATCAGTTTTTCATTGCCATTAATAAAAAAGCCATTCACCAAAGTTTCTCCGGTTCGCCAGCCATTCACTCCCCGCCTCTCAGAATTTTTGGGACATCCTTCTGGCGTTGACCACCTGCCGGATCCGCGACACACACCTACGAGAAAGCACGTTCGGGTCCTTGCAGTGTGACTAATATATCTATGTATAGAGCAGTAAGAACTGTTTTTTGTTTATAGCACTTGTATGATACTTATGTGTATATATGTCTATAAAGCACTAATATAAATATATATATATATATAATTCATGTAACATATTCATGTATAATCGCTTTCCAATCATGTGTAGATGATACGTTGTTTACAAAATGGGGACTTCCAAACTAAGTCTTGGTTTACTAGACAGCACCAGATTTTGAAGGTACGTATCCTTTCGGCAACTGCCATGAATGAATACATAAATGACGCAAGTCAACCTCAATTGTACAAGACATCATCCTGGAACCAATCTAGTGGAGGGCCCACCCAGCAGATTTAAATTACAGTAGATCTACGGTCTGACAAGGCTATATTAGCTATATAGTAATTGCAATAATTGCACCTGTTCAATGCACCCCAACCATGTTTGGGATACATGAAAAACCATGGGGCCTCTTGCAAATTGCGACAATTCCATCAATCCGAACTACTTTTGTATGAAACAAAGCAACATCTGTCTGTCATCAGCATTGCGCTCCCCGGGGTTTCCCCGCACCAGCTGTGGTCCAAGGGGAAATTTCGTCTGCAGAGCTTTTTCAGCTTTGTCCGCTTCCGCGATCATGTGCTCCTGCGGGCACTCGAATCCCAGAGGTAACAACTGGCCACAGGAGGTTATGACATTTGATGTATCTACAAGGATGGATGCAAACAGTGACACACTGTGAAAATACAGCATGCATACTGCGACTAATGATGACTATATAATGTAATATAATATATATATATATATATATAATTGAATATACGAGCAGCGGACAAGATTATATGTTAAATTGAATGCCATGCACACATTAGGGTCGTCCCATATCGGTTGTGAGGATTTCAGTATTCCCGGAGCTATCACAAATGGGGAATTGGTCTGGGGTCGTCCCCTATCGGTTATGAAGGCTTTGTGCAACCTCGGAAAGGCCAAGGCGAAGCAAAACTAAATGAGTATTACAATAATTTTGTCGGCTACTCATATATCATATAATATTTGTGTTAGGATGCTAAAGGATGTTAAAGGTATCGTGACATAAAGTGCTCACGTACAAAGAGGCGCATGCAACATCAAACAATGGAAATCTCATCTGCCAACACATGGAAACTCTCAACGTGAACAAACAGGGATGGAACAATTGAAAAAACCAATCAAAGAAGCCAATCAAAGAAACCTAAACATTGGAATGGAGCGTATTTCACCTGCAATTGTAGCATTTGGTGAAAATCAGCAGTTTTCAGGTGAATCAGTTTACCGGCCCTTTCTTTGCTCTCTATGGTGCTCTGTTTCTGTCGGTTTAATCCCATTGTTCCCGCTCCTCGGGAAGCAGATCAATGTTTCCAGGATGGTATAGATTCTACATGATCTTTCGGATATTTTCCAGGAGTCCATTTGTTCTTTCTTTGGGTTGCTAAACAGTACACCACACAATCACAAAATCGAAAGCTACATATCACAGGTATGTATACAACCTGAATGCGCGCATTTGTTCATTTTGTTCCACATCAGGAGCATTGTTTTTTCATGTTGTTTCCATATTTCAATATACCCTGGAGTAAGCTAACATAGCTATTCTGGGGATGACCCATTTGATGATTTACCAAACTTCGCTGGAACACGACATCTTTCTTCATCATCTTCAGCTCCGCGCATTGCATCCACGCGTTGCAACGCTGGAAAGATTGCAATAAATTGCCATCAAACAATCTCATGTCAATATATGTCAATAGTATGGGACTATAACTTGAAATATTGAAATATGATGTGACATGATGTGACTTCTAAAAAAAACAATCCCTCACAAATATTGTCATTTGGCAGTGTGTCAAAACCTTGTACCCCTGTAGTTCACATCAAAATAGCTGGTAAATGGATGTTCATCCCCCTAAAAATGGTATCAATAGGTGTTGATCCATACCCATTTTGCTGAAATCAATGGGACGACCACCAGGTCGTCCCATAGGTCGTCCCATCAGCCGTCCAGAGTGGCAAAGCCACCGCCAGTGCGCACCATCAGCTTACCTCAGCCGGGATCCACAGCTTTCGGACCCACGTTGATGCCGTTGATGGCTAAATCCATGGGTTAAATCCAGCGAATCATCCCGTTTTATGGCTGTCTTTTGATGCTCTGATGTTGATGTTTAGCACTGAAAAAAACGCAGAACTTGACCCATCTCCGAGATTTCAATGCTCCGAATTTCATTCCCCGAGGTTCTGATTGCTGAGATGCCTCCACGGAAAATTGTTGGTTGATGTAGTACTCAATACGATTTGCTGCCGTCACAATGTGCTCCAAATATGGAAGACACAATAGCTACGCATGTGCTGATCTGGATATTAGCAACTCAACCCGGGCAAAGTCCGTAGACATTCACGCATAGATGTTCTGGATAAATGGGCATGGAACAAAGGCCTGGTACCCTTCCAAAATACTTCCTCCACAAAAGAAAGGTATACGGATTTCATACAGGCAGCACACTTTTTTTAACTGTTCACCTGCCATTGGCCCAAGGTGCTATTGTGTGTGGTCACGATCAACTTTTTGTTCCCATAGTTGTACACCTGGGCATGCCACTGAGAAGCCATGTTAATTTGTTTTCTAGTATATAATAGTGATCAACTCCTCAATAATGAGCACGTCTTCAAGCCACTGGGTTCCACTGATGCTGACCATATATCATGAAGTTCATGATTTTTCCTTAAGTTTTAATGAAGTTCATGATTCTGAAATATGATTAATTCCCCCAAAACATAGGCAATACCCTGTTCTGATAGGAATCAACCACCAACCAAATCCGTCCGAGTCTTGTTTTAACCCTGCTTTTCAAAGCAAAATGGTTGGTAAACTAGTACCCTATGGTAATTTGACACAGCTATGGAACACAGCCTATAAATGAAGGTTCCAATGGGAAAATCATCTATACATAAGCATTTTTTCAATAATTTGCAATGTTGAATAACAATAAATAAACATGAGTACATGGATGTTCATCAACATTTATGAATATGATATCATAGGTATTGGCCCATCCCCGATTCTGAATTACCAGAATGGAATGTGGCATTGTTTATTGCCATTCAGTGGTGTTCCGTCCTAGTCCACCCACTCATTGCAGGAGAAACATAGTTTATGTTGTTCCCTGTAGAGAGGCAACACAAACAATCCCGATTTCCTTCTGCAAGATCTGTGGTCGGCCAGTTGTTCCGATCAAATCGCTTCGAATTTCTCCAGGACAAATAGACATTGTTTTGATTTGTTTTGTTTGTCTTACTAGTTTCATGGAAAGTGACGTTGGAACAATCTAGTCTCAAATGTCTGGAAACAACTGTGGAGTCAAACATCTGAAAAAAATGAGATACATACCTATACGGCCTATACGATTATAGGAGTCTTCCGAAGTGATTCCTTTGAGGCCAAGCTGGTTGGTCGATTCATCCCAGACTCGAATCGGCTGAAGTAGAAGGACACCAAACTGTTTTTTCCATGTGTGTTTTTCAAACTTCGGGAAACCCTCATCTGCTTTTTGAACAAACAAGAACAGGTTGGCTAACGGGCGAACTTTCCGGGAATCTCATCTCCGCGAGGGTCCCCAAATGTCCACCTTGCTTTTGCTGTCTCCTGTGGAAGTCATCATAGACTTGGCTACCTACAAGAAACATAAGGAAACAAAATTGGAAACAAAAAATTTGGGTATGAGTCAAAACTCATCAACTTCGTTCACCAAAATAGGTGGAACATGGAAAAAATCATGCAGTTCATCGACGCCCAAAGGTTTGGATCGCCCTTTTCCAGTCGGTGTGTTGAAATCCTGAGATTGCCGGCCCCTTTGGACATTCTGGCCAAAGGAAACTTGAGCGATGCTGTAGCAGCAAACCTGGCGGACTCTGACGCTGACGTCACAAATGATGGTTGCTTGATGGCTGGGGGATCCAAACCATGGATTTAAGATGATTCAATCATATTTAATAATCCATTGACTCAATCATAATTATTAATAACATTTAATAACCATAATTAACCATTATTAAGATATATTAAGATGATGTTCATGGATTATTCAATGGATTTAGTCATGATTATTAAATCATTATTGGATAATCATGGAATCTAGATATATCGTCAATGGAGGTTTCCTAAAATGCAGGATCCAATTGTTGCTTTGAATTGTTAGTTGGGAAAATGGTTAGAAACCCGTTTTTTCACGAACGGAAAATTGGTACTTAGGGGGTGCTTTATTTGTTTAAAAAAAACACATGTCTAAGTTGACTTGACATGGTTTCACACACACACACATCGCGAAAAAAACAAGAACTGTGGCGGGTATATGTTTCTCTCAATGACAGGGTTTGAATCCATGCACCAAGCCGTTAACAACCCCAATCCAGGTCTACCACGCAATGCATGACAAAATCTAACCTTGCGTGACATATGCTGACATTGTATGAATCTACGACATTGTATGACATCATATGACAGTGTTTCCCATATGCTCCATAATGTATGATATATTTACCTACAAAACTGGGACATTTTGTTCGGGCAAATGTTGGGATTCATATTCCAGCACCATGCTTCGCATCGAGGTTCTAGTGCGGCTAGCGATGATTTCTTGCCGATTTCAACCAATCAACCAATAATGATCCAAAAATTATCCAATAGTTATTCCCATCATTTTGTTCATATAATTTATCCTTCTTGATGATCCTCAATTGGTTATAGATTCATTGCATATACAGTAATATATCAAATAATGTCGTAAACACAACAATAAACAAAACCTAAAACAACCACAGTCATGGCTTGTATGATATCACCATCCCCAGTCATGGTAGGTTTCTGGCATTGGCTTGCCCAAATGATATCTATCCATTGCCTATCATTAGATCTCATTATTAATCTGGTTGGTGGTTTCAACCCCTCCTTGAAAAATATTAGTCAATGGGAAGGATTATCCCATATATTATGGAAGAAACAGTTTGAAACCACCAACCGCTTAATTAATTGTATATATCATGAATATCCCATTCAATCACCATCAAATTTCGCAACCTACAGCATGTTGTTCTCATTAAATATCCCATCAACATATCAAAGTAATCACCATCAAATCACCATGTTGCTTAGTTTTATCATATGTGTATGCAACAAAAAACTTAAATCACCATGAAATCATGAATGAACATCTCATGTTGGTTAGTTCAACATCCAAAAAAAACTGAAAAATCACCATGAAACATCATGAACATATCCCATTGTTCACCTTTCAAAAACATGATAACCATCATTAAATCACATTTTTTAATGGTGAAATCACATTTTTTAATGGTTTTCCTATGGTTTTCCTATGGTTTTCACCTTCACAGACTTGGGGATGACCGCGGCTGGCCGCTTCGCCTCACCACCGCCTCGTGCACGTCGTCCTTCTCCAGCTCCATCGGCCTGCGTTTTAAACAAACCAACGGCGGTTTGTAGCAAGGACCACAATCCAATGGGATTTTAATGGGATTTTAGTAGGTTTAGTAGGACTTCAAGTCAATTTGATGAGATTTAGTAGGATTTCAATGGGAGTTTAGTAGGTTTAGTAGGTTTTAATGGGATTTTATTGTTTTTTTTTCCGGAATTTGATTTGATAGGGATCTTTGCTGAGATTTACATGGTTTTAATCGGGATTCATGGGAAAGTAATGGGAACCTAGTGGTATTCCATATGGAAATACCGTTGTGAATGGTTCTTGAAAATGAAAATCCAACTAATGGTTTTTACACACATATCGTCCGAATAATCATGGGATAGTAGTATAATGGGAAGTAGTGGTGGCAAAATCAACATTCTGATGGGGATAATGACCGGAAATCCCGCAAATATTGGTATTCTATGGTATTCCCACTAAGAACTAGGTGGGACAAATACAGGATTAATTAGTACCATGAAGAATGGGATTAATACCATAAAACTCATGCGAATTTATGACTAGAACTCACACTCATATACGTTTTTGGTTATACTCTCTGGTAAACAAACATAGCTATTGAAAATGGTGATTTTAATCGTGGATTTACCCTTTAAAAATGGTGATTTTCCATATCAAACTGTTAGTTTACCAAAGGGTAACTTATCAAATTCAACTAGCAATGGACGATGGGAGAACTACCAATCCGATTATATCCGATTCATAGGATCAATTAGAATCCAAAAGATGGCGTCGCCGGAAGGATTGAAAAAAACCGGCTGGTAGCCTCTGGTAAACAGACACCAAAACGATGGGAAAGTCACCATGTTGAGTGGGTAAATCAACTATTATGGCCTCACTGAGAAATTGGGAGTTAACCGAGTTAACCATGAAACATAGTGATTTCATGATCCAAAATAAATGGGTGATTTTCGCAAAGTGTTAAATTACCAGAGGGTATCTTACTTTGGATTCATGAGAATAAAGCTACAACGGAGGTGGCGGTATAAACAACACTAGCCATATATATATATATATATATTATCAAAGTAAAATATAATAAAATTAGAATTGTATTTACCAACATGAATATGTTTATCCCAGATTCGTTAGACTTAAAACTTAAAACATTGATGTACCAATAAGAAGTACGTGGTATGACCGGTATACC
>Ga0126342_10005460_pt1 | contig 22182 bp, 16 predicted proteins | sample Cyp1metagenome_FD_92528 | JGI IMG/M metagenome (GOLD analysis project Ga0126342, IMG submission 92528) | Coral microbial communities from Lord Howe Island, Old Settlement Bay, Australia - Cyphastrea 1 metagenome | ecosystem: Host-associated > Invertebrates > Cnidaria > Coral ...
TGGTTGGTTAAATCACCAGTAAATCACAATTTTGGTTGGTTGAATCATCAGTAAATCACCATTTTGGTTGGTTAAATCATCAGTAAATCACCATTTTGGTTGGTTAAATCATCAGTAAATCACATGAAATGAAGCTTCATCCAGCATTTTTTTGGGGCGATCTCTCTGGCAGGTCGCAGTCCGAGACATTTCTGCCTCCACACCATGGAGAGGTCGCGCGGTGGTAACGACCGTAAGCGTTTTTGGGAATGGAATATATGGATATATATGGAATATATGGCTGGTTGGTGGTTTCAAACATTTTTTATTTTCCATAATATATGGATATATATGGGATAATCACTAATATTTTTCAAGATGGTTAAAACCACCAACCAGATGGAATGTTTTAATGTTATGGTAATATTGATTGCATGGGAATATATATATATATGGACATTTATATGGCTAGATGGGAATACGAATGGACTATATAATATATGGAATATCACCAATGCTTTTAATATCAATGTCGCCTGTTATATAGGAATATACAGGAATTGTATGGGATACATATTTTTATATCAATGTCACCAGCAATAAGAGGAAAGTCTGGAATGTATGGGTTTCAAGCGTGTAAGGCGAAAATAACTTATTAACTGTGATCTCTCAATAGTGCCATATGGAATGTATAATGATAAATATATATATATATGTTTATATTTTTTAACATATAGCCAGAACCGACTGGGATTTCTAGTGCCAAATGGGATATATAATGGTATATATATATGTGTGTTTATATTTTTTTAACATATAGCCAGAGCCATATTTGATGGCTGATGGATCCAGCGAATGCTTCAGTGCTCCAAACATGTTTGTGTCCTGATTATTCCAATGTCCTTCTCCCATGTTCAGTGTTTTCACATGATGTGTCATGGTTATATCCCACTTATCATAATTATATATATAATGATAATGATGTTCTGATGTTCTCCCACTTATCATAATACATATACCCTCTGGTAAACATACAAAAACCAATGGAGAAAATCACCATCTTCAATGGCTAAATCCACAAACTAAATGGTAAACAGCCACAGAACTATGGAAAATCACCATGTTTGATGCCTAAATCCACGAACTGAATCACCATGTTCCAGTTCGCAACCTGTAAACGTCACCAGGCCGGGTTTTCACCGATTCACTGGGGTGATTGAACTGGCCTGGTTGGGGATCCAACCATGGGTGTTTTCAGATTGAAGCCATGGGTGTTTTCAGATCCAACCAACAATGGGGATCCATCCAACCAACTGACCAATGGTTTTTTTTTCATTTTTTTTTCAGATTGGACCAATTTTTTGGGGTATTTCTGATTGATGAATGTGATGAATCCCCATTTTTTCTGCTTCTGATGTCGTATTTTTCGACTGATCAATAAAAAGTAGGGCTAGCGGCTAAGAACTCGGTTACAGAAACCCCATCGAGCCTCAAAAAAATGTTAGATTGATTTGTTCCAGCATGTCAAAGATGATGTTCACCTCAGAATCTAGCATTCCAATTGTTGTTTAATCAATTTTTGGGGGGCAACCCATGGTTGCCCACATCTGGCCTTTTTTGAGTTATAATGTTCTTAACACACCTCAACGTATCTCAACGTTTCTCCAGCTACCGGGTATCCAACCACCATGAGGTTTGCAGGAAATAGCAATCGCGTGATCAACGGGGTGTCTTGGTTGGCGGAGCATGGAGATTCATCAAGCATCGGCTGATCAGGGAAACCATGTTAATATGTATATATAATTATATATATATGTATATATATATATGTATATATGTATATATAAATTATATATGTATGTATATGTATATATATATATATACATACATATATATAATTATATATACATACATATATACATATATACATATATATATAGAGTATGTATATATGTATGTATATATATAACCCCCTGGTAAACTAAGGTGGCTATGGACATCAGCATTTTGAATGTAGTAAATCATCAATAAACAGGGCAATTTTCCATAGCAAGCTGAGTTTACTGGAGGGTTCGTTTGTCCATGCATGGCGTATTTTGTAGCTTTTGTGTTTGATCTACTTATCTACTTGATATAACCCATCAGTACGGTTATGGGGGCATTTAAGGAAACCCTAAATCGCATGCTTCTGTGCCACAAGTGACTTGACAAGTGGGTACCCTTTGGGATCCAGAAGTGGCTGAAAATAGCTTTGAGCCATACTGGGTTTGAAAGAAAATGGAAAACTGTCCACAATTCACAATTCACTACCTTTACACAAATCCATGACCAACATCGCCCATATTGTTGTTTCGCTTCTGGAAGTTCGCCGCGTTCCTCATTCCTGACTTTGCAGCTGGAGAAAAATGACTCTGTCCAGGTGTACATTATGAGTTTCCGACAAGCCAAATTGCTGGTGGTCACTGGGCAAGTTGCTTGGCTATCGAGTGATGAAGTGCTTGGAGTGTTCAAACACTTGGTACCCAAAGTGTAACGTCTGAAGGGGGAAAATATGGGACAATTATGGAAAATTATGGGATATTTTGTCCAATATGAGAAAATCCCATATTTTCCATAATCCCAATTATCCCATATTTATTAAATGGAAAATTATGGTGTAAATGGATGTAAATGGGATTTTGGGGCGCCAATTTTTTTTTGGGACAAGACCAAGCGAAGTCTATGTGCACAGGCATGGGTTCGTATACCAGTTGCTGCAGCAACATGGATTGAGGTCCTTAACGTCAAATATGCAAGATCCTGCCCATGGAAAGCATGCAGATATGCACTAGGATGAACCCTGAGTGTACTACATGGAATATATCTCAGTCATTCCCAGTCAATATCTTAGTAATCTTAGTAATCCTGCAGATATGCACCCATTGAATATCCCATTAACATCCATTAACATCCATTAGCATCCATTAACATCCATTAACATCCATTAACATCCATTAACATCCATTAGCATCCATTAACATCCATTAACATCCATTAATTAGCAATAATGTATATATATTTAACCATGACATAAATATCCCATTTAAATGTACCCATGGCCCATAGGTAATGTGTTTTTTTCCGAACATCTCCCAGAAATCGGTGGAATCGACTCCCAAGTCTGCCAAGTCCCTGAGCCCCGAGCGACCCAAAGCCATGTGTAGGGATTTATAACTAGGTCAACTAGATTAACTATGGTTAACTACCCTCTGGTAATTATCGTGAATCTAGATTTATAACTATGGTAGACCAGAGGGTAACTATCAATTTATAATTAACTAGATTTATAACTATGGTTAACTATAGTATATTTAATTGACAAACTGATATAATGGTTATGTAAAATTTGGAGTAAAAGTTGTATGTTTCCATGACCATACCCTCTGGTTATGTCAAAATAGCTATTGAAAATGGCCATAGAAATAGTGAGTTTTCCCATTAGAAATGGTGGATCTTTCCATAGCTATGTTAGTTTACCAGAGGGTATGGTTCATGGTCTATTTAAATTGATATTTGCCATCTGGTAATTTGTTACAGAGCGAACTGGAAAATCACCATTTTAATAGGTAAATCATTCATAAATGGTCCATTTTCTCCATCGCAAAATGTTAGTTTACTGGAGGGTACATCTATAAATGAGTGATATGAGATGATATGTTTTTTTTTTTGCGGCAAAAATGCCAAATATCATCAAATATCATCAAATATCCCTGATGAAATCCAAGTTTCTCTGGTTAAGCCAACTAGATCCTATGGTTGTGTGATTCAATCACCAATCTGGAATCAAAGCAGTGAAATCAAAAAGGAACTTCCCACATCCACATTGGCAAGTTGGTTTATGGCCCCAAAAAACGCAGATCTGTGTCACATTTCAGGCAAAGAAAGAAGACTTCATGCTGGTGGTTGGATATACAGGCGAGGGGGTGATATAAAACCAGCGATTTCGGGGGCGTGGACACAAAGATGGGTGCAATCCTCATCGGGTTTTAGTCATGGCCAAAATACCTTTTATTCTACGGGAGCTATATTCCCATCTCTGGTTGGTGGTTTCAAACATTTGGATGCTTTTCCATTTCATATATGGGATGTCATCCTTCCCATTGACCAACTCAATCATTTTTCAAGATGGGCACATTGCACCAGCAATCCTTTATGGTTACCACCATTTAATCCACCATGAACATCCATTTTTAACCACCATTAATCCACCATTAAAAAAACACCATTGAACCACCTTTCTTTGGGCTTTAGCGCGCTCTTCGGAGCAGAAAAATTGGGACTTGTCGGTCATGGATTTCACCCGAGATCTATGGGATTTCTATGGGATTTACCTATTAAAAATGGTGATTTACCCAACAAAAATGGTGATTTTATTGAATTTTATGGTGATTTTATGGGATTTCAATGGAACTCTCTGCTTATTTGTTACATAGCCATGGAAGCCACGGCCGATAGAAATAGATGGTTTACCTGGGTTTACCTATTAATAGCATGGTGATTTTCCATGGCCAACTGTTAAATAACCAGATGGTAACATCAAAGCAATTGGAATGTAACCCTTGCAAAGTTGAGTTAGTCCGGATCCCGGATCAATGTTAAATCCCAGGTCAAAGTAGCCCCAAGTCCCCAAGTTTTTGTTGATGGATTTGACAACGTCATGGCAGCCTAGCACAACGTACTAGCTTCCTTTTTCATTCTTTTTCATGCGACATCCTACAGTCAGAATATACTAGGATCATTTATAATATAACAGAATATCTTAGATTAGTCATTGTAATCTTCCTACATCTAGAATCCCATTTCTCTGATTACAGTGACCATGAAAGATAACCGACAAATATCCCCCAGATGGTCAACAGCAGCTCTCCCACCCACAGACAGGCTGGTCCAGAGGACAACTTCAAGATGAATTGAACCGAGGTGCACCAAATGCTTGGTGAATTGTTTATACCTTCTACATAGGACTGCAAAAATATCAAGTTCCTTCTCTTTTCGATTTCTGCATCCAACATTGTTGCTCAAAAAGTCCACCTTCATATATGTTTCATGGTCAAAACATGGTAAAAGCGATCAAAACACCATCAAAACCTAGAGTTTTACAGTTTTTCCCATAGTTTCCCACGTTTTTCCCACGTTTTTCCCACGTTTTTCCCACGTTTTTCCCGGGTGACCCGTGGCGCAGGCGACGCCTGGATCCTGGGCGCCGCCGACGGCGCCCTGCTGCTGGGCGACGACAGCGCCGAAGACGGCGCGCCGCTGCAAGGGCGCTTGGAACGGCTGAACCGCCGAGAGGTGCCACGGTTTTCGACTGTTTTCGACGCGGAGCGGAAGGGAATCTATGGGATTTCTATGGTGATTTCTATATGATTTTTTTGGAATTTTTGGGAATTTTTGGAATTTTTGGGATTTTTGGGATTTCTATATGATTTTTTTGGAATTTTTGGGATTTTTGGGATTTTTGGGATTTTTTGGAATGTTTGGGATTTTTGGGATTTTTGGGATTTGAACCTGGCATGATATGATTCAAAATCTATGGGATTTCTATGGGATTGACCTATTTTAAAAAAAATGGTGATTTGCCCAAGAAAAATGGTGATTTCATGGGATTTCTATGGTGATGATTATGGGAATCTATGGGATTTCAATGGAACCCTCTGGTTATTGAACATAGCCATGGAAGCCATGGCCCATTTGGAGATGGTTTACCTATTAAAAATGGTGATTTTTCATGGCTATGTAAATTCATCAATTTGAATTGGAAACAAATCTTCCAACCCCTAGGCAGGGTCTATGTTAATAAAAACTGGAGTGTAACAGATTTCACAGGGATTCCCCATGGGATGTTATGGGATTTTGTGGTGATGATTAGGGGGTCTCACCAGGAAAATGGGGATTCATTGATGGAACGGGAAACATCTATGGAACATATGGTGATTTATAATGAAAATAGAATAGAAATAGACATATCTTTAATGGGATTGAATATGGGTCCCATCAAGCTGAATGGTGATATATTGTAATATATTGTAATTACAATGTTGAGTTTAATATATGCTTAAATATGGTTAAATATGGCTAAATACGGGTGTGCTCACCATGTTGATTATAATCAACCAGAATAGTTCACTAACATTTATATAATTGTGGTGGGGTAGGGATATGATCAACCAGAAGATTTGGGGCTGCCCTTTTTTTCAGACCCATATCCACAGAGGTCTTCCGCAGCAAACGGGATGGGGTTAGCAAATTATGATGGCTGATTCCATGTTTGTTCTAATGTTTTCTCAGCAAATGATGGGATTACCTAGATAAAACCAGCAATTTGCTGGTTGGTGGTTTGGAACATTTTTTTCCATATATTGGGAATAATGATCCCAACTGACTAATATTTTTCAGAGGGGTTGAAACCACCAACCAGAGAATCATTAAAGCAAGTGATGATTTCTGATGATTTGGTGCTTTTTTTCTTGGATTTCAGGATGAACAATATGGCAATAAATCGGTGATGTTCTATTGCTATCGCTAGATTAGATTACCTTAGAATCCTTAGATTACCAGAAGATAACTAAATATTACATTAAATCTGATAATCTACTGTAAGGGAATGTAGATTACTGGTTCTATTACAAACGATTTTTAATATGAGATAGTAGGAGCCCATTTGTTCAAGGTGCCAATGAAACTCCAATTGATAAGGCTAAGGACACTTGGCATAGCTGCAGCTTCTGCCGATCATCAAACATGGGCAGTTTCACTTGCAAAAATGTTGGTTATATAGTTATGCATACTATCTTGTATCTACATTTACATACAATGTTTGATTGCATCCCGATATTTTTGATTGGTTTAACTTTGAAGCATATTGAGACTATTCCATATAAGAATCACTTGGAAGCTGCAGTTTTGAATGGTGAAACCATGAAACATGTCATGTGTGATCCATGTAAGACTTGAATTTGAATGGTGAAACAGGTGAACCCCAATTGTTGCATGCATTTGTAGAATTATATCAATTGGATACCGATACACCGCATCAAAGAAATCGAATCCTCATTGAACATTAAATATATATATACATATATATATATATACACATATGTATACATATATATATACATACATATATATATATACATACATACATACATATATATATATATATACATATATATATGCATAAATATATGTGTTCAAACGGTAATTAATTGGAATCTCATCCGCCAGGACAGCTCCGGTGGCCTTGGGGACGGCGTCAATGCCTGGTGGAGACTCTATGAGACCTTCAGGCGACCGCTGGGAATGAGATGCGAAAATGGGTCGATTTTTGTCGTAAAATTGGTGTTTTAATGTTTGTAATTGTATGTATATATATATATTATATACTGATTCTATTGTATCTAGGTAATTCGATGTCACACATATATATATATATTAGTATATATGAATGCACATATGATTACATTCTATTACGGTCTAGCTAGCTTTTTTGCGATTTCTGTGGCTTCAGTCACTGGCCTCCATGATCACTGAGATTTTCAAGTAGGGTATCAACTTGTAAATGGGAGCCCAAAAAACTTCGCAACCAGGGTTACTAAGTGCATGATCCTCCAAACATGTGGTTAAAAAACCATGTGATTTTTACCACCCATGACTGGGTTCCTGGTTTATTTATACCACCGTTTTTAGAATGGTTTTCTGACTGGGGGATGGTAAACATGGCTTTGTTTTACCCACATGACTCCAGTTCTAGATTCTAGACGCGCCCAAATCGTCACATCCGAACGTTGAGACATGGTTTTTCGCCAGGCCGAATGAGTTGAAAAAGGTGGACAGAGAGGAGGAAGCGCACAATAGCACCCCGACTGCATTGTTGTTTGCTGTTTGCTACATAGAAAAATGATTAAATTCATGTTTTATTCTATGATTTTGCGTTTATATACATAATATATGGTTTATACGGTTCATACATTTTTTAATGCATATATATATACAGTATATCGATGTAAGACATACATGTATGAGTTCATAGTGTCATATGTGTTTGTATATGTCTTATGATGTTGATGAACCTCAGTTTGTTCTGGACCTGTCCCCAGTTTTTGTGCTCCTAGATGGTCAGGGTAACCAGGGTACCTCCGTTTTTTCTCAAAGCTCACATGGCTCTACCAACATGACACGATTTCGAGGCCACTCCTCGATAAATCTACCTAGGTTCATGGGTTTATACTTGCTTAGGCCCATAGAAAGAGGAATATACACATATACAGTCATAGAATTGGATGATGGGAAAATTTACAGGAAACCCCTATGTTTGATGGTAAAAACCCATGGGTTTCCTGTAGATTTTCCCTTAAACCAATCCATTGAATGTACAGACTCCTAAGACATTGCATGCTTTTGCAGGGAGACAATTTACAGGCCTCCAGGCCTCGTGCCGGCAAGGTACTGTAGCATCATCCCGAATATCCCAGGAAAATATTTCCCAGTTATGGCCCTTTATATACCAGTTATAAGTACTAACAAAAGCCCATTTATAGATTGTATATGATTGTATCATCTCATTGAAATAACCAGTTATAACAAATAAATGGGCCATAACTGTATAACTTGGTGATTTGTTGATGGTTTTTACCATCACTGCAGGTCAGATGATCCGAAGATGGGTAGATGCATATCTCAGGCCCGCACCTCAGAGATCCAGTTGAAAACGGTGGTAAACATCCCATGCAAAAATTTATTTTTATCCATTGATAGGATTTATAACCAACCTATTTTAATAGGATTTATAACCACCATTCAACCATCAATTATATCCATTTATAACCACCCTTTCTTTATCCATTATTTCACCACCCTTTCTTTATAGGCTTTCAACCATCCCTTAAATTGGTGGTTTGGGTCCCAGGATTTCGCTGGCCAATCGTAGCCGGGCTACCCCCAATCAGTGGACCAGGCCGCGAGAGATGCTCCGCTCCATGTCGCTGCATTTGGCCACTCGACCTCTCGACCTTTGGGTGTCGCAAACATGGAGACTCTAAATGGCGATTTTGCCATGGGGAAAACATGGGATTTAAAGTGGTTTAATGGGATTTTATAGTGATTCAATGGGATTTTATAGTGGTTTAATGGGATTTTATGGTGATTTAATGGGATTTTATAGTGATTCAATGGGATTTTATGGTGGTTTAAAGGAATTTTCTAGTGATTCAATGGGATATTACTGGGATATACCCTCTGGTAAACGTTTACATAGCTATTGAAAATGGTGATTTAGTTCGTGTATTTACCCATTAATAGCATGGTGATTTTCCACAGTTATGTTAGTTTACCATTGGGTACATATTTTTACAATATATAGTTTGCTCATGGGAAAGAGTCGGGCGTTTTGTTGTTTGGTGGATAAACCATTGGATTGTGGGGGTGCCGCTTATTCATTCACAATCGCCAAACAAGTTCAATGATGATTCATGATGTTTCATGGGCGTTGGTTTTAGCCACGAATGGTGAAAGAATTAAATCAACTAAAGATTGCCATTTGTTAATTTGGTCCGTGAATCAAATATGGCAATGGAAAATCCACAACTTATGGCAAGACTTATGGAACTGTTTCCCAATAAAACTTGATATATCGAGGATTTTCCACAAAGCGGTGTTTGATTGCCGGAGGCTGGTGGGTTCTTTTGTGTATCGAGGGAATCACCTTGATGGAGGGGGACGTCGATGAAAAGCATCAATTGATGCCGGAATTGACTATCGATCTGGCCTGCCAAATCAAGGATTTGAAGACATGGGACCGGGATGTTTCTCAACAGAATACCCTCTGGTAAACTAACATAGCTACTGAAAATTGCCATCTATAGTGGATTTACCCATTTCAAATGGTGATTTTCCCATCAGTTTTTTGTATGTTTACCAGAGGCTATGACACACGTTTCGTCCAAGATTCAGGTCCCAAATTTGCGCCGGATTTGCTGCCATCTGCTCGGGGAAAACTGTGGAGTCCATGTTTGGTCCAGGTTGGTTTTTATAACATCCTTCTGAGTGATCCTTTGATGAAAACTTGCAGCGTGAAGATTGAAGATTGCCAGGAGTTCGCAGCAAGTGCCGCACGTTGAACTCTATGTGTATATATATATATATACCCTCTGGTAATTTAACATAGCTATTGAAAATGGCCATTTATAGTGGAATTTCCCATTAAAAATGGTGATTTTCAATAGTTATGTTAGTTTACCAGAGGGTATATATATATATATTGTGTGTGTGGTTTATTTATACTATTTTGTGATTATCAAATTGGTGCCGTTTTTATTTTGTCATCATCATTGTTATCATCACTGTTATTTTCTAGTGTGTTTTTCTCTGACTGCTAGCATACATTAACGTTTGTGTTTTTGCCAGATTTATTGTTATTATCCAATTTAGATATTACTAAATCATTTATTGCATTACTAAGTTGTTTATTTACTGTTATTAAATATGTGTCACTGTTATTACATACTGTGCTTCTATGCTGCTGAATTTCTGTTAGTGTATACTGTTACTATTTTGTGGTATTAGATACTGCTCTGTGAGTTTGACTTGGGAGTTTCTCAAGTTAAATAATGTATATATATATACACATACGTATTAAAATATATTCTGTCATTGTGTTTTTTTGTGTTTGTGTCTATTATTTTTGAAGTGTGTTGATTATCTGAATCTTCACTACTACTATAATAATTCTACCGATGGTACCGTTACTGATTATATTACTAATAACTATTGCCAACAGTAGCGTTGCTGTGTTACCATTAATTACTATCATTGTGTTTACATCATCATTTTGTTTTCTATTTTTGTTCTTATCATGATCGTTAAATAATGTTTAGTACCATGGTTGTTTAATTGTTAGTAGTTTGTTTTTGGCAAATTATTACTAGTTAATCATCAGTAATAACTAATACTGACTATTACTGAGAATATAGTAAATATTACTATAGCAATAACTGGTAGTTAACTATTGCTATTGCTTTTATTGAATTAGTATTTGAACTAATCGTAACTATTTTGTTTATTGGCACCACTGTTTATGGTTGTGAACACTGTATTGTTAGTATTATTCAGGTGGAAAAAACAATAAACCATCCCCCAGTCATCACCATTTTCAAAGGTGGTATGTTTACCATTCCCAGTCATGGGTGGTTTGTGACATTGGTTTACCATTAATCACCATTAATCAACGATTAAGCTACCATTAATCCCCATGAATCTCCATTAGTATGACACATTTATTACAAATGGTTGGTTTATGACATTGTTTAACCACCTTTTTTCATCCATTTAACCACCATTAATCCACCATGAATCCATTCCTTTATGGACTGGTTGGTGGTTTGGAACATTTGGATTATTTTCCATTTCATATATGGGATGTCCTTCCCATTGACGAACTCCATCATTTTTCAAAATGGTTAAAACCACCAACCAGTAATTATGATATCATATTATATCCAGTTAATCCAAATAATCCACCATTTAACCACCATTAATCCACCATTGATCCATTCCTTTATGGATGTTTATGGTTGGTTTCCACCATTTTTTCCAGACCACGCCCCAAGGTGGAGGCTGGCAGCATCCTGCGCGGCTCCGCCACGCACTGGCGCTTGGGCCGTCCCGTGCCGTGGCGGAGTTCATTGGGAGGTCGTTGTGGGAGTTCCATGGTATCAAAAAAAAGTTATTTTTCAATGGAAAATCACCATCTTTAATAGGCACATCAACTATAAATGGCAATTTTCCATGTGATTTACCCTCTGGTAAACTAACATAGCTATTGAAAATGGCCATATAAATAATTGATTTACCCATTAAAAATGGTGATTTTCTATGTTAGTTTACCAGAGGGTAATAGCAATGAATGCGCATTTTGAATGTTGGTCGCTGATTAGTGCGTGGGCCCCAAAAAAAACAATTTAGGTATACTCTATATTATTCGAACTTTTCTTGGGACCAGGTCTGGGGAACTCAGGATGATCAACTTAAGTAAACAATCTAATTGATGTCAATCTATTTTCAAGTGATTTTCCGTTTAAACCTTAAAAAAGATCAGGATTAGTAAGTATTTCAATTGATATCAAACTACTTTCAATTGATTGTCCTTTTAAACCTTAAAGAAAACTACAGATTAGTAAGATTTCAAGTCACATCAATTTACTTTCAATTCATTTCCTTTGTAATCAAAAGACATCTAATGATAAGTAAGGATATCAAAATCATGTACATTTGTTTTTTGAATGAATTTTCCTTTACATCCCCAAAGGAAGTCCTTTTAAACCAAAAAACAAACATGTGTATATAAAATATATATATATAAATCCCATAGGAATCCCACAGAACACCAATAGAAACTCCATAGAATTCCCACAGAAAATACATAGACATCTTATAGAAATATCATAGAACTCCCATAGAAATTGCATAGAAATCCCTTAGAAATATCATAGAGATCCCATTGAAATCTCACAGGAATCCCATAGAAATATCATAAAAATTCCATAGAAATCCCGTACGAAAGGAATAGAAATTGCATTGAAATCCCACAGAAAATACATAGAATTCTGTTCAGAAATATCATAGAACTCCCAAAGAAATTGCATAGAAATCCCTTAAAAACATTATAGAATTCCCATAGAAATGTCATAGAAATCCCATAGGAATCCCAATAGAAATCCCATAGAAGGCCCATAGGAATCCCATAGAAATCCCATAGAAACACCAGAAAAGGATGGAACCAAGTAAGAGAGAACAGCTTTAGTAGAAGAACGGATAAAATGATTTTGAACATTTCCACCCAAGAAAAGGTAGGACACAATACCGACTCCCAGCGCAAACCTACTATTGAAGATCTGAGTCACTCATGGGGTACCCCCTCGAAAAATTGTTTGGGTGCTGTTTTGAAACAAGGTTTAATACGGCATCTCATTATTTGGTGAGCCTTGCATTTTACGGATTTAAAATGGATATGAATTTCTAAAGTAAATGGACCAGCTTTACCCAAAGAAAAGTGGATAAAAGGTTTGCGGGGTTCTCTTGGACCTAATCTGTGCCTCACAATAGAAGCTCCCCCCTTCAATTTCAAATTTTCTCACAATAGGGTGCTAGCACACATTCATCGGCGTACTACATGTCATGGGATTTCATGAGGATTTTATGAGGATTTCGTGGCATTCAAACGGTGATTGAAATAGGGATTGAATTGGATTATGAGATTTCAGATGTTTCAAGATGATTTGAGATGTTTTATCTGGTTGGTGGTTTGGAACATTTATTATTTTTCCATATATTGGGATTTTCATCATCCGAACTGGCGAACTCATATTTTTCAGAGGGGTGGCTCAACCACCTGCAGTTATGTTTTAGGATGATTTGATGGGCAAGTTAAGATGATTTAAGATATTTAAGCCTCTGGTGATTTAATGGGATTGAACCAAACAAATATAGGGTTATGTTAGGGAATATAATCGGGATGAAATTAGCCACACTGTGATATTTGGGTGTTTTTCCAGATACCTTCTGGTAATCCAATAGTTTGCTAAGGAAAGTTCATAGGTAAATCAACGGTAAATCATCAATAGATCAGTAATTTTCCTCAGCTATAGTAGTTTACTAACAGATCTTCCTGGATTCAAATATTAAAAGTTCATGTGGGAAACTCAACCATAAATGGGTATAATTAATAACGACATATGACGAAAGCCGCGCAAGCCGCATCTGAAGCTCCCGCAGTGAGTCCATTCCGATCACTGTGACGACTTGGTGTGATGGAAATGCTGGAAATGCATCCCAATCTCTTCCATCACAATTCGATTCATTTAGTGATAAAACAGTAAAACACCATAAAACATCAATCCACATGAAGAGCCGCTTGGAATCCACGGATTTCGCTTTGTTTAAAATCCATCAGTTTTCACCATTTTCCGTTGGTGAAGCTCCATGGAATCGCCTCGGGGAAGCCCAGGAAGGATCCTGGCCATCGAGAAACAAAGATCCATGGATGGTACCAGGGCAGTACCTACACAAGGCCCCCGTTCTCCGCCGAATCGATCTGTGATCATTCCATAGATGGCGTTAGAACTGACTTACCATCTGGTTATGACTAACATAGCCATGAAAAATCAATAAAAAATCACCATTTTTAATAGGTAAACCATCTATAAATGGGCCATCTATACCATGGCTATACTAAATAACCAGAGGGTATGACTAACGGGCCATAACTGTAGATTGTTAGTTCTAACAACTTGATGAACCAAGACATTGAGGAAGCAACGAATATGATGAAGATTGTAGTTCACCACCAGATATATGGAATATGGTAGGGATACATAAGCAAGCATATGCTATGTTTATGGGTCTAAAGTTGCATGACTTTCATGGCATATTCATTGGAATATTCCATGGAAATCCATGGAATATACTGTATAATAAATTTCTGTATAGTTAGTTATAAAATGTTATAAAATGGTATAAAGTATATATTTCTCTGGGGTTACATGCCATACAATTTCATGTCTTAAAGTAGCATGGCCATCGCCAGTGGACCATATATATGACATTATATAGTGCCAGTTAAGGTACCCTCTGGTAATGGTAAACCATAGGAAAACCCTCTGGAAAATGGTGGTTTAATGGGATTTAATGGGATTAATATGGGAGATACCCTCTGGTTATGTCAAAATAGCAATTGAAAATCACCATAGAAATAGTGGATTTACCCATTGATAGCATGGTGATTTTCCATAGCTATGTTAGTTTACCAGAGGGTATATATAATGTCATATTAATATAAAATACATAACTCTAGAAATATGTATATATACTATATAGAAAATATATGCACATAGTAATAGTAAGCTATCTCTCTCCAACTATATAATAGCTACACTTTTATATGAACATATATAAAACCAGCTAAACGTCAAGTTCTTTGGATGTCCAATGATCCATGGAATTGGGAGGAGTTGGACTGCAGTTCATCATTCATGGACGCCACCTGGGATCATGATTCATACAATGGTTTAATAAATAGTATTGATTCGTGTTAATTGAACTGGGGATCATGTTTTTGTTTTTAATGCCATGGTTACAACATAATTTAGTGTTCTTCATTGATTTAATAATAATAGGTTGGTGATGGGTTAATGATGGGTTCCCCTTTGGTAATCGCACATGTTACTGGGGATACCACACATCTTTCTGTGCAAATTACAACGACCGTGACCGAAGCCTGTTCTCCCGAGCACTGGAAACATGGTTAATAAGGGGAATCATCCCCATAGCTGGCCCAACATTTCAGGTTAGTAAGATATTTCATGGCCCAACATGGCCCAACATGAATTATGGGCCCAATCATGGTCATGGAATAATTTGCCCAGATATTTTGATATGTTGATAGATTCTTGTTTCTGTGCGTAGGTCTACTTCCGATCTGAGAGGTTTGTCATGATTATGATGATTCCATTTCTGCTTCAAATTCCCTGACATCTAGATGTACATTGCTGAAACCAATGGTTCTTATTGGATGAAATATGGCTATAATTCATTAAACAATATTGGTTTCCCAACATTCCATCCATGTATATTTCCCAAAATTTCCCAACATCCATCTTTGTAAATTATTGTTGGATGAATCTCCATGACGTTGGTTAAATATGTTCAATCAGCAAGCTTTTTGACTGAATCCCCATTTTAAAAAAAAAAAGTTACACCCGGTGCTATTCACAGCGAGATGACTTCCATGTGAAATCTCTTCTCTACGTTGAGATCCCGGAGTAGTAACACCTGCAAGCCCATCTACTGTTTGTTTCACTGTTCAAGTTGGAGCCGTTCCTGGTCAAGAGTCGAACTAACATAAAATAACGATGCCATTTAGTTTATGTTATTTTGCTGGTTAAACACTCGTGTTGCTCGTATCTTTTGACATTTGATAGGAGCACAAAATCATGAGACGTCCACCCGCTTGGATAGTGCGGACTGTTCAACTGGTGACATTCATGAAACGTCGCAAAAAACAATGAGAAGATCATTTATAGATGTTACCCTCTGATGATTTGACTATAGCTATTGACAAATGGCACTTTTATCGTCGATTTACCTATTAAAAATGGTGCTTTTCCAGTTCACAAAACTCTGAGTTTGTTAAGAATGGTGATTTGGATTGATTTGGAACATTTGGATTATTTTTCCCTTCAGTTGGGAATTTCATCATCCCAATTGACCAACTCATATTTTTTACCACCAACCAGTTTTCCCATGGCCCAAAAAGGCCGTCTTAGTGCTGCTCTCCGATTGCACTCCACGGGATCCCGCAGCGCTGGTGCTGCTGAATGGCCCCTGCATCGGCCACACCGCCGAAGGTGCCATGGATGCCATGGATTTTATGGGATGTGAATATCATGAAATCTGGGTAAATTATAACGACCTCACTGCGACCTCACTGGAATCATGGTTAGTAAGGGAAATCATCCCCAAATGGCCTTAATTCAGGTTAGTGAAATATTATAATTTACCCAGAATGAAATAGCATGGCACCTGGAAAAAACTCGACACCATGATATTTCATGTTAATTTTATGGAATGTGAATAGGGATTTAAGCCTGAAATATCATGAAGTATCAATATGATCTATGGGGATTTAACCATCAATGATTTATGATACGGATTTAGACATCAAACATAGAGATTTTCACAATGGGAAACTGTGGGAAAAGTTGGATATACCCACAATGATTGGGATTTCATGGAATATGTTTTTTTTTCCGTCTACGCAACTAGAATCAAACGTGCCATGGATAAATGTGATATTAATGCAGATTTAGCCATGAAAATTGGACATCAACGGGGACATTAATGGGGATATTTCATGGAATATACATTGAATCATATACAGTATGCTAACCAACTATAATCCAATGTTGGATGATATACCCACTCCTTGGGAGATAGTCATCAATCCGGTTTCATAGGGATTTACACACCCATCATTTTAAAGATTTGCAGTATGGGATGGATGACCATACCATGACTATACCACATCTACCATGATTTGACAATTCCACATATGGGGGAACACATGCATTAATGTATATAGATGGGACAAACATCATTTCTCAAAGTAGGATGTATACAGATCATTTATTGGTGGGGATGTAAATGAGACCATGAAAATTGGGAATCTCTCGGTAGACAAACAGAACCATAGTAGATAAGAATGGCATTCAATAGCAATAGCATTCTCATGGTACAGAGGTGGGTTGATTGAATAGAAAATGAGCAATAATATGTTCGACCCCCCGGTGGGTTGATGATTCGGTGCGTTGATGATTGGTGATTTTGCAAAGCAAACTTCTAGCCTCTGGCCTCAACGTTTACAAAAAACTGATGGAAAAACCACCATGGTTTTCACATGGGAAAATGCACGAACTCAATGGTGATTGTCCATACTTATGTTAAATTATCAGAGGGTAATTGGGGAATATCACAATCCATGAACGGAGAATCCCGTTCACCAGATGGAAATGGCCAGTGAACAATTGGCAAGGGATACTTCGATGTGCCATGGTTGTCATTTTTGTTTAGTTTGTTTAAAGGAATATTAAAAAGACGACATCATGTCGGAATTTTGTTTTCAGTACCTTAAGGGGGGAGGAAGAAAGGTGCAAAAAAGGTGCTTCTCCTTATCCTCCTGACGAACTTCGCCATCTTGTGTTTCATCCGTATCCCCTGCCCACTATAGCGAACTAGTTTTAAGATGTTTTAAAGTCTCATGACCGTAATACGTTCAACAAACAATTTTTGTACTGACAACCAGTCTTAGTCACCATGATTTTTACCGATTTTTTTCTATTCGGCCACTGTTTTCAACAAAATGGTGCGTTGGCGCTACTTACAACGAGTTTCGTCGTCGCTTGCGTAACCGAAATGGCGGTCCGCATGCTCCGCGGTGTGCTGAGTTTTTTGGCTCTTAGATTGCCAGCTCCATCGGCAAGATCTGCGAAGGGCATGTTGATCATGTTGGACGAAGTTGGACGTTAGTATAGTTACTATATGTTAGTATACAAATACTATATATATACATATATTATATATATATATATACATTGTTTATCACACAGCATGCACGCTCCTCTTTGTCCTCTTTGCCGTTCTATTTCATGGTTGTACCCCGCATCATATCTCTCATGAGGCATTGTCTGACCGTAACTCAACCTTGGTGACTCCAAACTTGGAAGTTGTCACACATAACTTGGTCGAATTTGTGTTGGTCAAGTGATATATCATGTTTGAGCCATACAACAGACAGAGGGGTCAAATCTCGCTTTGAGATATTTAATGTATTCATTTGTACCGCTTTGCTGAAGTACAGCCCGAGCGCTGGTTAAGAATCCGAAAGCTTGAGGCCCAGGGTCCCTCAAATTCTTATTTTTAAATGCAGGCAAATTTACACCACAACAGGCCGAGGGTCCTTCAAATTCTTAGGGCATTCTTAGTTATGTATTGCATGCATCTGCACAATTTGGAGCGAGCTTGAACGAGGTATATAACGAGGTGGAGTTGGCAGATTTGACAAGAGGCATGCGAAAAAATGATTTTTTAGAGCCTGAAAAATTGTTTTTTTGCAAAGCCGGGCTTGTCTGAGTTTCATGAGAGCAGTGCGGAAAAAAAATAGAGCTTGAAAAATTGTTTTTTTGCAAAGCCCGATTTCATCCCATAAGACCATAAGGGGTCACGCCACAAAAAAAATGAACCGCAAAGCGGAAGTGCAAACCTCACGTATAAGCAGTAATTTAAGAATTTGGCAATCTTATTCCAGGGTCCCCTCAAATTCTTAAGGTACTATGTGTTTGGTATAGCTGAAAATATGTAGCCCGCCTTGGATTCGAGCCCCTCAAATTCTTATACAGTGAATTCTTGTACAATACTCAAGCTGTATTTTGATGATTTTGTCACATCCTGCTCTAGATGTTTTTTGCGTAAAAAATATTGAAGACTGCAAGCCACAGTTTTGATCCATGTTTGCCGCTCAAAGCCGGATTTCTACGGTAAAAACCCTTCCAAGGTGATCCGGCTAAATTGAAAGTATGTTAAAGCTCCATGTAAATCATAGTTAAATCATGTAAATCCTCATTCAATCTAGTAAAATCTCTAGATCACCTTAGATTCCAGAAAAAAAACATAACATCCCAATAAAACGCCATAAGATAGCATTAAATCCGACAATTCCCTTTAAAATGCATGAAAAAAAAAACATAAAATACAATTAAATCCCAAAGCATCCCATAAAATGCAATAAGATCCAACTGCAGTAAATCCTAATTCTCCTATAAATGCTCTAAGAAAAACATAAAACCCAATTACATCCCATAACGTGCCACAAAAATGCCACAAAACACTTAAATTTAAATATGTCATGACATCACCAATAGAATCACCCAGCCGAATCCGATAAACAAATTTCCATTTTTTATCACCATCAAATCACTAGTAGAAACCCTACTGAATCACTCATGTTTCTTGATGAAATCCCCTTGAAAAATCATCGAAATCACCAGTCGAAAGCCCAGGAGAACTCATCATGAACTCTTATCAAATCACCAGATTCCATCACCATCAGAAATCTGAACCCAGAAAATCTTTGCATAGCATGTTTTCATATGTTTTCATCGTACTCCAGACCTGGGCTTAGATATATTACCTCACTTTTTCCACGCAAAATTTTGGCATGAAGATGCAGTATGATCGGCCATGGCGGCCATGGCTAGGAAATTGCTAGGAAATCCCATCAGAAATCCCCAGTCATCACCATTAAATCCTACCAAATCACCTTAATCCCATAATCTCCAGATTCCATCATCAGAAATCATCACCATCGATCCCCAAAATCCCAAAATCCGGCGCCGGAGGTCACGAAGTCTTCTTTGGAGGTCCGGGCACTGGAGCTGAAGCTCGCTGTGTCGTGCCACTGCCCAGGCGACCGTGGACGTTCCCAGCTTGGAGCGGAAGGGTGATTTTTCAGAGTTTTGTTTCACCAAGAAAAATGGTGACTCAGTCGGATTTAATGGTGATTTAATGGGATTTGATGGGATTTAATCCTGATTTAATGGAGATTTGATGGGATTTAATCGTGATTTAATGGAGATTTCATGGTGATTTCATGGTGATTTCATGGTGATTTGAGATCTATGATGATGTTTAAATCGATTTAACCAACAACAAATGTGTTTAGTGGGATTTCATGGGGATATAAAAAATGGGATATAGAACCAACCAAACATAGAATCATTGTTCTTAACTGAGGGTTACATAAGGGAAATATATCACTTGACGCAATTATAATTTAAAAACCAAACAATCAAGAAATCACAGGCACAAGCATTTGATTGTTCTTTTTTAAACCTATCTCGACTCTATATATATATATAGCACTAAAATTTAATGGCAAACTCAATGATAGGTATGTTGAACTTGGCCGACGCACCCTAAGGTGGTGGTTGACGTGGGTTGGTGAACTGAATACGTTTGCCATGGGCGTGGCACCATGTTGCCCCAATCATGTTATACCTTATCTATCCGCATATTGTAATATGTCTACGTAATTTGTTTATTTACGTATAATATATATATATATATACATATTATATATATTATATATATTATATGTATATATACATGCTGCACTGGCATGTTTTATCTATAGATAATATTATTGGGAATACAATAGGGATATCACTATCCAACTGGTATACCTGTTGGTAATTTGTTACGCTTTGCTATGGAAATCACCTTATTTCTTATGGGCAAAAAACGTTTCTTTTGTGGTCATTTTCAACAGCTAACTGTTAAATTACCAGAGGGTAACTTTGTCGGAGGCTCACAACATCATTCACCCAAATGGGGACATATTAATCCAGCAGATATGGAGAGAACAAACAAAAAACAACTAAACATACTTGGACAAAATACATAATCATAATCCCACAATTGGTTTCAATGAACAATTCCAGGAAAGTCTTTGTTTAATGTTCTCCCATTGGTTTCCTGTAGATGTTCCTTTGAAGTCCAGCTGGTTGTAGGTCATCCATGTTTATTACAGACCTCCGTTTTGTGCTTAAAGTTCCAATGGTTTACCCTCTGGTAATTTGTTACATAGCTATTGAAGCCATGGCCCAGTCGAAATAGTGGATTTACCCATGAAAAGCATGGTGGATCTTTCCCATCCGTTATTTTTTTACGTTTACCAGGCCGGGTAGTTTGGAATATCCATGTGATAAACCCAACAGTGTTCTTTTTGTTGTTTTATTTTTACCAACTTACTGTAACTAGTAGTGCATGATTCAGCAAAACATCACGGAAGTCTCAGCGGCACGGTGATTTGTTCCAAAATCCCACACCGAGCATCGATTCTGGGATCGATTTTGGATTCTGGGTAATTACCCTCTGGTTATGACTAACATAGCCATGGAAAATCCCCCATTTTTAATAGGTAAACCATCTATAAATGGTGATTTTCCATGGCTATGTTAAATAATCAGATGGTTAATGTTATAGGGAACTTACACACATCGAAATCCTAAAACATGGATTCGAAATCCAATTTTTCTCCTGGGTAAAGCCCTATTTCTGGCAGCCGGTTTTGGCAGGGGAGCTGTGCTTGGTCGCTTCTCCCTGCCACCGGGGGTGCTGCATGAGTTGCTTGGGGCGAAGGTTTCCATACAAGGTGGTGCCCCAGTTCGATAGCTAAGTTGGTTTATAACTCTAATAACTATGGTTTAATTATAGTTTATAGATCCTCCTGCCAATTTCCACTACTAAATGCTATGACCTAGGTCCCGGAAAGTGAACCAAAAATTTAGTGTGAAATTTCTAGAAACCATTTAGTAGAGAATCATGATTTTTTAAAAAAAAAATCAAGTAAACATCTCTAGACCCATGATCCACATTTAGTAGAGAGGTAAAAATGATATGTTAATCATATGATGTCACATGTTGTTTTACATGTTGTTTTTGGGTAAAACCATTTAGTAGAGATGTCAAAAAAATGTTGCAAAATCACAGGAACCATTTTGTAGAGGTTGCGAAGTAGAGTTCATAAAACGGTCACAATGAAATGAGACAAAACTGAAA
>Ga0126342_10005461_pt1 | contig 22182 bp, 12 predicted proteins | sample Cyp1metagenome_FD_92528 | JGI IMG/M metagenome (GOLD analysis project Ga0126342, IMG submission 92528) | Coral microbial communities from Lord Howe Island, Old Settlement Bay, Australia - Cyphastrea 1 metagenome | ecosystem: Host-associated > Invertebrates > Cnidaria > Coral ...
AGGAACTACCAGCGGTTGTTCCTTACATGTGAGTACATGGCGTGAGCCTCGAAGGCTTAGTGCCAAGGTGGGGTGAACTGAATAGATTCAGATATGATTCAGATAATGTACAAAACATAGTACCCTATTACCCTATATGTTGGGAATTATATCAGAATCTGAGTTGCTGTTATGGGCCTACCTCTGGCAATGCCGTGAGCACCATGCCATTTGGAGACATACTTCGATCAACTGTGAAACATGCGAAGGGGGCGTGCAAAAAGGTGCAGTCTTCAGCGGTGACATGAAACATGAAGTCGTCAATGCCAGGGAGATTCAGGGAGCGAATAAAATGAAATAGGGATCGATTAGAAGGAAATTGACTTATATATGTTTGTTTAAAGGAAAGTGCTTGACCATTTCCGCGCCTGAAACGATGCCTGACATTTACGTTGGGTTAAACACACCTCAGTTGTTTGCACGCTGGGTTAAATCATGCAAAACTGAGGCAGCGAGGTCTTTCGCAGCGACGCGGAAGATGTGCACCGCAGCTCGGCAGTGATAGGCCTCTTCTGTTTTTTGTGGGGTCAACGGGAGGACACCCATAAGATGTTTGTTTTTTGTTTTCGTATAGGGAACATGGATGAAGATGGTGTTGAGTATGGGATTTGATGGTGATATCACCAGAAGTGCGGGGATGAACACCCTTGAGGCGTCCATCGTATGGCGATCTTGCTAGAATCTAATAGGGAAAAAGATGGGAAAGCGATGATTTACTCCATCAATCGTTTTGGGTACTCCATTTTCACACCCAAAAATTGCAGATCTTGGAGATTGGACGGAAAGTTGTGATTGATGCTTACAATGACTGGTTGTTTTCACCCGCAACTATAATATCAATAGCTATCACGGGGTGGCATCATCCAAGTATTACCATCCAAGTTGAGGACTGGCTGCAGGAAGTGACGCTACAATGTCTGGGTTTGGACCCTAATCGATTTGGACTTCAACCATCGCACTTTGAGAAGAGCACAAAAAACCTGGCTACCTGGCATGTGTTCTTGTTGGAAATAGTAGTTCGGGATGCGAAGCCAGACAACTTTGACTCGAGCGACAAGGGTGACAAGGGTAGATCGGTGGTGACAGATGCAGACCTGTGACAACATCCACACAGCCGACACGTCCCTGTGGTCTCATGCTGAGCAAAGAAAGCCCTTTGTTTAATCCATCATCTTCAGGACAGACCTGTCGGATAGGTCGTAAAATCACCCCAAAACAAAGTAAAATCACCCAAACATGACCTATCTAAGAGGTAACTGGAAGGTTACAGCCGGTTATGTTAGTCATTTGCACCAACATTGTCAGGACAGTCACTATAGTCATCCTAAACTTATAAATTACATTAAATTATATACTATGAATCCCAAAGTTTGTTGGTTACCCATCAGGGTAAGACCCATGGTTTCCCTTAGTGTCATCACCTGGTCGATTCGGTCACTCAGGGCATGGGAAGGGATATTGGTCATCCAAATGATCATCTAAAAAGAATGGATAAAATAAAATGGTGATTTAACGGTGATTGACCATTAAACAGAATCTTACTGGTGCTTAGCAGCGAATGAGGGAATGATCCATAATCACTAGTAATAATCATCCCATTCCCCCAGCAACCCATCCATTCCCTACGTTTAGCACCAGTAAGGAATAGAACAACACATGGTGATTTCAAGCTGGTTAGATACTTACCGTGATAGCACGTGAATAAGGGAGACCATGGTGATACGGCCAGCACTGAACATTTGGTGGAATTCTGAGAACAGTCAGAAATCTGAAGTGGACCATATTGCAATAATGTAGGCAAGAGCTCACAACACCTGAATCATGTTTTTTTTCTTAAACTTACGAGCTATACACCTTTCGAGATTAAGTGTGGATGCTTTCCAAAAATCTACCGTACTCAATTCACACTTGCATATGTCTGATGGTCAATAGTTTATCATGATTATTTAGCACAGAGTTCAGGATTTATCATGGTTGCCCCATGGTTGTCATACCACAGAATTCACAGAGATCTTTCCAGGTTTTGATCAAGGCCTGGCCTCACCGGTCACGGAGCAACGGTGTTTGGAGCTGGTTCGGGATGAGTACCCAATAGGTCAATAGGATTCAATTGGGCTATCACATCTCATCATACTATAGTTGGTTGATAGTTGGTTGATGGCTTTCCCTACTATGGGAAATAGATGGAAATAGTATAAGTACACACATCATCAAACATCCCCAAATTTTCAGGCTTTCGTTTCACTCCCATCAAACATCCCCAACCAGGCGCCATCGTTTCACTCACGCGCGACCTCGAAACGAGGTGCCATGGAGCGTGAGTTCGAACGCTTGGCACAAGACTTGCCTCACGAGCACGACGACGAGGCGTAGATTTGTCGATTCCGACGCGGTGGTAGCGATGGATCTGTGAAATTCGGAGGCGTAGCGATGGAACACATCGTGATTAATAGTGGTGAAAATAGTGGTGGTTAGTAGTGGTGAAAAATGGTGGTGAATATAGTGGTGAATATAGTGGATAAAGAAATTCAAAGTATATTACAACAGTGGATCATATGGGATATATAGCCATCTATCATGGGTCCAGAATCTAATATGGAATTACCATTTGCTGATTAAAGAATATGAAAGAAATCTATGGAAAATGGCCCATTATAGATTATGCACCAAACTGAAGAATGGTGATGTGTCATAGCTGTTATGTCATTGAACTTTTTGCTCCACAAATTTGACTGATGGATTGGTGTCTAACCCATCAACAACTGAGTGAAGGACCCGCCAAAGTTGATAACATACCACTGGCGCATCCCGGGCCAATCTCTGAGCTGAACGTAGCGCCTAATAATTACGTCCAGATGCTCATCTCACTAATCAACTACTTCGAACACAGTCCTTTCGCTTGCATTCCTAGAATTAGGATCCATGTGTAGCTGAGTTGTAAACCTACACGAATTTGTACGTAATTTTTGGGGTTCAGGGTGATACAACATACGTCCTTTAGGCCGCCTTTTAAAAGAAATGGTCATGAAGATCATTTCCGGAAGATTGATCCGAGATTTGCGAAGATCGCTCGCAACCATGGCAGATAAGACATGATTAAACTATAAGACACAATGTAACCATTTAACTGCTTGGATGTGCATTCGAACTACTAAAAGTTATCTAAGTTGCTAAAATCGTCTGAAATAGATCAGTTGTATATGAAAACTGGAAGTCACCAGCTTTATGTGGTTTATATCAATGGTTAAGTAAATACGATTGCCGGGATAATCCAAGTAGGGCAAATCACGCACAATTCATTGAGAAGATCATAGAAAGTCCACACCTCGTTGTTTGTTAAAGATTGATCTTTTGCTGATTCAATCTCCCCTTCAATAGCTTGAACCCCTTTGTTGTTTGTAAAATCACCAATTTGTTTTTTCTTGATTCACATTGATTCACTCGATGAAATCCCCAAACATCACAGAAAAATCCATATCCCAACTGATCTCCTGGCTATTCTCCAGCTAGATATCCTGGCTATTTCCCATCCACATCCATGGCATCTGTGTGCATTTCCTGTTGAGGTCCAGGAGTTGCTCTTGCGCGCGGTGCAGCGTGGCTGCCAGGCCTCGCGCTTCTGCAGGCGTGTCGTGTTTTTCTCTGGGATGATCTACAGGATGGCTTTGTAAAGCCCATTATAAGTTGGTTTATAAACCCATATTTTAATATTAACTGTCATTAATAATGTTATAAACCAAATGGTAATAATAATAATGGTGTTATATAACATTATAACTACGTATAATTAATAATATTGCCATTAATATTAATTGCCATTAATATTAATTGCCATTAACTATAGTTATAATGTTATATACTGTATATATGATGTTATATCTACCATAAAGCATCGTTTTTTCGCCACACAAAATAAACAAAAATCACAAGCTCAGTGTTCTCCCGGGCATCGATTTTTTTTAAGGATTCGGGGAAATCATGGCATCCCCAAGACTTTGCCTGTATCTAGTGATGATAGTGATGTGAATGTTGGTTTATAAACCATAGTATTGTCATATTATTGTAGAATATCCATATAGAATATTTTTGTAAGTCATATTCCATTTTTTGGAAATATAATGCTGCTTGGTGGTTTGGAACCATGGAATTTTATGACTTCCACATATTGGGAATGGAATAATCGTCCCAACTGACGAAGTACATCATTTTTCAGAGGGGTAGGTATACCACCAACCAGTTATGATTTACCCAAACATTAGAATTGATTATATGAGGCAAGAGGGGGTTGATAATTATAGTGATAATTATACACTTGGTAATTATATTGAACAAAAGCATCACGTGCTTAATGACATTTATCATGTCTTATACCATTTATCCCCGATAATATTATCATATGATCGCCTGCTGCAAAATTGCATGATATGATATTTTTTGGATAAAGATGGATACAGGTAAAAATACACTATATCTCCGCATTGCAGATTTTCAGCTGAATGCACTTTTGCCTGATTACTCTCTGGTAATTTCATGTAGCTATTGAAAATGGTCATTTATATTGGATTTACCCATTGAAAATTGTGATTTTCCATAGTTATGTTAATTTACCAGAGGGTATATGAATTTCATCATGACTTCACGTCGTGACGTCACTGGAATGATGGTTCGCAAAGGTGAACTGTCTCCAAATGGCTTGATATGAAAACAACAATATTCAGGTGAGTGAATTATTATAGTTCATGATTAAGGATCCAAATTTTGGATACTATTATACTGAGTTTGATCATTTTTCATCATTATCTAAAAATTGTTTATTTATGGACGCCATACTGTAGGGATCTAGAAGTGGGTCAACTAGGAGTGGATTACTTACAAAAAGTGCAAGATGGGGCCCACAGACCGGGGCCTACTACGACGCATTGCCGTCGGGCGCAGCCCAACGGGCCAAAGGGTAGCCTTGGCATCTTCGACAACATTCCCTTTGATGCAGTGCCGTCATGGTTTGAAGGTTGTGGTGTTTCCAGAGCTGGTGGAACTAGCATATCGTCGGCTCCACCTATGCGACCTTCAGGTGGTACACCTATGGTGAATGTTTGTTTAAGTCATTTTTTGACTATTTAAATTCAAACACTAAGACTCGTGATAAGCCAACAATAATATACCAAACAAATGGGATTCATAGGTGAATCTTGTTGGTTTTCAGCAATTTTATGGTGATTTTCAGGAATATAACCGTAATTAAGTATTTTTTGGAAGATTCATAGATAATATTAAACAAATGTGGTGGATGTGGCTTTAGAAAAGGGGGTTTAACTTGAAAGAAATGGGCTTGATATAACTCTTTATAGTTGGGAAACATTGGGATTTTATGTTGGCAAAGCTGGGATATCACTACCCAAAATGGGTTTGGAACAGTTGCAATGTGGGGGCCCCCAAGATTGCAAAGTTGGTTCAGAACTAGATTTACCAGGGTTCACCGTAGATATAGCTATAGATAGATGGGGCAGCAAGCCAGATATCTGGATTGTATATTATATTTACATATATTTACCCATATATTATCTTATCTTATATTCTATTCTATTCTATTTTATTATGTCATATTATTTTATATTATATCATGTTATATCATGTTATATCATATTATATCATATTATTGTATGTTACATCATATTATAGTATATCATATTATATATATATATATCAAATATCATATCATATTATATTACATTGTATTGTATTGTATTGTGTATATATATATATATTTATAATTATATATTTATATCAACCAAGACATTGAAGGCCCAATATAGGGGATACCCTGGGGACAACTAACAAAGCAAAAACTTGAGAACCTGTGTGGGTTTCCCCGGGGAATATGATCTACAAATGCTGGTTTGTCATGGTCTGTCCAAGGTTCTCATTAATAATGCACAATTCTACAAATGGTGCCCTATACCATTGGATTGTTGTTGAGAACAACCAACCAGCCAACCAACTGATTACAAATTGTGCATCTATCACTATCCAACCATCAATCTCGTTTTCAGTGTCATCCACAAGGTTGTGCGCCCCACCATTTATGTTTGTTGCGTATGAACCCTGTCTTCTATAGTTCTCTATATCCACCATAAACCCTACCAGTCATGTTGATAATCAACCTCCTTAGCCAACAAACTGAGACACCAACCTGCAAGTACTATTAGTCTGCAGGGCGGCAAGAACTCAGCGTGTGATGCACCACCATCGGCCGGAACTTTGAGGCCGGGATCAATCACAATGATTTACATGCATGCCTCAATTTGCTCAAGATCATATGATCATTTTCCTATTGATTAATCCACCGTTGGCGGACTGCTGGTAATAAGTTGTTTCCCCACCTGCCAGGTTAGGGTCTCTAGATTTTATCAGAGTTGGCTCGGATCTCAACCGCGAGCTCCAGATCTCAGTGGCTCCGGCAGTGCCGGAATAGATGCCAGATAGAATGCCCTCAATAATGTCAGATAGAATTTCATATATATATATATATACGTATATATATGTAATTATATATACATAGTAATTATTATATATATATACATACAAAAAATATATGTATGTTATGGTATGGTATGGTATGGTATAGTATGTTATGTAGTGTTATGTTGTGTTGTGTTATGTTATATTTTGTTATGTTATGTTATATTATGTTATGTTATGCATGTATGTATGTAATGTAATGTAATGTAACGGTATGTTATGTAATGTTATGTATGTATTAATGTAATGTAATGTTATGTTATGTAATGTTATATATTGTAATGTAATGTTATGTAATGTTATGTAATGTTATGTAATGTTATGTAATGTTATGTAATGTTATGTAATGGTATGTAATGTTATGTAATGTTATGTAACGTTATGTTATGTTATGTTATGTAATGTTATGTTATGTAATGTTATGTAACGTTATGTAATTGTATGAATGTTATGTAATTGTATGTAATTGTATGTAATGTATGTAATGTATGTATGTAATGTATGTAATGTATGTATGTATGTATGTATGTATGTAGGTATGTAGGTATGTAGGTATGTAGGTATGTAGGTATGTAGGTATGTAGGTATGTAGGTATGTAGATATGTAGATATGTAGGTATGTAGGTATGTAGGTATGTAGGTATATAGGTATGTAGGTATGTAGGTATGTAGGTATGTATGTATGTATGTATGTAATGTATGTAATGTATGTAATGTATGTAATGTATGTAATGTATGTAATGCATGTAATGCATGTAATGCATGTAATGTATGTAATGTATGTAATGTATGTATGTATGTATGTATGTAAGTATGTATGTATGTATGTATGTATGTATGTAATGTATGTATGTATGTATGTACGTATGTATGTACGTATGTATGTATGTATGTATGTATGTGTGTGTGTATGTATATATGTATGTATGTATGTATGTATGTATGCATGTATGTATGTAATGTTTTGTAATGTAATGTTATGTAATTGTATGAATGTTATGTAATTGTATGAATGTTATGTAATTGTATGAATGTTATGTAATTGTATGAATTTTATGTATGTAATGTAATGTAATGTAATGTAATATAATGTAATGTAATGTAATGTATGAATGTATGTATGTATGTATGTATGTATGTATGTAATGTATGTAATGTATGTAATGTATGCAATGTATGTAATGTATGTAATGTATGTAATGTATGTAATGTATGTAATGTATGTAATGTATGTAATGTATGCAATGTATGTAATGTATGTAATGTATGTAATGTATGTAATGTATGTATGTAATGTAATGTAATGTAATGTAATGTAATGTATGTATGTATGTAATGTTATACATGTATGTAATGTTATACATGTATGTAATGTTATACATGTATGTAATGTTATACATGTATGTAATGTAATCTAATCTAATCTAATGTAATGTAATGATTACTGCAATGTGATTATATACTTCCAGATGGTATATCATAATATCAGAAACTATGTCAGAATAATGAGTCAAGGCGCTCTGGACATAGCCAGGAACCTGGAACCTCCAACGCGATGTAAATTAGTATCCCACTGCCTGTTCGATACGTAAATCGATCTTGCGTCATCGTACCCTACTTTTCATAATGTAAAAAAAAAAAAACGTCCCAAGCACCTCTTTGGTAAATGATGTAAATCGTGATGTAAACCCTACTTTTTCGTGATGTAAATCGATGACGTTTCGATCCCTTTTTGGTTTTCTGCACCTCCCTGCGGTGATGCAGAAACCTGGACCATCCTGGACCATCCGAAAACCACAATTGTTGACCCTGGTCAGTGACAATCTTTTGCTCAAAACGACTTTGTCTGAGCAAAAGGACCCAAAAGAACAAAACGATCCAAAACCCATTTTTACGCCAAGGGGTCTCGGTGCCAGATACTTGGCATGATGCAATGGCCCAACTAGATGCAAAACTTTTGGCAAACGGGATCATGTGAGGCAAACTTAGTACACCATGCTCCTTAAAGCTATCAACAGGTATCAACGAATCATTTTGCAAACTAGATGTCAACATGTTGTGAATGAAAATGGAACATTTTCAGAGTGACAAGAGAATGCCACTGCGGGGGGGCCATTTTGGCTCAAGATCAACCCCCTGCAGTGGCGCAATGATTTTAATTTTCCTTTGCTGCCTTGTAGGGACCCAGGATGTTCCCCGCTCAAACCGCGGGCATGGCCATGACCACCTTGACGGCCATCAAGCAGCACTACCAGCTGCAACCTGCGCTATGGACGAGCTTCGTCGAGCAGGTTGGGGATCCTGGGGACGATCTCAAACTTTTGGGAGCGTTGCCTCCTCCGGTGATCGGAGCAGCGCTCGAGAGAGCCAGGCTGCCGGATGGCAGCCCCTTCACTGCAGTGCAGGCATCACATGTGGGGTTGATCTATGGCCTCACCAGGCGTATCCTGCACACTATGGCTGGAGGGGACTGGGACAGATGGACGGACACCTCACCGTTCTCAGACAACACGGCACCTCCACCCCCTGCTGCTCAACCTCAAGTGGCGGTGGACCGGAAGCTGAAGATGACCAACGTGTTGGATCAGGGGGACGACGGGGACTTTGCTGTCGAAGGCGAAGACATGAAGGCGAGGTGGTATCAGAACTACATACAAGCCATGGGCGGCTGGCCAGCGGAGGAGGAGGAACCCTCCATAGAGCAGCTCTCGGCCCTGCACAAAAGAATCAATGTGCAGAACATCGCACCATACACAGACTTCGCCATCTACGTGCCCTACGGCCAGAAGGCTGCAAGAGCTTCGAAGTACAGGACGCACGTCTTGACATCGAATGGGTACACAACAAAGGAGCTGCCAGGGCCCTCGTCGTTTGTGCAGTGGAGGGCATGCTTCAGAGTCCTCCGCACATCACTGATCATGCTAGATGCGGTAGGGCTCTCAAACCTCCATGCCTACGAGATGTTGGTGGAGCGGCTCACGAGGTTGTACCCTTCAGCTTGGCACCTCGTCTACTCAGCGGACGACTTGGCCCGGAGTTCCCACTCAAACAGGATCAGATCAAGAGTCATGATGGAAGAGAGAGCTGGGAGGCCACCCCATCCTACATGGGACCCCCGGCGCCCTTGGGACTTTGTGTACGGCATGTTGGTTCAGGACAAAGAATTCTGGCAGACTCAGGTCCACGGCCCGGCATTGGTTTGGTTGGCAGCCGGGGCAAAAGGAACACCCCGCACACCGGCGGAACAGGTTGCAGCAGAATGCCTGCAAGGGGGCATGGATGCCATCATGCCAGCTTTGGAGCCGAGCCGCAACAAGACCTCAAACGGGCCGCAACCTGCAGACTCACCGAGGGGAAGAAGGACACAGGCACGAAGGGAGGCCCGGAAGAGAAAGGTCCAAGCAGACAAGGCGGAACTTGCACAGTGGAGGTCTGGGAAGCCGGATCAAAACAAACGGGGTGGCAATCAAGTGAAACAGAAATGTTACAGTTGGAACAATGGAAATTCTCCATGTGGGGACTTGCAGCCTGGGCAGTCATGCGTGGCAAAGGTCGCAAGGGAACACCGTTGCACCATCTGCGATTCCCCAGGCCACCCATCCAGGTCGTGCCCGAACAAGAAGAGCAGTTGAGGCAGTGCGGAATCGACTCAAGTCCAGGGAGATCCAGAACGCCCCGCAGGAACATCATATCGAACAAGGCGGTGAAGAAGGGCGGCATCAATTCAGGTCCGAGTTCAGACCCATCAGATGCAGACATGGGCAATGAGGACACCTTGGACGCCATCTATGAATCCAAGACTCTGGAAGAATACAAATCCAGGAGGGTCTTTGTCTTCGTCCATCACTTTGCAGGTGAGGACGACCCGTTGTCTGAGGCGATGAAGGCACATGCACAGACAGCGGGGCTGCGCCTGAAGGTCCACAGCGTGGAGCGTGAGACAGGCAATGGAGACTTGCTTGAAGACAAACCTTACGAGGACCATCTTTTGTGGGCGAAGAGGGGCCACATTGATGCGTATCATGCAGGTTTTCCATGCAACACATTTTCGCGTCTGCGGTTCCGGAAGTCGCCTGGTATGCCAAAACCTATCAGGACGAAACGGGAACCTTATGGCCTGCGCACGAACTCAGCAGCAGAACAGAAAGTTTGTGACGAAGGCACCATCATGGCTTCAAGGGCAATCACCATGGCAAAGACCGTAGCCAACAGAAATCGGCCGGGGAAGATCCAAAGCATTGCAACTTTGGAAAATCCTCCCCCCTCTACGATCGAGGACCACTTGTCTGCCTGGGAGTTGCCGGAGATGGGAGACTTCATCAACGACACGAAGGTTACCACAGCACGATTCAACACGTGCATCTACGAGTCCGACATCCCGACGGGCCGCAAACATTTCAAACCGCAACAGTTTTCAGGAAGCATGATCGGCCTGAAGGAATTGAATGGTGAATGTCAGCGCGGAGACTCTTCAAACCACGAGTTCATTGTGGGCAAGGAGAAGTCCAGGGCATCAGGCAAGTATCCAGGCGAGCTGTGCAACAAGTACGCCAAGCTCGCAATCGCTCAGCTGGACCTCATGGCCAAGGAAGAGTTCCTGTCCATACGCAGGGAAAAGTTGCAGAAGGTCATCGACGAACACAAGAGCAAGTCCGAAGGAAGCCAGTCGAGCTCCTCCAGCAACACCACGGACGAATCGTCCACGAGCAGCCGTGACGAAGATCAACGTGACGAAGGCATGCCGACCAGGAAAGAAGTAGCCGATGCCACCCTGACTTCAACTAAGGTCCAAACCTGGGTGGGAAGTGATGGCAAACACGGCATGCTGAAATCCAGGAACCTCACGTCAAAGGAGGAAGAACAGGAGGAGTATGTGGGCGGCATGCGCAACCCATACAAGGCCGTGCTCACCAACTCAACAATGAAGTCGCTGGGCATCAGAATCAGAGCAGCTTGGGAAACCCTGGTCAAACGAAGACCGGAAGCCTTGCGGGTGGCGGAGACATACGGAACCGCCCATTGCCAGTTCAACGACAAGATTGTGGCGGAGTGGAAGGAAAACCTCAAACGCCTGGTGGGAGCCAGAGCACCACCCGCCGTCTCTATCCAAGGCAAGAACGAATACAAGTCACCACTGGAAGGGGAGATCCTTGAGGCATGGGTCGACCGCGGAGGTGACAAGGAAACTGAGGTGCCGAAGTGGGTGAAACGAGGTGCACCTCTTGGCATCCAACTCCCCATAGGCACTTGCGGCATCTTCCCGCCGGCAAACATCGACGACGCCAACACCGTGGCGGAGGCAGAACTCGAAGACGCAGGTGCTCAGATGTCGAAAGGGAACCTTCTAAACTACAAGTCAGTGATGGAGGACATCGACAACGCCAGGGTGGAGTTGGATCGCTACAGGCAAGCGGGCTACCTCAAGGACATCTCCAAGAAGGAAGTGGAAAGCTCCATGAACCATGGAACCATCTCAAGATTAGGCCTTATAGTGAAGGAGAAACCAGAGGGCATCAAGAGAAGGATCATCATTGATCTACGTCGCTCAGGCGGCAACCAAAAGGCCACATTACCCGAGCGCCTGACTTTGCCGAGGCCGAGGGATGCAGTATCATCGGCCCGAGACGTCTTCGAACTCAGGGGACACTGTCAACGGCACGAAGGCCCAGTCACGAGGGAGATGGCGGTGATCGACATTCAGGACGCTTTCATGTCGCTGGGAGTGGCACCCGAAGAACTCCCGCACACCTTGACGCCGTCCTTCAAGGAGGATGAGTACTACTGCTTCTGTGCACTGCTGTTCGGGTACAAGACGGCGCCCCTGCTATGGTCCAGGACGGCCGCACTATTGGCGAGGCTTCAACAGTCGCTCATCGATGGACATGAAGGTCAACATCTGGTCTACCTTGATGACGGGCTGTGGTTTTTGCAGGGAGATCTCCACAACAGAAACCTGGTCCTGTCGATGGTCCTCAACACAGCAGCCGCACTGGGCTTCAAGGTCTCGTTGAAGAAGGGCATGAGGGCGACCCAGGTGTCATGGATAGGCATCAGAATGACGCTGACGGAAGATGCCCTACTCATGGGCCTCCCCACCAAGTACACAGACGACTTGGTGGAAACTTTGAAACGCTGGGAGGGAGCGGGCATGGCGTCCATGAAGGAACTCCGTCAGGTGTGTGGCAAGGTGGCATGGCTGGCGGGAATCCTGCCGAAAGCAAGATGGGTGGTGGCGGTCTTTTACAAAGTCCTCCACAGCCGCCTTGCCGACATTCGAGAAGGTAAGGAGGAGACCAGGAGAAAGGCCCGACATGACTCCAGGGACAAGTCGAACATGTTCCCGGTGAAGCAGCTGGAGCAGGCCCGACTTTGGCTAGTCGCCTACTTGAACTCAGCGATGGAGAACCCGACAAAGAAGTTCAAGCTGGATGTCAAGAAGTATCCAGCCGCATCGGTGATCACGGATGCGAGCCCTGAAGGTTTGGGCGCGGTTCTCCTGGTGAACAACAAAGTCATACGGGCCCTGAAGTCGCCGGTCGTGCCGAAGGATGCAGAGCAGCTGAAGTTTCAGCTGGGCGAGTCATCTTCCCAGGGCATTGTGGAAGCATTGGCGATCTTGGTTGCCATCCGCCACTGGGCCCGGGAACTCGCCACGTGCAGCGTGACCTTGCACGTGCAATCAGACAGCTTGGTGGCCCTGGCCCTCACTCAAAGGATGGCCAGCTCTTCACCGGCCCTCAACTTCTTGGGGGCCGAACTGGCCATAGCATGCGAGGCGGCAGGCATCGAGAACCTGAAGGCTACGCACATACCAGGTGCCGCCAACACCACGGCGGATTACTTGAGCCGTCCGGCCAAACAACGGACTGCCCCGCTGCCGCAGGAGTTGGAAGGCGTGCCGGTACAAACACCGGCGGCCAGAGGGTGTGGATTTTACGTTTTGCCAACACCTGGCGAAGCGCCCGCCCTCTGGGTATCTGACCTGGCCGCTGAGAGCGCATGGGCTACCCTGCGTTGACGGCAGCTAGTTTTCTCCAGGAAAAGGATGCAGCAGCTACCATTCAGCAACTTCAATCACAGGCAGGTCAAGGTTGGCAGCCAGCAGTGGCAGCCATTCACATATTCATTTCGTTTATCTTGAGGGTTTTGGGTCCTTGGTTCATGTCATTTCCATGCAGCATGGGCTCAATGACCGCAGTGGCCATTTACACTCGGCCGGGGGCCCCGGCAGTCTGGGCTGCAGGCCCCGTAACCCCATGGACTTTCCTGGGATGGGCTCTCGTGCTCATGACTCTGGGCATGGCTCTCTTTTACAGATGTTGCTACGTCCACAACAAGGGCAACGACATGAAGGACCCTCCATGCACAGACGAGAGCCTTCCTCCCTTGTGCGCTTCGTCACCAGACAGATTGACGATGTCGCGGTTGGCCAACCAAGGAGCAGTGAACTTGGCGACATTTGTGACAAGGAGGCCGAGTCGATGGGCGGATCACCAATTGAGGGGCCACGACTGTTTCCTGATCTTAGATTAGGCCCACACCTACCAACGGCTCAAGGAAGCTCCGTAGCGGTCGGTGAAGAAGGCCAGACCCCTCACAGTGAGGACCAATGGGTGGACTCATCACCAGAGTTCCAAGAGGGCACGAGGGCTCCTACACCAGAAACGCCGATCAGCCCACACACCCCTCACGGCAAACCGGGCAGAAGCAGGTCACCTTCCAGCCTGAAACGAACTTTGTTCGAAGGCATGTCAAGTTTTCTGAAGCCAGGCAACAACCAACCTTGGTGGAAGTCCCTGTTGGCGTCACCGGCACGAAGGCTTGCAGCAAATCACCCTCAAGCACCGCCAGTCGCTCAGGGACTGGGGAAGCTGGAACTCCCAGTATCGGCCAGTAGGGTAAAGAAACGCCGACCCTCGCCACATGCTGGGGCCAATGCACCGAAAGCCAGGGCCAAAGCGGCTATAAGCAAGCGCAAAGACTTGCCGAAGTCGAGATCCACAGCAAACAACATGTCAAAACCTTCACTGCGAAACGCCATAGCAGTCATGAAGTCCAAGAACACGATGAAGGCAGCGATGAAAGAAGTGGAGAATGATTACTTTGCCAACTCTAGCAGAGTAGCGAGGTCTGCCAAGAGGCACGCGGTGAAGTCCATCCTGGAGACGGCCTTCAGTACAGCTATGCCGCTGTCGCCGGCGAAGCTCCAAGCGTTGGCAGGGGCACTCAGGACGTCGGGCTACAAGTCGGCTCACACGTACCTGGTGGAGGCTAAGATCTACCACGTGGAGAAGGGATGGAAATGGTCACACCTGCTCGACAGGCACTTCAAGCTTTGCGTCAAAGCTGTGAAAAGGGGCATGGGACCGGCAAAGAAGGCACCGGAAGTGGCAGCTGACCTATGGAAAAGCCAGCCGCTGCTGCCGGACTCAGAGAGCACATCGGGCAAAGTCCTTTTGGCTGGCCACCTGTTCGCGTGTGGCGTCCACTGGATGATGCGCGAGATCGAGATCGCAGCGCTCACTTCAGAAAACGTCCGCTTCGAGGACAAGAACCGCCTCGTCACCTTGGTCTGGAACGAGTCGAAGGGCGATCAAGAAGGGGCGTCCATATCCAGGACCCTGCAATGCTTGTGCCTGGGTGCATGCGACATGGCGTGTCCCTATGCGGTACTGGAAGTGCTGGTCAACCAGGCTTGCCTCCGAGGTAACGAAGGGGCGGCCCTGTCAGTTTGCAGCAACGGCGACAGAGCCACCAAAGCTCAACTGGTGGCGGACTGGAGAAACCTTTTCGGCAGCACCATTACTGGACACTCGACCAGAAGATCCGGTGCGTTGCAGTACATCAGGGATGGCTGGTCGGTCAGTCAGGTGGCCTTCCTAGGCCGATGGAAGAGCAGCGTCATCCTAGAGTATGCGAAGGAGGCTCTACAGTCGATCCCCCTCAACGCAGACAAGAAGCTCTTCGGAAATTCGGAACTACATCAGACAAGCCAGACGGATGAAGATAAGCACGAAGGGCGCGCATCATTCCAGCCATCCAATCTGGAACTCGTGGGAAAGCTGAAAACAGAGATCGACTCCTTCATGAACGGCACGAAGGCAGATACCACCGAACTCACAACAAAGGTTCGGCAACTGGAAACCAAGTTCGAGAACTACACCAAGTTCTTGCCTCCTCTGGTCATCTCTAACCGCGCTTCGGTCGTACATCGAAACAACAAAGTCTTCTTATGTTCCCCTTCTTACATGTGGAGGACACAGTGCGGTTGGAACTATTATAATTCGGATTACGAGTTCTCGGAGGACTTGGGCATGAAGGTCACCTGTCAGAAGTGCTCGACATCCGCGCTGCAGCAGAGAGGAAAGGGAGCTGATGTCTTGGCTGACACAAGGACGATGCCAAGCATTTGAGACTTCAATGCATCAGGTTTCTGCAGCCAATGGATGCTGGCTGCTCCACCGACCAAAACGAGCGTGCAGCTGTGGGGTGGGTCGGATGGATTCACTTGCCACGTCAGTTGCATGATTGTCGAGGGGGTTATAGCATGCATTTTTGGGGAACAAACTGGACCGCAAAACATGCGCAAAACCAATCGGGATTTCTGCCTTGACGCGGTTTTGTTACACAGTGCTGTTGTGCTAACTGTCAGAAAACGGGTTTTGATTCCTAGAAGTTTTCAAAACCAACCATTTGACTTGCAGGCACATCCAAAGAGTCAAAGAGTGATTTGTTTGATTAACATGCGGTAACCTAAAGGGCTCAAGTGACTAGACCATACATACAGACATACATACACACAAACATACATACATACACATACATAAACACACATACACACATACACACACATACATACACAAGACATACACGCACTTACATACACACACTTACATAGACACATACATACACACATATTCATGAGCATACACGTACACATACACAATTATTCATGTAACTGTATATTTATTTATGTATGTATAGTCCTGGTCCTAGACTCTTTTCATTGTCATAGACATATGTGGATAGATAATAGTGGACATCACATCGTGACTTTGCTGGAACCGTTATTTATAAACGCTGAATCATTCCAACATTGCAACAATTTTCAACTATTTTCAGATTATACGATTCATGAATTTTCATTGTGAGTTGGTTTAGAACCACCATCATATTCCTATAAGCCATGTTTATTGAAGTTATGAACCAACTTATCTTCCCAGGAAGCAGCACCTTGTATCATGTTTTCATGGAGAGTTTGTCTTTTTCCCCGCTCGAAATCTCCACTGAGTACGTGGAACTGCTCATCGCCAGGCAGAAGTTGCGGATGCAGCAATGATCTGCCGACAAAAAGCAGATCTCAGCCGTGGCAGATGGGTGGGGTTGTATGAAACCAACCAAAGATTAAAGATGGGAATATGGTGTGGGATGTAGTTTCTTATAGTGGGATATGTAGATATTTACTGGGAAATTATAGGATTTACAGTACATGGATTTACTGATTTACTGTGACATTTTATGGGTAAGACTGGACTATGATGAGGATATGATGAGGTCTTTTTAATGGAATCATCATGGTTTATAAACCTATCATGGGGATATTTTTCATGGGATGTGATCGGATGTGCCCCCTTTTTATCGGATGGCAGTTTCAGAATTGGGGATGGCTGCCACAATTCTGGAAATTTCTGAGGATTTCTGAGGCATTTTTTAGTTGAAAACAAAGCCACATGATGGGTGATGGTGGTTGTTTGAAAAGCATTGTTTGTTTTTGTGGATTGACATCTCTTTGCTAAATAACAACATGTAAGTCTGTTCGAAGGATTCTGAGTAACCAAGTTCATTTGACAGATTGGCATTAGGAATGGTCAATAAAAGCAGTGCCCATGAAGCATTGGGACCTCTTTTGTGTTGCAATCCTGTACGCTCCAAGTCCAAACACCGTCAGATGTGATCCGCCGGGCCGATCCTGGATAAAAAAAGTTAAAATCCAAAGGATTTGCTGGCATTGGCTACACGTATTTATCGTTCATCATTTTCTTAGAGTAACATGTGATAAAGTCTGAATATCATCAAAAACGTTGAAAAAACACAACTTGAAGTAAAGCAGTAAACCAGTAAACCAACAATGTGAGAACTGGTTGAATTGAACTTTTGCCAGAAAGCTCAAAAATTGGGGGTAGTTTGTCCATACTTTCAACTGTAGTTCCTTCAAATCATTAAGATCCGTTCAATCCATCCGGCATTGCTTACAGTAAATCCGCCATTGCTATCAATTTCCGGTGGCTAATCCCAATACAGTCGTTCAGTCCCGAATTTGGAGTATCCCTATTAAACCATATTTACCGATTTTATATCCTTATCCTTCCTAGCAAAGCTCATTTGTTTTTTTCAGGGCAAATCCACCGGATGGTTGATTTTGTATCCCAATTATCTCAATGTTGGTTGTATCCATCATTTTGGCTGGTGAAATCCATATGTTTGCTCATGAAACCAGCCATTTAGTATTTTAGTATGATTCAATCCGAAGTCGTTAATGGTTGAATTCCATATCTGGACTATCCCTATTATACAAACCATTACCCTAGTATATTCCATTTTATCCAAGTACACTTCCATCTTTCATGGCAAATGCCCCCCATCATCCAGGCCAAACTACGTGAACAGTGAAGCCGGCCATGGCCTCCGACCCTCCTCCGGCCAGGCTCGCTTAGCGCAGAGCGCGGAGAAGAGGCCGCGGCCAGCCTCGGCGCCACGCTTTGGGCAGGTGCGGCCGGATGGAATTGATACATCTGGGTAAATTATAACAATCCCACTGTTCTCCCGAAGCCTGGAATCATGGTTAATAAGGGGAATCATCCCAAAATGGCCGAACTATTTACCCAGATATATGGAGGTTTCCATAGGTTTCCTAAGTGATGTGGGTACCCCTAATCATCCCAAACTAGATCATTTTAGTATCGAAACGCATGGTTTTGTGATGTTTTGTGGATCAACGATTTTAAGCAGCACCCACATATGTATATATATATTTAATGTATCTGGAAATTCCATTTGGGGATATAATGTAATAAATGGAAATATGAAGATATAATGGACTGGAATTACAATGGAATACCGTAAGAAGAAACTTGAACCAGTGCGTAAACCCAATAAAAAGCCATCCCCAATAGAGGTTTATGAAATTGGATATACTGGTACCTCTATTTGGGATGAGGATGATGATGATGATGATGATGCTGGTGGTGGTGGCGGTGATGGTGGTGATGATGATGATGGTGATGTACTGTAAATGACCTCATGGTTGGTTACTGTGACGTTTAAAGGCATTGTGTTTAGCACATGAGAACAAAAGACATGGTGTTCTCTTTTTTTCGCAACAAGCTCATCCAGTGACAACCCCATCTGCTTTGGTTTGTCTGCAACAGGCTAGCCACATTCCATCTCATGGCTTGGAAAATCCTGTTCCCCCCTACTAGTTCGTGAAATCCTGTTCCCCCCTACTAGTTCGTGGTTTCAAACATACGTTTTTTGGTTTTCAACCATGTGACTCTAATTTTGATCCCCAATGACTCTCCCGTTTTTCATATCCAGGATGTTACAGGTGATGGTTCCTCCACCATTTCGAGTTGTCCCTGAGTTTTCGGCATCATTTGGGGGCTTGCTATATACATTATACATCATACACCCTCTGGTAAACGAACATGACTATATGGAAAATCACATTTTCGTAAATCAACAAACTAAATGGCCAGTTTCAATAGGTATGTTAATTTGCGATCCCCATGACTTAGACTATGTTAGTTTACTATCCCCTATGCTAGTTACTATGGGTAAACCCATGGATATCTTACTGATCCCGATCTTCAACGTTGAAAACACCGGCCCCATCCTGGAGCCATTACTGTAGGCTCCGCCAAGAGAAGCGGCAAGGCCGGCTTCGGGAATGAATGAATGGGATATGTATATATATATATGTATTTATATAAATCTATAATATATGTATTCTATGTAGTTTCTTCTCTGAATATGAATAGTGTATGTGTTTTTTTAAGAATTGTTCAATGTAGATATGTTAATGTTTAACAGTATATACGAAATATTATATGATATATATATATATATATATATATATATATATGTGTGTTCTAATGTTAATATATATATATATATGTGTGTTCTAATGTTAATGTAGATCTGTTAATGTTTAATCTTAGAATATGTACAGTATATATATACAAGTTATTTTCTCAATTTTGTAAAATTGGTTTACTCTTTTTGTTAGCATAAATTGTGTAGTTGGATGCTGAGAGAAATAATGATATATCTATACAATTTGTTGTTGGTGTTTTTGAGGATGTGTTTTCTGAAAACAAAAACAAACAAAACAAACAGTATTTGTTCTTTCATCAACAGAAGAACGCATCCTCAACAGAAGAAAAAAACAGATCAAATCTACACTACCAAGATCAAACAAATGTAGATTTGATCAACAGAAGAACACATGACGATCGGAGCAGAAGTTGAAGGTTTTGGAGCCCACAGATATAGAAACACCGTCTTTCTGGTGGCACAGCTAAAGGTTTCTGGTGGCACAGATGAGGGTATAACATACTATAAATATGGTATACAGAATGGCGCTAAACAAACAACATCGTTTTTTTTCATTTGTAAATGAATTTAGCTAGCCTTGATACGGTTAGAACATGTTGTAACAATGTTGTAAGTCTAGCTAGCTCTAGTCATGGTAGTGGCATTGCAAGTTATACAGGATACAACATTGCATAAACTGGCGAGCGGAAAATTGAGTGAGTGGATATCTTTCCAGAGAAAAGTTTGGATATAGTGGGTTGATTTGATGGTTATTGCCATTGCCTTTGGACATAGGGAACATGACATTGGAATGGAAGTTTGGGGTAGCCCATGTTGAGAAAACCCATGGAAAAGTGTCAAGTCATTGGGTGGTAATCGGACGGTTCGCCCACTTGAAATTGGTGGAAAATCTGTGAGGTGTGTCTTGAAATTGTGACCCATAGAAATATAAGGAATACCCGAATACCCTTTGGTAATCAAGTGTGGCAATGGACAACCCTCTATTTCGTTCCATGACTTTCACAGCAAAGCCCCGGCCCACCAGAGAGTACTGGGGGGATAAGTCAACCTTAGGCTATATCCACCATGGGGTTTTCGTACATAATAGAAATGGATTATACTGATTATACCATGACCCATAAGTACCAAGATACCAGATATAGCCCATTTACAAGTTTGTTTTGGATGCCTTTCGCATGGTGGATATAGCCCAAGTTTCTGCAGGTTCGTTTGATATATTTCACGCAGTGGATGTGGTTGTCTCAAATAGAGTTAGTGAGACCTGGCGACAGCATTTCGAGGTGCCCATAGTTTGCTGAGTTGGTTTTTACTTACCTTTACAGGGGTTTATGGTCGATATAACTATGAGTCAATAGGGTTTAGAAACCAGCTGACGCCGGGGGGGCATCATTTTGTAGACGAATATGTGATTGTTTTTTTTTTCTAATCCTCATCTCAACGATGTGCTAATGTTTAATCTCCGACCAGTTGCCCGAGGAAATGTCAAAACATGCTTCAAGTTTCAAAGATTAAATGAAATGGCCCCTGAATAGCGTTGAATGTTGGGACTGGGTTGTCCCTGCAACAAGGTTGTGATTAAGGAAATCCTGGCTGTCATAGGCTGCGATGGGCTTTCATTCCCTTGACATGCGGTACTCCAACATTGGTTGATAAAAAAGCGGGTGACGCCCACTACATCCAGCCGACGTGGTTTTAATATGTTACAAGTGATATAGTGGCCTGTCTGAAAATATGAAACTCCGAGTGTCTTGTGACTCTGGCCGATAAGTAGCTGGTTGGTGGTTTGGAACATTAATTTTATTTGTCCATATATTGGGAATTTCATCATCCCAACTGACTTTCATATTTTCCAGAAGGGTAGGTCAACTACCAGCCAGATTAGCAAATGGCCCTGATGTCAATGTCGAAAACAATTCTGTGTTTCACTGGAAACATCCATGGCGCTGAACGCGCATTCTGGAGATACCTTGTGCTCAACTTCAGTGACAACCTGGTTGGTACTTTTGTCCAAAGACCAAGTCTGGATTGAGACTTGGTTGTGATTCATGATTCAGAACTTCAGAACTCAATATTTCTAATTTCCCACCCCGAATTGCTCAATTTCATCATGACAGCCAGGAAACATAGAGTTGTTTGATGTTGTTTGTCAATTTTCTCAGCTTTAGAAACCTGGAACTATGAAATTTGGCACCCCAAATCTATAAAGCAATCATTGTGTTCATGAAAGGTTGCTCATTTTGGGAGTGGATCCCCCTCCCTTTAAATGGCAGTGCCCAGGCCCTTCGTGAAAGATTTGGCCTATGCAGCAACGCCGGAGGCCTGATCTTTAGAACATCATGGAAAACTATCAATATATCACCAATTAAAATTTGTCCTTGGAAGAATACCTTTTTTCCCCACCTGCCAGGTGAGGGTTGTTAGATTTTATGTCAGTTGCCTCCTCCTCCTTCTCCTCCTCCTCCTCCTTCTCCTCCTCCTCCTCCGCCTCCTCTCCTCCTCCTCCTCGTCCTC
>Ga0126342_10005462_pt1 | contig 22182 bp, 27 predicted proteins | sample Cyp1metagenome_FD_92528 | JGI IMG/M metagenome (GOLD analysis project Ga0126342, IMG submission 92528) | Coral microbial communities from Lord Howe Island, Old Settlement Bay, Australia - Cyphastrea 1 metagenome | ecosystem: Host-associated > Invertebrates > Cnidaria > Coral ...
GGTGATGTTGAATATATGAAGTTTGAAGGAACGCTACAAGCAGTGGAACTAACAAAAGGTGCTAAATCAAACACTTATGATAGTATCGGTAATGTTGATGTCAGTTTTAGAAGGAACACAATATATAGATTTTATGTATTTTAGAAATGGTACTGTAGAAGTAAATACAGGTGTATCATTACTTGCTGAAAGTGGTAAGTTTGACGTAATTGATAGCGCAACTCCTACTAATGTAGTATTTAAAAGGGGCGGTGTTAATTTCTTTACATTAGATGGCACTAAAAATATTATTGATGTTTCAACAGGTAGGGCGTTGTCGTCTCAATATATTTATGGAGATTATTTTTACAATAGAAATTATGGTGCTGATATGGTTTTTCAAGGCAGTAATACAACAGATGACGGTTTGGTAGAATATATGAGATACAGAAAAGCAGACGAAGATGTTAATTTTTCAAAAGATATATATGCCAATCAAGACAAAAAGGCATATGTTCATAAAGAAACTGGTAAGAATAGTTATATATTTAATGAAAATACAGCAGGTGTTAATCATTTCAAGTTATACAATGAAGACCCTAAGGAGATATAAGATTTTATGCTAATAATAGCGTAAGACTTTTTGTTACTCCATCAAAAGTTTCTGTTCCAGCACCTTATACATTAGAAGGCGATTTAGTGGATACATCACAAAAAGATATGAAATATGATATTGAAGAAGCAGACTTCAATTTTACAAAAATAGTAAATAGCATTAAACCTCATACTTTGAAAATTAAAGAAGAAAAAGAAATGGGAATAACTAAATCTCATATAGGTTTTATAGCAGAGGATGTAAAAGAAAATATACCAGAAAAAGTTGAGAATATCCTCGTTGAAGTTGATGGTATTAAGAAATTAAGTTATGTTAAGATGAACTCTATTTTATGGGGTGCTGTGAGGGAACAACAACAAAAAATAGAGCATTTGGAAGCATCGGTTTACGAACTACAAGAAGCAATGAAAGAGTTAATGAAACCTAAACCAAAGGTAAAGGCAAAATCAAAAAGTAAAGATAATTAAAATATATAATAATATAATGGGACATAGGGAAACTAAGATTGAAAATAACTGTATAGAAGAACTGAAGATTGTTCTTAAAACAACTTAACAGAAAGGGTTGAAAAGTTAGAAAGGGAAAAGCAAAACAAAATCCTATACAAACTGCCAGACTTACAATTTTGTAGTGCTTCATTGTTTTGATTTATATTTAAAGACATATCTATAATACATTTTAATACCTTATAATTTATAATGCCTCTTAAAAAGATGGATTATAGCAAAACACATTTTTACAAGATAGTCTGTAAAGACTTGAATATCAAAGATTGTTATGTAGGACACACATTAAATTTCAAAAATAGAAAATCCGCTCATAAGAACTTGTGCTATAATTGAAATAGTGCTGATTATGAACAGAAATTATATCAGTTTATTCGTGCTAAAGGTGGATGGGAACACTTTGATATGATTTTGATAGATACTTTGAATATGGAAAACAACTTGGAAGCACGACGGCAAGAAAGAAAATACATAGAAGAGTTAAATGCAACTCTAAATAACAGACTACCATTCAATGAATTAAAAGATTGGTTAAATGAAAACAAAGAGCGTTTGAAAGAATATAAAGCAGACTATTGTATAGGTAAACAATAAAGATGTCATTAGTGAAAAAGCAAAGGTGTATAGACAAAATATGCCTGATGAAGTGAAACAAAACCGAAAAATGGCGTGTAAGAAACATTACTATGCTTTGAATAAAGAGAAAAAAGCTGAATACACAAAAGAGCATTACAAGCAAAACATAGAGAAACTTAAAAGCAAAATTGAATGTGATTGTGGTAGTTCTTATTCTTTCTTCAATAAATCAAGGCATTTAAAAACCAAAAAACATCAAAATTATTTAGCAAGTTTGATTTAATAATATTATATTTAAATAATATCATCAAATATTATCATCAACAATTATCTTTTTATCAAATATAATTTTAAATACATCATTAATATCACTTTCCATCAAATTAACAAAAAGGCAACTAAACTTTTCTTCTGTTGCTTTTTCATAAATTTCCAGTAAAGTATGTCTAGCATTATGTATATTTTTATAATCCATGAAATTTCTTTTTATCAATAGTGCCGACAACTCTTCAACCATTGTCTGGATTTCTTTGTAGTTTCTCATCTTGAAAAAATATAACTGCCGACTATTAACCCTAATAATAGTGCTTAACGAATTAAACTTTTGAGAGGAGGACACCACATTTACCCCAAAATGCCTACCTCGTATGTAAAGAGCATTTAACATACTATTATGTTTTGAAAAGGACACTTGGTCTACAAAATCATCAACAACAACTAATGTAGCAAACAGTTTTTTAAATTTATGGTCTTTTTGGAACTGACTGATTTTGTATTGTTGCTCTAATATGTCTTCTAAATCCTCGTTGTGGAACTCATCAAAATAAACCTTCTCTTTCTTGGGATTGACTTTCAATGTTCTCTCAATGTATTCCTTAACAGGATGCCACACACTATCAACATGAATACTAGCAGAGAAGATAAATATTCTTTGGAAGCAACCGCGGTAAATGTCTAATATCATATTTTGCAATAAAATACTTTTACAAGAACCCGACGGACCAACTACAATTTGGGAGAACGGTATCCTTGGTGCTACATCGTATTTAGATTGTTGGAACTCATATTCTGCTGACTTATGAGGTTTTATTATAGGAACAGAATTATTCATAATATAATCTATTTAAGAAAATATGTTCTATTATATATTGTAATGACATATCATATCTTGCTGGAATAGGGGTCGCGACTGCTCCTTTGAAAAAAGGGGTCAGGAGCATTGCGACGCTTCGCAATCGCAGGATTTGGAACAGACTGTCATTTACCCGTCATAAGAACGAAGAACAGTTAATTAAACCATCGTCGCAGTCCCTTAGAAGCAACAGAAGATGTGTGAATTAGTTCGTCTTTTGAACCCCGCCCCACAGTGCTAAATGCTATGTATAAGTATAATTAGATTATATTTTAACATATAATCTAATTATATTTATATATGGATGGATATAGACGATACATTGAGGATATTGATATTATTGAAGATAGAGTTGTTGATGACACTAAATACCCAGTTGTCACAAATAACAAAATTAAAATCTGCTGTAAATACTCACTTGAAATCCTTAAAGTGCTGATTTATAATATAGGACTTTATATAGATGCCAAAAAAGAAAGAAAACACTGAAATAAACAAAGAGGACATCAAGCAAGTCCAGAATGCTTTAAATTTCCATTGTCCTGCTTGTAATACCTGCCTTCAACTACAAAATCAGATTGAGATAAGTAGTAAGAAAGGTTGTCGTTGTAATTTTAACCCTTGTAATTTCAAAATCAGCAGTTCATCTAAAACAATCAATATTGATAAGAAAGAAAATGGAGACATTGAATTAGAGACAGGAGAGCACGAAATGAGACTATCATTCAACAGAAACATCACGCCAGAAGATGAGAAACACGCACAAGAAGTAAGCAAGATAGTAAGGGAAGTAATGAAAAAGTGATATTCAAAACTATTTAAAGAGTAGTTTTTGTCACAAATAAAACCTATAAATAAATAATTAAATAACTTAATTTCTAAATAAATAATATAGTTTTATGACTTCAAGTAGTGGAGATGAAAAACCAAGTGAAATGAAAGAGATGATGGATAAGTTCAACAAATACGCTAAACAGGTAAAATTAGTTTTAACCAAACTTGAAGAAATTGATAAGAAGATTGATAATGTTGTGAGTGCTAAAACTGTCAGTAGTGAGGAGGAGAAAGAAAAACTTGATAAAATATTTGAAGCAAAACAAGTAGGTAGACCTCGCGGCACATTTTCAGATAAGCAAAAGCAGTATCTGAAAATGCTTAATGAGGGAAAAGTGAAGATGTCGAAAAGTCAAACTCCTGAATATTATAGGATTGTAAAAGATGGAGATGAGTATAAACTAATTGATTAATATTTGTTCTTTCTAAATAACACAATGTTGATTAAAAAAACGCAGATTTTTCATCAATATAGTTAATAATATTATTATCTATACATAATATTATTATCTATGAAATTACTTGAACTTTTTTCAGGCACCGGCAGTGTTGGAACCGTTGCGAAAAAATTTCACTTGCATGTTGTGTCATTGGATTTAAAAGATGCTGATATCAATTGTGATATACTGGAATGGGATTATAGGCAATATCCATCAGGATACTTTGATTTTATACATGCTTCCCCTCCCCGTACCGAATACAGTAGGGCAAAAACGGTGGGTATAAGAAAAATTGACGAAGCAAATAAAATAGTATTGAAAACTCTTGAAATCATTGACTATTTCAAACCGACGGTCTTTGTAATAGAAAATCCCCAAAGTGGTTTATTGAAGAAACAGGAGTTTATGAATGACCTTGATTATTTTGTTTTGATGTTGATTACTGTAAATACGGTTTTAATTACAGGAAGCGCACTCGCCTCTGGTGTAATCTTACCAATTGGAAACCAAGACCTTTATGCCAAAAAGATTGCGGAAATATGGATGGAAACAGGCACAAAGAAACAGCGCAACGCTTACCATCAAGCAGGGATAAAAACATTGATTGGAGCAACTGCGTTAAACATACACAGGACGAGTTATATAGAATACCGGAACCGCTTGTTGAAGAAATTATGACCGCTGTAAATGTTGTATGTTTTGGTTAGATGCTACGCCTTGCCATTGAATACTGTGCCTTGAAGTAGGATTTTGATTTCCTACCGGGTAGGATTTTGATTTCCTACTTGAAAAAGGGTGGTCTTGAAGTAGGATTTTGATTTCCTACTGGGTAGGATTTTGATTTCCTACTTGGAAAAGGGTGGTCTTGAAGTAGGATTTTGATTTCCTACTTGGAAAAGATGTGAAAGGTGGGTAAGGTGGTGTTGTTATGTTTTTTGGTGTAGTCTATTTTATAGTCTATTGTATTGTTTAGGTTGTTTTGTTTTGTTCTTTTATTGTTATGTGTTTTGCTTTTGTTGTTGATTGTATGATAATCTAGGGAAAAAGGATAGGAAAAACACTTAAAGAGAGATTGCCTATCTATACTAGGTATTGGAGGATGCTAAAATCAAGTGTGCTAAATGTTTCAAGGAAATGGAAGAGGGTAAATACAAAACTTGTGATAAATGTAGAGAATATATGAGGGCTAATCATCGGAAGAACAAAGAAAAAATATAATGCTAGGAGGATGAGCTATTATCATAATCATATAGAGGAGGCAAAAGAATATGCTAAGAAATATGGCAAGGAACATAGAGAGGAAATTAATGCTAGAAGGAGGAAACATAGAGCAGAAAATATTGAACAAGTGAATGCTAAAATAAAATGGATGACCTGCCCTGTATGTAAATCAGAACTTCAAACTGGGAATTGGAAGAGGCATACACTAACTACAATACATCAAGAGAATTCAAAGAAGTTGGAAAATTAGATTTTATCTTATAAAAACTATTTATAAGATGAAATGTTTTGAGTTGCTATGATTTTTGTTTGGTTGTAAGCTGATGGAATCTTGCCATCCTATGTCAAGGGAATATCATGGAATTTTTGCCACGTTTGTCGGAGTCCCCCAGCCCCAGAAGCGCCTTGTCGTAGTTCCAGTTGGAGTTCGCGGCAAAGAGCAGGGCCAGGCCCTTGGGAAAGCTGCCGGTGTTCAGCTCGCGGTTCTGGAACTCGATGGTGTTCCTCGGTTGGGTGATTACACAAATATTAAGAACCCCCTAAATGGTCCCAATTATGTGGAAATCCCCTACTATATAAACTATAGTTTCTGGGGGTGTGTTTCATAGTCTTTCTAAAATGGGGGGCAACCCAAATCATCCAAGTCGTTCGACCATGACTTAGTATTGGAACCCATTGTGTGGTTATGAACCCTCATTTTGTCAAATCCTCATATCATATACCATATATACCGGAAACTCTGGTTTTAATTTGTCAAAAGTTTCCTGCAACTGTCCCATCATCCATGCCTCTTTCCTGGGTTTTTTGAATCAACTGGTTCCCCATGTCAAATCGCTCCACAAGGACGGTGTCATTCTTGCAAATCACAGAGAATCCCATGGACCTTTAAAACATTTATCATCCTGAGATATATAGAATCATAGCACAGGGATGCACAGGGCATATCTACCCCAAGTTGCTCGATACGCAAGGTGAAAACACGTGGACTCAAATTGCTCCAAAAGCCGATCTACTTTGGGCCTCTGTCTGTCGTTTGTACCCCCGAGGTGTGAATTTGAGATGCCTATTCTATGCCTCAAGTTCAATGTTCGGACATTTTGCTATGGGTTTTGACACCGTTCAGCCTTCTGTTCACCCTCAAATAGCTGGGATCTATGGATGATTCATCCCAAAAAAAGTATGGTGCAGGGTCCCCAGTTCTAAGTTGCTTTGCAAAATCCCCTTGAACTATCGTGATATCATAAACATTCATAAACCCTAGTTCTTGGATGTTCTTGGAGTTACAAATTTACCACCAAGCTGGCTATGGGTCAAAACCCTGGCAGCCATCTATTCACCTTCTTTTCACCTTACACTGTAGGATTTCTGGATGATTTCTGGATGTTCATCCCAAAAAAAATGGTGCAATTAATAGGTTTTGAATGGTTTTGACTCATCCCCATTCTTCCCCTCCAGCCCAAGATAGCCTAAGGGACACTGCAGCCTTGATATCGTCGCTCTCAAAGCCCTTCTCAGCCAGCTCCTGCAGCACCGGGGGTGAAGCAAAAATTGTTTTGAGTGGGAAAACAATCCAAAAATATGGATTTCAAGGAAAACCCATCAAAAATAGCAAGAAACAGCGAAAGCATGAAAAACCAGAAATTTAATGGATTGAGTTACCATGAAAAAGAATTAATTCCAAGTTAGAGGTTTGCTGAATTGTCATGTGTTGAGAGTGAATGTTGATGACTTAAGGAAAACCCCATCAAACATTATTGCGTGGAATTTACTACCAACATCCACCAACTATGACTTTATATACACCCAGAGTAAATATCTTTATATATAAAAGGACTGATTTTCTGATTGGCAGATCATTGGGTCATCATCCCGTTTCTGCTGAACAAATCCTTGAAACTACCAATCAGGAATTCTGTTCAAAACCCAGGGGAAATAATGACACAATGATGTGATAATTCAATGTACCCTCTGGTAATTTAACATACAGTAACTATGGAAAATCACCATTTTCAATGGGAAAATCCGCTATAAATGGCCATTGTCAATAGCTATGTTAGTCATTACCAGAGGGTACACGCATCAAGAAGAATGCTCCAAAGGATGCGACGATCTGCCAATTCTACCAGCCACGCTGCGCAGGACATCAAAGATGTCAACCAACACAACACGGTGTATACCCTCTGGTAATGACTAACATAGCTATTGAAAATGGCCATTTATAGTGGATTTACCCATTGAAAATTGTGATTTTCCATAGTTATGTTAAATTACCAGAGGGTAACATGATATACCCTCTGGTAATTTAACATAGCTAATTATGGGAGAATGACCCATTTATAGATGAATTACCAAGATGTACCTATATTTAGCTATTGAAAATAGTGATGTTCCATCATTTTCCATAGCTATGTGAACTTACCAGAGGGTACCATGATGAAGCTGTGGCCCGCCTCCAAGGTCTTCATGATGAGCTCCTCCACTTTGGGCACATCTTCCTCCTTCAGGTCCTTGGGAGGTCGAATTCATGGTGGGAAATGCTGGCAAGGTTGCAACGGATGTTTTTTCTGGTTTCCACTCGGCCACTAGTTAAAAAAAAAAGAATCCGTCGATGTTACAATATCCCAAGTGTTTTGGCTAGCCAACATCATCGGCGGTCCAAGCATCCTTCAATCCCACGCTGAAGGTGGCTTGCAACATGCCATCATCCAAGCCTCCTCCAATGACACGGGAACCCAGGCCGCTGTCCACTAAGGCCTTGTAAAGGGGGCTCGCGGGGGTGCCCATCATCAGGTAGTTGAGGAACCTGGTAGCCAATGAGCTTGCGGCAATGGAGGAGCTATGAATTACCCAGATATTTCAACACCGTGCAAGATCCCTCAGTTTCTCAAAATGCATCATTTTGAGGCCCCAGTCATTGGATTGGGACATTTTGAGGGGCAATGGGAAATACTGGTTTTTCCCATGGGTTTTTCTTCTGGTAAATGTAGAGGTTTCCTCCAAATCCTCCCATCTGTCGCATGCTGTCGCCAGGAAACTGCAAGGCCAGGCTGGTCTGGAGGTCTTCCTTGCCTCGGTAGTCTGAAGGCTTGGATGAACTGGTCAGAATGTGGTAACTTGGGACACGTGCAGCTATACCGGCTCTACCCATACCTCCGTGAAGTCTCCTTTCTAAATGCATTGGAAAATTGTAGACACCAATCTCTCTACTGTACCTCTCTCACCTCTGGCTATCATCCTGTTCCCTCCCAAGAGCCATCATTCAAATCTGTCCATCACTCCCCTTTCCCGAAAAAAAATGCGAAAAACGGGCGCCAAGCTGCCCTCGGAAATGACCCAGTTGATGCTCATCATGATCTTCTTAGAGATGTCCTCATCCTCGCCTGCAGCGAAATCCTCCACAATCCTCCTGGGTTCGGTCAACTTGGGCTGCACCGTGATCTGCGAATCCACCTGGCAGGGCTAGGTCAAGGGTAAGAAAATCCCAGAAAATCCCTAAGTATACTTATCATAGAGGATTCGGAAAGCATATCACAATGCTTGCTGCTTTGCTGTGGCAAGTTGCATCTCCCTCTGGTCGTTGAGACCGTTGAGACTCACTCCGTTTCTGGGGGGGACTCACTCCGATCATCCGATCATTCATTTTCTACCATAACTGGTTGGTGGTTTTAGCCATATATTATCCAATATTTCCAAATATTATATATATATATATATATATCTGGTTGGTGGTTTTAACAATCTTGAAAAATATGAGTTCGTCAATGGGAAGGATTATCCATGATTATCCCATATATGAAACGGAAAATAAAAGCCATGTTTGAAACCACCAACCAGATAATATCCATCATGGATATCACCTAGGATCCCTCCATGAACCCTCCATCTTTCGGCGCCCACCTCGATCTTCTCGAACTGGGACAGGTACTGGTCCACTAGCTCAAGCCGCGCATCCGCCGGGTCGTCCCCGTAGAACCAAAACTTGGCGTTGCTGGGGTGGTAGTACTTGCCTTGGAGATGCTTGGATCAGAGCCACCGGGACCCGGATTGATCGCAAAAACCACCAAATCAGATAGAAAGGAACAAATATATGTACAATGTATACAAATATGACAATATATGACAATATGTATATAAAAGGAAGAAAAAGAAGCCATCGAAAATTGAAGAGGTTTAGCAATGTTCAAGCCTTTTTAAGCGGCTTAGACTTAGCCATTGAAAATCTATGGCTCCTTAGCTCCCAACCACCAAGCTGCTGTGGAAGTCCTTGAAGTAATCGAAGGTAAGGCTTGGAATGTCCTTGGGGTCGCCTCCAGAATCCACACCATACCTAGTTGCAGGCTGGTTGCTTAGGATTAAACCTCAATGTTTTTGTCGTCCTACGTTGACAGTAGATCTTTACCACAAAAAATATTGGTGCCAGTTCTTGAGGCATCTCCTGCTTAGCGCCGAAGAACTGGTTGTCTGGGAACATGGACTGGTTAGCGGTGCGACCATGCAAGGCATCAGGGTTGGAGTAGAGACCCTTCATCTCATTGAAGACCACACCTGTTGGGATTCATGATCCCCAAAGGCGAGTATTTGGGCACCGCTTTCGCATGGACCTGCGGTTTCCGCACTTCTTGTGTATATAGATTAGGCATGATTACTCAAATACATAATATGTATATATATATATACATATATACATATATATACAGTGTATATATATACATAATATATATATATATATGTGTGTGTGTACGCATATTGTATTCAGTCACTATTCTCCATGGTTTTTCTCATCGTTCTACCACCACCCTTCTATCATCTTGCATCCGCTTCGCACCGTCATGAAATGATCAAACGCAAGGAACTGCCCCCTCATGTATCTTGATGGGCGCTGTTTCAAAGTCTCCTTTTCAAGCTGACAGTGATGTTCCCTCCCAAATCCCCTCCTTTGAAGGTCAAAGGGTCATCTTTCTTCTCGATTTCATAGTGCCAACCCTCTTGTGCCAACACCAGGGGGTCGTTCACCGCACGTGGAAAGAACACCGCATCCATATAGACCTGATGCGTCCAAATGAATCTGTCCAGAGTCCGGATCATCCTCCAATTTGTCAGGACTGGTTTGCCATGTTTTGCCCCCCCCTTCAACAGACAATCTTGGTGAATCTATTTGGGGTTCCCTGACTTTCCACCTTCTTGGACCCACATGACATTGACACCGCCGGCATCTGGCAACCCCTGAGCCCCCAAACGTCGATCAAGTTGTAGAAATCCTTCAGGTTGCAGCTGGCGACCGGATAGCAGGTGCGGTCTGGGAAAGTCATGGCCTTGGAATGGGACAATTGCCGCCATCATCAAGGCTTGGCCTGTTTCTTGCTGATCTTGGACCCACCTAAGAACAGCCACCACCACCACAACCACCATTACAAGTGACCAAGGATCATCACTTGAACCCAGGCCGCCAAGAGACGTTCAGGAAGGTTTGCAGACTGGACTTCATGAGTTCAACGAATGGCTCCTACCGGGGGCCCGCGTTGTTGATGTTGGCCACGGTCACCCACCCACCCAAGGAACCATTTCATGCATAAGCTGCATAAGCAAATTGACATAAGGGACACAGATCCCACCCCCTGATTGGTATTGGCTGGTGGGTTCAACTCCCCTATGACCTATGAAAAGAGTAGTCATCCAACGGTTGGCGATTGAAAATTGAAAACCGCAAAAAATGTGAAATCACCAACTAGGGAGGACATGACGTGACGTGACATGACATGACCATTCCATTCATCCGGACTGCTGGCCATCGCTTTAAAATCCATATGCCCTCCGAAAATTCGCATTTGTTATAGATAATTGTGTGCAGTCCATCCTGATTTGGGGAAATCATGTGTGATTAGCGAAGGGCAAATCATAAATCACCGTAAATCATGGTAAGTCATTGTAAATCACGGTAAATCATGGTAAATCCACCATTCCCGGCCATTCCCAAGCATTGCCACTTCTACCACCCGTTCTATACCACCGGTGCCCCCCTCCTTCACCGGATACTTCCTACTGCCGCAGAGCACCGAGTGCTCCAAGACGTGTGCGATGCCATTGGAGTTCTCCGGTGGCGTGCGGAAGACCACGCTGAAGGTCTTGTTCTCGTCGGCCGGTTGCACCATGGACAGCAGCTCGGCGCCTGGATTTTTCGGCTGGAGTGGCATCAGAGGTGAATCCACCCCAGAAATGCGTGGGATTTAGCAACCATCCTGATATACTGGAGCTATCATGGGGTTTTCATTGTTAACGGAGCTTAAGCAACACAATAATGGTACATTCAGGGCTGATTAATATTACCAGTCGACCAGTCCTGACTCCTACAGAGCCAAAATTTCAGATATCAACTCGACGTCTGCCTGTTTTGTCGTGTTGGAACAGGTAGCCGGTGCAGCCAAACTCCTTCACATACTCAACACGGGCGCACGTCCAGCCGTGGAGCTTTTCGCCAACCTCGTAAGTCTTTGTGGGAGCTTCAGCCACTGCGGTGGCCTGCATGGCCACACGTTGTGGCTGGGCTTCCGCCTGCAACCTGAGCTTCAAAACATGTTCAGATGCCAAGAGTTGCAGGAAAATTTACCTATAGCATCTTCATCCATTCTACCCCACGCCTTCAGGCCCACCAAACTTGCGCCAAGTGGCGAAGTCACACTTCGTCCCTGCAGCCTCTGTCCAATCTTGGCTCTTGGCACCACCTTTCGTGCTGCAGTGGAAACCCCGCGCGCCGCGCGGCGGCAGGCCGCAGCCCCAGCAGTGCCCAACATGAACGTCTGCAGCGTTGATGCCGCACCAGCGGAGTCCTGTGATGGCCGGGTGCCTTGCTGCGGGCGTGCCACTGGGGCTGGGGCACGGACTACAGGGCCCACGAAGGCGGGGGCCAAGGCCACACCTTCAGCACTTGCGGAGGACATGACGCAGGAAGCACTTGGATAACTTGAGCCAAATCAAGGGCAGTTTTGATAGTTTTGGTGGCTGTGCTGGTCAACTGCTGCAGGTAATAAGCCTATCTGGTGTTCATCCTGAGTCAGCCTCCAAACAGGCTTGCGCCTATGGAAAACTGTGGGGAAACAGAAGGTCAAGCTATCCCTTGATTGTCGCAGCAAAAAAGACGCGTTGCATAATGTTTGATAGTTGCACAGTGCTACATTTGATATTTCATTTATAATTGATATATAATTGATAGTAATCGATATTAATTGATTGATTGCCACATTGGCTCATGTCAGGATAGAAGCAGAGGTCACAGAAAGCGTCTGACAAGGCACATATAGTCACAGAGCGCCTTGGCAATGGCAGGCCTCTGCGCATACTTCTGCAGATCTAGGGATTCCAAGCGGACAAATTCACCGCCATCCTGGGCGATGGGCAGTGCCCTGGAGGATCATGCCACGTTTTTTTGTCTTAGTTTCCGGAAGTTTCCGGGCTTCTCCATGCTCCCACATATCAATGGCATATCAATGGCTTAATGTGGTAAACCCAACATCAACCATCCCCAATATTACAGAATACCCTCTGGTTTATAGTGGATTTTCCCATTGAAAATGGTGATTTTCCATAGCTATGTTAGTTTACCAGATGGTATTACCATAGATTGGTGGTATCATCCCCATGGGCTTATGGCAGGGGTTACCACCTATGCAGCCACCAGGCCAGCCACCCCAGTGGCCCAGCCTGCTGCATGGAGGCCGTCCCCAGTCGAAGGAGTCGCCCCATGGAGGTCAACGGCCTATCGTAGACATCAACCCAGCAACCCAGCAGTTGGGGATGGGTGGTTTATGGTTGGTTTATACCAGCCATGGATTTGAATGGGAATCGCTTGGGGACGGTTGAAAAATGATGGGTGCAAACCATCAGTTGATGAAAAATTATGAAAAATTATGAAAAATTATGGGTTTAGCATCATGACTAGAGTGAGATTATATTAGGTGACTATCACTAAACTCGCTAAACCACCTGGCAGTGCTCCCTTCCGCCTTGATGTGCCAGGGCGGTTGCCTTGCATGGCCGTGGTGATGTCTCTGCCAGCCGACCTCAGGTGTGGGACATCACCACTCCATCCTTTCAGACTTCATCTGCACCATGACCAAGTTTAAATTCAACACTGGCCTTAGCTTTACAGATCCAGGCATTGTCAAAAAAATGAACTTGCGTCTGTACTACGGAATATGCTTGGATTCTACCCATACAGCATTGTTGTTCAAAAAAAAGAATGCAACAAAGGGACTTGGAGGGACCACGACGTTTGTGCTGCTTCCCCCATCACACATAGCTTTAGCTAATTATAGATCTTAAATCGCTATTTATCGCCAATTTAAAGGATACTCACTGACCGCAGAATTCTTCCCTGGTGTGAGATCACTTCAGCCTGAAAAGGGTCACATTACAAGCCCAAAAGGGCCACCAATTAGTCGCTTTAAACACTGACACTGCCCAGCAATTTTTGGAGTCGAAAAAATCAACTACACCAAGCTGGCCCAATTTATAAATCATCTCCCTTTTTATTAGATTTTAAGGCGTTGTCCTTAGCTTGACCACCTCAAAACCGCCCTTGCCGAGCCCTGTGACGAGCTGGTGGGTCGGTTGGTGCCCGGCCGTGCGAAGCCCGTCAGAGGCCGCCCGCTGGCGGAGACCGGGCGCACCACCTGCGAGGGACCCGAGCCGCTCTCCTGGGCGATCCCAGCGGTGCAGGGAGTGGATCCCGGTTCAATCCCCAGATGTCCCTTGGTTTCCATTGCAAACCCCTTCAAAGAGGGAAAAAGCACAGAATCATAAAATCCAGTGGTTAACATTTGGTGAACATTGGTTACCCCATGTTACCCCACTCCTTTTCCATCTCCATGGATGGTCACTGCAGATAAGGTTCCGTTCGGGGCCTGTGCAACGATGTGCCCGGGCGTGGCGCCTGTGCCACCGCATTCCTCAGGTGAGTCGCAACAGGACGTGGAGATGACTTGGGAGAGGTTGGTACATTTTTGCAAAACCCATGATAAAATATGGGAGTGTAATTTATTTTTTGATTATTTAAGATCTCTCTCTCTCTCTCTCTCTTAGTTTTCATTATTTTCGCTTAGCATGCAAACATGATGGGGATTTACATGCTGAATCTTGAGTGAATTTGGATCTGTTCCCACTTCAACCAGGAGAAACAAGAGGCTTTCTGAACCTGTAACTTATTACCAACGAAAAAAATCGAAAAAAAAATAGAGAAAAAAACACAGCAGCCATGAGGTGGGAAATTCAGCAACACAAATGGACATGACCTACAAGAAGATGGATTCAAATCAATCAATCTAATCAATGGAATAAGCTGGGTTGGTACTTCGCAAACAGCTTTTCGCGTATCAGCTAGCAGCTAGCCAAAACACAGGAGCAATCAATTGGACATCCAAAGCCAAATTCCCCTGAAAGGTTTGGCCGTTGATCAAGTTCTGATGTTCATCATCCCTTCACCAGCCCAGGATGCTGATTGTTGCGCCCTCAAAATCTGCGAGAAAGAACTTTCCCGTATGAACAATTCTCTTTCCTAAAGTCACCTAGGGTTTCAATATGTTTCAATAATGGTCCCCAGCATCAAACAGGCTTTCTCAAGGATTAATTCTGTTCTCATATCGATGAACCTTCTCAAATATAAACCTAAAATGAATGGATCCAGCATTCAACCAATGCTTTTGAGGGTCATTAAGGGTTGTTAATGGGTGGAATTGTCCTAGGTCCAGGACGCTCCAAAACTTTTTGGCCAGGCCGCTCGTCCAGCAGCAAGTCAGCCACACCCTCCTCATCAATCCTCAGCCAAGGTCGTCGAGTCGTCCACAACTTATGAGAAAATCACTCATTACCCTTGGACAGAACATACAGAAATATACAGAAATCACTTATCATTGATTATCATTGATTATCATTGATTATCATTGATTATCATTGATTATCATTGATTATCATTGATTATCATTGATTATCATTGATTATCATGGATTGTCATCGATTATCATTGATTATCATTGATTATCATTGATTATCATTGATTATCATTGATTATCATTGATTATCATTGATTATCATTGTCTCAAGACTCATATTATTATCTTGGAATGGGAATGAATGGGATAAGCGGGGGCTAGCTACTACTTACTAGCCGCGGCTACCAGTTGCCCGCTGCAAAGGCAAGCGATGACAAGCGTCTCCACATCGTCGATCCATTGCTTGCTGGTCAGAGCTCTGCACTTCAGAAACCATGCCGCCTGGTCACGTGGATTCCTTAAAGCAACTGGCGACTGACCAGCGTAGTTCCGCCAAGTGCTCAGGGGATTTGCAGTAAGGAACACAAGTAGGGCAAACTTCATAAACGTATGAGGTCGTCTGCTTTCTGGACCATTTCTGGGAAACAAAATGTCAATTAGAAACTAGATCCTCCAGTTCTGACGATGACTAACTTCTGACGCAGCAAATCTCCGCCCATGTTCCCCCCTCATTCGCCGCCCATTCTCCGCCCAGGGACTGTTCCAGCAACTCGGTGCAAATATCAATGCACTCGTCCCATCTTCTCTGCCGGAAACGGCTCACAGCGCGGAAGAAAGGGTTCAACGAGTTGCCTGCCGCAGTTTCTGAAACTCAGTTTGGGGTCATTGCCCAAGCTTTTTTCCAGGGCCAATCATGGGAAATCACATCACAAAGGGACCCCCGTTAAAAATAAGGAAGATTCCTGGTATCTCAACCACAATGTGACACACCATCCCGAAAAACTGGGTGTCTGCCTGGATCCCGGCTAGAAGCCGCCATGGCGTTCCCCCGGCTGCACGGTTCGCCCCGCGAGGAACGGCGTTTTTGAGCACTGGGTGGCAACGGTGCTCATTTTGTGGTCACTTGTGGTGATTGCAAACAAAAACAACAACAACAACAACAACAACAACAACAACAAAAACAACATCATCATCATCATCATCATCATCATCATCAATCACCATCATCATCATCATCATCATCATCTTCATCGTCATCATCATCATTATCATCATCAATCATCAATCATCAATCATCAATCATCAATCGTCAATCATCAATCATCAATCATCAATAATCAATCATCAATAATCAATCATCAATCATCAAAAATAGTAATGATAATAATAAGCATCATCATCATCATCATCAGCAGCAGCATCATCATCATCATCATCATCATCATCATCATCATCGTCATCCTCATCGTCGTCGTCGTCATCGTCATCGTCATCATCGTCGTCGTCATCGTCATCGTCATCATCGTCATCATCGTCATCATCGTCGTCGTCATCATCATCATCATCATCATCATCATCATCATCATCATCATCGTCATCGTCATCGTCATCCTCATCATCATCATCATCATCATCATTCTCATTCTCATCATCATTCTCATCCTCATCCTTCTTCTTCATCTTCTCAAGCACCACTGCTCACCATAGAAAAGGATTATCGCGCATTATCGCGCCATATCTGGCACTGTTAACTGTTGGCTACACCCATCTAGACCCAGATTGTCAGCAGTTTCCCTCTTGAATGCAACTGATCTGGTACGAAGTCCAGTCGATCCAGAAGTTTGTGAGATTTGGGGGGTTCAACAGAAATATGCTGACATATTCACCCACACATGTTGCATGGCGGGAAACTGCTTTTTCTAGGGTACCACCACGATATGAAATCCAAAAGCGCATTCTAATGTTCATGGTGTGTGGTCGGGAGCACTCGCACATGCTATGATCTGCTTGGCGCTGCCCATGGAAAGCCCAATCTGCCAACATTCCCATCCCTCCATCTGGACCCTCGCCATCCCAGCCTGGAGTTTCAAACAGCCCCTGACGGTCAGGCGAAGCGATAGATGTGGGTCTGAAAACAGGGCACCCCCCAAATTCAGTCTCATTTTTTCACTTGAAACAGCTCTGTTTGGAGACGTGGCCAATTTTCAGACATCCATGTGGTTTTCTGGAATCTGGGTCCGGTGGGCCGCTTTTCTGCTAGTCCCAAGCGCATCAGGCTCCATGCTGCACACGATCTAGGTGGTACTATGAGGGCTATGCGCAGGTGGAGGTAAAATCGCGAGCCTCGCTTCTCCACTACCCCTAAAAAAATGTTATGGGTGTCCAAATTTTGACCAGAATGATGAACCTAATCTAGAAAACTTATCATTTGCCTGTTCAAAGTACATGCGCCATCATAGTCACAGTCCCACATCAGGGGTGTCAGCAGAGAGCCCTCTCAAGGTGATTTCGCCAAAACCGTATCCCACTGCATTGTTCAGCTGCTGCGCGAATTCTTCAAAAATCGCCTTGCTTGCAGTATCAAAATGAGGCCATTCAAAGACTTCCACCTCCAGCATACCTTGGCCGCTGGGCCGAATTTGCCACTAAACACGAGCTTTCCACTACATCTGTGCAAGGTCCACGTGTGCCCTTCTCATCACGGGAGCGGACACGGACGGAAACAGACGGTGAGCACAACCAAAAATCACCCCCCAAAAAAAGACGTGCAGAAAAATCAGAGAAGTGAATCAAAAATCAAAGGTGAAAATGCTCAGTCACCAATTCCAAGAGCCAAGCAGCCATCCCAAGCTTCCCCAAGTAGCTCCTGCAGACGATTGAAGCAGTACAGTCGTCGGTTGTTCATGCAGAGGAGGTATTCACCATACCTGGACGTGACATACTTGGCTTGGTACAAGGTGGTGCCCCATAAGTAGCTAAGTTGGTTTGTAACTCCAATGACTAGGGTTTATATGGGTTTATGGTGGATGAATCTATAGTTAGTTGGGGTTGTAAATCAACTTATAACTAGGGGGCACCACCTTGTATGTGTTGAATCATCATGGCTATCATAACTGTTGAATACAGAGTCTTCAAGGTGGTGCCTTAGGTATAAACCCCATTAACTATAGACATATCTATCATTAACCATAGTGAACCTAGTTCAAAACCAACGTAGCTACTGGGTGGGGGGGGGCACAATTTGTGGTATACGTGTTGATTATCTAATTACTAAGTGCGATACGCATCCAAGTGGGCTCTGTCATGGCCAGGCATTTACATCACTGGCCATTGAAAATCCAAAATACAACTGGATTGCCCAGCTATTCAAAAATGTGTTTTCATTTGTTCCAAATAAATAGTGTGTACTGGCCCAAGAATGTATGTCGGTTCCAAGTTTCCAAGCCTGTACTAACCTCCCATGGTCTCCCATTATTGGAAACGCCTCGCAAAAGTATGGGTCACTCATGTATATAAGTCTCTCCCCACCGAAAAAATAAGGTTTCCTCTCAAAAAACTCCGACATCTATGGTTCTCATTGGTTCGCATGCTTTCCAGCATCTGAAAGTTTCACCCATTGACCCATCAACGGAACCCACGCCTCACAGCCCTCAGCTGAAACCATTCGTCAGACACCTCTACAGCCCCAGAGGCCAGCTGCTGGATCTTGGCCTCGACATCCACAGGAGAGATGTTCGAAATCTCCAAAGCGAGCAGGAAAATGGAGGATTCAATTTGAAGATAGACATTAGAATCTGCAAAATGTTCATATATCTATTTATATATATATATATATATGTATAAATACATAAATATATAATCACAAACATATATATATATATACATATGTATAACTATTTGTATAACTCTATATATATATAACTTGATACGAGTATATATATAACTATACATATATATATATATATAACTATATAGATATAACTCTATATATATATATAACTATATATATTTTTATATTTAATTATATAACTATATATGTAACTATATATATAACTTTATATAACTAAACATATGTAGCTATCTATATTTATATATAACTGCATATTTAACTATATCTACAACTGCTATATATAACTATATATATATATATAACTGTATATGTATAACTGTATATATAATTATGTATGTATAACTACATGTATATAACAATAAATAAATATGACTATACTATATATAATTGTGTATATATATATTATACATATATTACATTATATATGTATCACATTATATGACTATGGATTCCATGTTTATTTGACATCAGCGAAGTGATGCGAAGTGAGGGTGGATCAAACCATCTTATCCGAAGCCTTGCTGACTGAACTACCCTTCCAGCTGAAAATCTTCCAAGGGGCGCTCAACAGCTCCCCACTATGAAAGCGCGAGTTGATGCTACTTTGCCTCGGGCAATTTCACGCGGCACTCTGGACTCCGTCGGACCCCAAAAACAACAGTTCGGTGTGGATCGGACACAAATGTGCTTCTAAGATCTTCTAAGTGTGCCACTCTGAAGCTAGAAGCATCTTGGAGATTCCGGTCACCACGCAACTTTTGAGGCGAAACGAAATTCATCTCATTTCCATCCAGCAGGTTTCGGATGAATCACATCACGCCCCAATTAAAAAGAATGTTCGTGAATCTTTAAACATCTTTAAACATCTTATCTCCAAACATCACCAAATGTCATCCAACCAAATATGGCATGACAGGTGTGGACCCGTCCTCATGCTTACCAAACACCCACAAATGGTTCCAATGTGTTTGGACATCCAAATGTTGTTGAATAAACCCCCGATGATCCGAAATATTTGGATGACTTGGATGACTTGGATGTGCATCCCACATGCTATGCGATTACTGTAGCATAATCATGGCCATGAATTTGATCCATTTTAGATATAGCAACCCTCCACTAAGTAAGGTAAATCCAGGATCCATGTAAATCCTATGGCAAACTACATGTCCAGCTTTTCGGGAGGCTCAGAGAGATAAAGATGAATAAAGATGGATAAACTCCAGCTGTTTGTAGGTTCTTCACTTTTCTCAACCACTTGCCGCGCATGGCCAGGCCAAGCCGCGTGAAGCGCAGCTCTCCAAAGTGCAGCCGTCGTACGGTGCCGCTGGCGACGGCGCAATCTGCGCCATCTGCAGCGTGCGCGACAGCAGCGTAGCCGGCCTGCTGGGTATGGGGCTGTCCATAGGGATGGACTGCAGGATTTGGGCCCAAAATTTGAGAAGTATACTATTATCATAGTATATATTATATTATACTATTATAGTATATGATACTATGATATTACCAAGCACCTTCAGTAGTTGAACTGGAAACAAGTAGCAGCCCGGGAGCTCCAGTGGTCATCATCGTCATCTGACCCAGGTCCCTCCAGCCGGATGTGTCCCTCCCACCCGATCCCCACCTGCATCGCATCGGCTGATGGACGCAGGGCCAGCCGCGGCATCTCTGTCAACAAGCCCAACACCTTCAGCCACAGTCCGGCATGGGCGAAAGCCTCCAGGGACCGGATGGTTGGTGGCCATCATCGTGAACGATGCAATTTCTGTGGCTGCCTACAACGGATTTTTAAAAGCACGGCCATCACCATAGTGCACAAGCCTCTTTCAAGTCGAGCTCTCAAAAATCTGGGACTAGAGCTGGCGCATGCTGGCGCCATCCGGACATGATCCCCTGGGTTGAACTCACAACCCCTGCATCTCACTTAACTTGTCGTTTCCCCGCACCTTCAGCGTAGCTTCACAGGAGAGGTGTCCAGGCTGCACCTTAAATTTTGAGCCATTTGAAGTTCCTGAAGTGCACCAACGTGCCAAAACCAATATTGATAGAGATACCATGAAAATCCATGAAATATCACTGAAGACCATGAAATACCAGCACATGCGCGCAAAACTCTGTTCAACGTGTGCATGTGCCTATCTAGATGCCCAGGAAAAACTGAAAATCAACGGCCACTGCAAGTCAGTTGCATCCGCTTGGGTCATCTTGGAAGCCAACACCAAAACCTGCGGGGCCAACCGCGAAGCCCAGCCCGTTCCCCCGTAATGCATACCCCCATATGGGCCCCCCAAATGATTGGATTCCGTACTAGACCAGAGGTTTCTGGGGCGTTTCTAAATTTAAAAGCATCAGGGCCATCAGGGGAAAGGAATTGCTAATAGAACATTGCACAAGGCAAGCAAAATCACATGTTTTCTTTCCATGGTGCAACCCCCGGTAAAGAAAAAGAACAAAAAAAAGTGCCTCCTTCCAGCTGCCCGACTGGTTGCATACTGCCAGGAGGGTATCATAGCCAGCTGCATCCACATCAAGGCGACTAGACTCGGCTGCTTCGCCGAGTCGCAGCGCCTTCTGCCACTGCGACCCCAGGGCTGACAGCGCTGCGTTGAGTGACACGGCATTGGGCTGCAAGCTTGGGCTGATGAGCCTGGAGCCGTGGTGAGAAAGTGCTTCAATTTTGCTGATCCCGTCGCCCAATTGCATGATATTGGATGAATGCGATGAATGCCCCAAGTCAGGCTGAAGACATTTTTGGATATTCTTATTTTCGGGGGACCATGGGGTGTAGCCGGTGTAGCTAATGTTAGGGGGCAAGGGATTACCATCCATGAGTGTCGGTAACTTGGGCCGCTACATAAAAATCAGAAATTGGCAAAAAAATGCAATTGAATGGACCACGGGTTTGGATTTGATAATTGGATGGGACCATATCCACAATGTTGACCCACATCCACATCATATTCTACGTTTCATTGGTGGAGGTGCCAGGTGCTTGACAATGTTGCATGGATGCCTAAAGCTTGTGGATACCACTTGGTAGGGCTACATACCAATACGTTATACATATATATATATACAATACATGTGTGTGTGTGCATGTACGTATGTACGTATGTACGTATGTACGTATGTATGTATGGTAATGTAATGTAATGTATGGTAATGTAATGTATGGTAATGTAATGTATGGTAATGTAACGTATGGTAATGTAATGTATGGTAATGTAATGTATGGTAATGTAATGTATGGTAATGTAATGTATGGTA
>Ga0126342_10005463_pt1 | contig 22180 bp, 22 predicted proteins | sample Cyp1metagenome_FD_92528 | JGI IMG/M metagenome (GOLD analysis project Ga0126342, IMG submission 92528) | Coral microbial communities from Lord Howe Island, Old Settlement Bay, Australia - Cyphastrea 1 metagenome | ecosystem: Host-associated > Invertebrates > Cnidaria > Coral ...
AATGTGCTTCGCGCCACAACGGCGTGCAATTTTTCATCTCTCATCTGGCCAGCTGGCTCCGCACCCGCCGCTTTAGCGAGCCTACTTTTCGACCCTCTGGAGCCACAAATCATTGGAAAAACAGAGTGTTTCCTACCTTTTCGCGCACCTGCATCTTCTTTCTTCTGACTCTTTCTCTTCTCTGATCTTCTCTCTTCTGGTCTTCTCTTCTCTATTCTTCTGCTCCAGCTCTGCTTTTCATTTGTCCATATTGTCGGAAGTTTGACTTCTAAACTTCCTTCGATCATCTGTATCTTAAAGTCATGGAGTCATGGACTACTATAGGGGTAGTGTGCAGCTCCAGTGATAAGAGCAGGCACCTTAGCACCTGTTGCCTGTTGCTGTTAGGAGAACGCAGTGGCAGCGGCATGGCACATCTATGCTTGTCGCGTGCTTCAGCGGCTGATTGAATGCTGTGGCGCAGCAACATCTGACTTGGTGGACATTTTACTGCAGCCAGGCACTTGCCGCATAAAACCAGATAAATCGCAGTGGTTTATGAACTTGCATCTGTATACCATGGTGTACCCCAAAAGTGGGTGATTTTTGATAGGTCCGACATGGTTGATAACTAGGGGATGTTTATTGCTTGGATCATTGAGATGATATCCATTGATATCCCAATTTCAGATGATGTCCTATCATCAAGTTTCATTACATTCCCAGATATGTCAAGATCTCAAGTTCCGATACATTTCAGGACCCCAAGTGGTCACGATACTTTGACCTGATCGACACCGCCGGAGGTGATCAACTTCAGCGCTTGGTCAAGGACCCCTACAGCAGCAATGTTCGCATCTCAGAAGATCAAAAGCATGGAGACATTCTCTGAAACATGAAGGGAAAAAACTCCAAATTTGATGGTTGATCAGTTTCTGTTTAGCATTCCGATTTTTGGGGCTATACCGGTATACGGTATACCGGTATACACAATTTTCAGACATGTTGACTATTGCCGGGGATCATTCTAGCCAATATATTGGGGCTTATCATGATAAATATGATAATCCATGAGTTGGGAAAACGTAGAAACACACAAGGGAGGACGGAGGGTTTTTGAACACTGCCCAATGTAATTACCGCCCATAATGTGTAATTTTAATGGATTCAATATCAGATTCATGATGACTGTATCTATTTTCAAATTGTCCCATATATATATATATATATTATATATATGTATATACCCACATGGATCAAACCAAGGGTGGCTCCAAATTGCCGAACTTGCCCGAAGTACAGGAGTTATTGGCCAATGCAGAAAAAGACAATCATTGGGTATGCTAGTTGGGTGCGACAGGCGCAACCATGATTAGCCGTACCATGGAAGCACAGGTGATTCGATCTTTGGTGGTGTGCGGCACTCCAAATCACGTGAAAACGGTTCCTTGGGCTGCGATTGCTAGGGATCCAATGATCTGATTTGCTTTCCATCAGGGTGAACACAGATGTAGAAACCGAATGGAAACGATAATTATACAGTATATTTTGCAAAGAGATACCTGACGTACAACCATCACTGTCATTTTTCCTTTCATCCAGCTCTTCCATTCGTGACATCTCATGACACACCTTTCAGCGGTGTCAGGTGATGAAACTCTTTAGCCAGGACGTCATGAAATTCTCTCGCAACCGCCATGCAAGCTTGGTCACTCGCACTGCAACAGCTCCGCTGGGGCCAGGGGCTTGCCCGGAACTCATTGCCTTGCATTGGAGTGATGACATTTTTAATGTTGGATCCTGATTAGTGTAGGCCCCCCTCCTCCCCCCCGCTAAACAATTTTTGGATCCTCTTTAACGTGGAAATTTTTAAGGTTCAGGTACTGGGTAATTTTTGATCAATGATTTTGATAGATTTCAATTTACGTTCAATTGATTTTCAATTGATTTCAATTGATCTTCAATTGATTTTCAATTGATTTCAATTGATTTCAATTGGTTTTCAATTGATTTCATTTTACTTTCAATTGATTTCATTTTACTTTCAATTGATTTCAATTTCCTTTCAATTGATTTCAATTTCCTTTCAATTGATTTCAATTTACTTTCAATTGATTTCAATTTACTTTCAACTGATTTCAATTTACTTTCGGCTGATTTCAATTTACTTTCAATTGATTTCAGTTTACTTTCAATTGATTTCATTTTACTTTCGATTGATTTCAATTTACTTTCAATTGATTTCAATTTACGTTCCATTGATTTTCAATTGATGTCAACTTTTTTCAATTGATCTTCAACTGATCTCAATTTAGTTTGAATTTAATTTCAATTAATTTCAACTTACTTTCAATTGGCATCCCATAGTAATCCCATGCGGGGCAAAACCGGAAAACTTGGTTCGACTACAGGTTCATGATATGAAACACCCAGTGAAGGACCACATACGCCTTTTGCCTTCCGAGGTTCTCGAGAAGTGCTTAGAAGTTTCAGCCTTTGGAGTCAAAGCGGTCTCGCTCAGCCAGGATGTTTTCAGGGCTGATTTGGTGGAATCTTTTTCTAGGTGCGACCGTTTCTTTTAACATTTACCTTCCGTGACGGCAATTTCGATGCTAAATTCCTCCAACGTCCTTTCTTGCGGGGTAGTTCCTTGTTGGTTCTTGACACGAACTGAATGAGGGTGTCAAGTGCTAATTACCCATCCCAGAATTGACGATGATGATTTTCCCTTCAATTACTGTACCGATTATATAATCAGTATCGTCGTCAGTATCGTTCACTACACCAGGATAGGCTGAAAACGCGAACCAGGTGAGCATCAGGTAATAGCAAATGCTTCGTAGATTCGGTGCGCAAGTCTGATGTTTTGCTTCGTATTACCAGCATGATTCTGCGGTTTTCTTCGCGCATTGTATTGTATAATTTGAATTCTGGTTGAATTCCCATTATATCCAGCCCAGCATATCCCAGCATCCCAGGATTGGTTGCAGGGAAAAACGCAGGTAAATGACAATGTTTTTGGGTTAGTTTCAACCGCACATTCCTCAACAAAACCAGGCATTATTAGGGCAATGGCTTGGGTTATTCCCATGAAAATGGTGTTGGCTGAGTACAATCAACATGGTTTTTATTTCTATGCGCATGTAAACCCTATCGCCTTGAAGTACCAGGAGCGCCTCGAGTTGATGAATGCGTTTTTCAGTACCTCACGCAGTGCCTCTCCGCCGCTGCTGCAGATCATGCTGGAGACGATGCTGTTGGTGAGTTCGTGAGTCAGCAGTGTTGAAATTTGACCCCTGTATGGTTTTACAACAATATAAAGCCCTGCCCGGTGCCGCAATTGTCGCATAGAATTGAGACAAGACAATCTGTGAGGGGTTGAATAGCAAATGCTCGTATCACATGTTCTAAAATGTATATTTGGTGATATGCCATGATATGCCTGACTTTCTGACAAAACAATGGTTGGGGTTTTCTAAAATGATCAATGCTTCCGACTACCTCCGGGATAATGATCCCCAATGACCGTTATTTTTTCTTGCATGCATAGTGCAGCATTCCTGTTTTCTTGGTGGTGGTTTGGGGGTGGGGGTGGGGTGTATGGTGCGTGTGAAGGGTGTTGTGTGGCGAGTGTAAGCCATGGCTGCTGCGTTCTTTATCAGAATGCGCCCGTTGTTTTTTCATTTTTTCTTGATGAGCTGAAACCGCCAATAGATTCAATATTTTAAGGCATGAGGCAACATTATGCAACATCAGACTCTTTGCAGGAGCTATCTTTTGCGTCTCATGTGCTTGATGTTTCTGGCTCTAACCCCACACACCAAGCCTTCCAGGACCGCTTTGGAAATTATATTGTGCAACGTGTGATTGAGACGTGCGATGGAGCAGAGAAAGAGGAGGCGGGTCCGAGACTGCAGCACCCTGAACGAGAAAACTGATGGAATTTTGCATTTCTCCAGGTGCATCACCGACCCACGCAATCCATGTTGGAACATATTTTGCCAGCGCACAAGAAGAGAAAGGCAGCATGAAACGAGGTGAAGCGCCTGCTTGCCATGGCCTTGCCGAAGCTTCAGTCACCTGGCTGTTTCTTTGCAGGGGCTGCCTTTTGGAGGGTAAATATGCTTCGGGCATTAGGCGGAACTCACTCCTCACTCCTCATTCCATCACTTGCCAGCTTCCTCTAGACCCGGCAAGCTCACCAATTTTCTTCAGCTGGCCAGACCTGAACACAAGGGCAGGCTCGGCCTTTCGGGCTTGCTGGACCTGGGCACTATCGCACGCTTGCCCGTGGTTGTGGGCTCTTTGAGGTTCGCCGGACCCGAACAGTATGGTGAGGTCGCCAGCTCTTTGGGTCTTGCCGGAGCAGAAAATGAGGCTCGCTGGCTGGACTGCCAGATAAAACGTTAGAATGTATGTCAGATAGAATGCCGGATAGAATGTCAGATAGACTGCCAGACAGATTTCCAGGTAAAGAAAGAACGTCAAAATATATGTCACGTAACATGTCAGAAGAGAGAGAGAGGGTATAATCCCTTCCCCCTAATACATATACTAAACGCTCCCCCCTAATAATAAACACTTCAGGTAGTTTTTATTATTAAGGGGACATTTATTATTAGGGAACCTTAATAATAAGTTTAAACCCTTAATAAAAAACGATTTGTTTCGATTGTTAAATCAATAAAATTCCTTATATAACGCAATTAAAATATTGCCAAAATTGGATTTCGAAGCGGACCCTGATAATAAATTAAAACCCTTAAGAAAAAACGATTTGTTTCGATTTCAAAACCAATTAAATATCCTTATGTAACGCAATTAAAATATTGCCAAAATTGGATTTCGAAGCGGGCCCTATTAATAAATTTAAACATTTAAGAAAAAAACGATTTGTTTCGATTTCAAAATCAATTATATAAATTTCCTTATATGACGTAATTAAAATATTGCCAAAAATTGGACTTCGAAGCGGACCCTAATGATAAATTAAAAGCCCTAATTTCAAAAAACTAAAAATTTTCGGACGGACTCTAATAATAAACACCCCGTTGTTAACGAGTTTTTTTATTAGGGGGCGAAACCCACAAATGGTAGCTTTATTTTTAAATTGTTTTCTAAAGGGGATCAATTAAAAGTCAAATTGCCCAACTTGAAATTTTCCAAACTGGGAGATGGACCCTAGTTTTTAATATTTGGGCGGGGTTTAGTAATAGGGGAAAGGATTACACTAAGATAAGCCTATACTCTATATATATATATACACAACTAACATAGAATGCAAAATGTTTGTCACGCAGGATGCCAAACAGAATGGCAGATAGGTTTCCAGGCAAAATGCTAAATAACATATCGCAGTATATGTCAGCTAAAATGTCAATAGATATGCATGACGGAATTTCTGGACAGCATTAAAAATATGCCAGATAAATAAAATGCTTGCTAGAATATCAGACGGAATGCCAGGCAGAATGCCAGATACTATGCTTGAGTAATTCTATATGTGTCATATTAAATGTCAGAATACATGCCAAACCAAGGGTCAGCATATTTATGTCCAAATGTGAGGATGTTGTTGGAACTCATTTCAAGTATATAGAATGCAAAAGAGCAAAACATATGTCAGACAGTTTGTCAGAATATAGGCGGTATAGCATGCTATAGAATGTCAAGTAGAATGTAAGAAAAAGGTCACAATATGTGTCAAATAGAATGGGGGTTGGTAGGGGTTGCTCCAAGAAAGTAAATTGTGTTTTCCCTATTCTGTTTGTATCCGCTTGTCTTTTCTTCATTTAATCTAATTGTGTCTAGCTGCTTTTGCCGTTGACTTTGCTTCTTTTCCGACTTCTTCGCTTTTCTGCTTCTTCGTTTTTGTGCTTGTTTGCTTTTTCTTTTTCGCTCTTCCGCTTCTTTGTTCTTCCGCTTCTTGCTTTTCTGCTTGTTCGATTCTGAGCTTCTTGCATTTGCTTTTGCTATCTTTTGCTTCTATTTTCCTTTCCTTCTGCTTCCGCTTCTCCGTTTTTTTTTGCTTTTCCGCTTTTGCTTTTCTGCTGTTTTCCTTCCGCGGTGCTTTTTCTGCTTTCTAGCCTAAACCTTAAATAGACCGTAAACTAACTTTCAATAAAACCATAAAACGACCCTTAGCAGACCTCAACCAAAATCTAAATAGACCTTTGCCAAAGTCTAAACCAAATTTGATTAACAAACAACGCTAAATAGACCTTAAACCAAGAAAAGCAAGAACGAAAACAGAACAAAGTATCGCCGTCGTTGCCGGCCTCGCATGCTTGAGTGCTGCATGTCGCTTGGTCAGTCAGCATTCGAGTGGTGCATGACCTGAGGCACCATTTGCCAGAGGTTGTGGCGGTTGTTGCCAAGCCATTGCCATTGGTTATTAAATCAAATTTCGCAAGTCTCCATTCAACAATGTTGTCTTTGAATCCTTTGTGCTGACCTTCTTGGGAATCGATTTTTTGCAGAATCCCAGCATTGACCTAAGGTCTAAGTCCGGGCTATAAAGGTCTAAGCATTGCGTCTTCGTACATGTCCGCAAAATTCCAGCAAAGGGTGCCTCACTTAAGAAAATATATGATGCTTCTTCAGCAGCACACGAACCCAAATCTTGTTAACATGAATGTTGCTGCCCCACCGCACCCCAATGAATGAGGTAAGTTACCACATCTCTAGCGGGAGACGTCCGTAGCGTAGCATCCACAGCAAGCTAACATGAACATGCCCGGCCCCACCCCAATCCCACCCCACCCCAACCCAATCCTTCCCAACCCACAACATGATAGGCATATGCAAACAAACATATGACGTGCGTAAAACAATCCGGCAAGAGGCCCCAAACAGTGTGGTGGGTAGGAAGCCGCTGTACCAGATACAAGCAACAGTAGCTATGGAGCAGTAACAGATGAGGTTGGACACTACCGCAACTGCAACAGCATCTACATAGAGGAGCTCAGAAAATCTTCAGACAAGAACTTCCTATGAGATCTATGAGCATCCCAGAAGATGCAGAGGATCTTCAAGATCTTAATGCTCGGACCGCTAGAGGGTTTCAACAGGCACAGATCTTCTCACAAGGACGTGCACCAGATCATTTTAAGGACACCGAGAGGGTTTCACCAGGACCTCTTCAGGAGCTTCTGACAAGGACCTGTACAAGATCATGCAAAGGCTTCCGGAAAAAAAACCATTTTAGGATTTCCACAAGATCTTCGCACAAGGAATTGTACAAGATCGTCGCAAAAGGACCTGCTGCTGCTGGAGCGGGTCTTGCAAGATCCTGATACAACAACCGCCCAAGAGCCTTCCACAAGAGCTTTCATACAAGAGCATCTGCAAGCTCAACATGCAAGGATTTCACCAGGATCTCCACAAGATCTTCTGTTAAGGATCGGCAGACCAAGACGTAGGCCTACGCAGTCCGTAAGAACCGTTCAGTGTGGACATACCGTTTGGGAAAAAAAAGGTTCCCTTCACGCCGGTAACGCCCACCCGCGAAAGCAAAAACAACAGCAGCGTCATCATCACCATCATCACCATCATCATCATCACCATCATCATCATCACCATCATCATCATCATCATCGGATGGTGCCTTGGTTGTGCACGCGAAAACCGACTTGGTTGTGCACGCGAAAAACAACTCAGTTGTGCACACGGATGCTGCTGCTGCTGATGATGATGATGATGATGATGATGCTGATGATGATGATGTTGATGATGATGATGATGATGCTGATGATGATGATGATGTTGTTGATGATGATGATGATGGTGATGATGACGGTGATGGTGATGATGACGCTGATGGTGCTGATGCTGATGATGATGTTGATGATGTTGATGATGATGATGATGATGGTGGGACAAGAACGAGACCGACGTTTGTGGTAGATTGTTTTGCAGTGCCAAGAGTGGGTGGTGGTACACTCATTAGAATATCCCCGTTGTGTTCTTATGATGGTGATGACGGTGATGATGATGACGGTAACTGATCATAAAAGAGCAGTGCCTGTGTCTGCAGGACAGCAAGAAAGATGATGAGGTTGCTGTGCCTGTGTGTGCACAGGAACATGAACGTTATTACCCCACCCCAACCCACCGGTAACTGATCATGAATGAGCAGTGCCTGTGTCTGCTGAACAGCAAGAAAGATGATGAGGCTGCTGTGTGTGCACAGGAACATGAATGTTATTGCCCCACCCCAACCCACCGGTAACTGATCATGAATGAGCAGTGCCTGTGTCTGCAGGACAGCCAGAAAGATGATAAGGTTGCTGTGCCTGTGTGTGCACAGGAGCATGAACGTTATTACCCCGCCCCACCCCACCCCACCGGTAACTGATCATGAAAGAGCAGTGCCTGGCAGCAAGAAAGATGATAAGGTTGCTGTGCCTGTGTGTGCACAGGAACATGAACGTTATTACCCCACCCCACCCCACCCCACCGGTAACTGATCATGAATGAGCAGTGCCTGTGCCTGCTGGACAGCAGGAAAGATAATGACGTTAACGAGCCCCACCCCATCCCCCGAAGGCTCTGTGTGTACAACTGAGACACTTTTGTGCGCGCAAGTGAATCAGAATCCTGTGCGCGCAGCTGATTCAATTTTGTGTGCGCAAGTGAGTCGCCGTCCATCATCATCACCATCATCTTCAGCTGCTGCCGCTGCTGTAGCCGCACTAGCAGCTGTAGCCGCACTAGCAGCTGTAGCCGCACTAGCAGCTGCGGCAAGGGTGTCGCCACAGCAACATGTCTAGCACAATCTACAAACAGCAACCTAAAGTGTCGAAAACATTGCAATTGAGCGAGGTTTCTTGCAGAATTCACGAGATAAAATAGAACATTACATTATTCCCCAGACAATTTGGCACCCTTTTCCCACTAACTACGGTGCTTCCAAGCATGCCGAACACATGATTTTTTACTTGCAAAAGGGTTCTTTTTTGGGGTGGTTTGTTGGGAAATGCAACGGGAAGAACCCCTTCCAGCAACAAACTCAGGAGTTCTGCTGCCGGAAAGCACATCCTTTCGGCAGCGGCCAAGAAGTTCGGCTTCAAGGCAAGTGGACCAGAATGATCCGAAGATAGAAACATTTGCAACTGCTACCAGCTATCTCTCGGCATATAAAGATAAATAAAGATAGCGCGCGTGATAGTGTATATAAGTATAATGATTATAATGGTGTCAGGTGAAAACACGTGAAAGCAACGCTGCGGTGTTCTGGGCACAGAGATTTGGCAACAGGTCGCAAGAGAGTTCTTGCGTAAACCCACTAGTTGTATCAAAGATTTGGTTTAAATCATTGGGATGCAGCTTTGCTGCGCGCCCAACTGGAGGTGCATTCGCTTGCAGCTGGTGGCTTGGCAGCAAGTTCAGTCCAACGTTTGATGGCTTTGTTTTCCTGAATGCGTAGCGACGGGTCCTTGTTTTTGTTTTCCTGTCTCTACGATTAGCCACCAACTTGGTTTCCACCCAGGTCACTGAAACAGGTCATGCCCGAGACGGCGTGGACAGGCCGCCGTGTTGACTGCCGTGTTTCAAAAATTCATTGCTGAGAAGTTCAGGGGTTGATAGATGTCCTGTCTCAGGTGATTTTTGAACATTTGAACACCACCAGATGATATTCGTATGGTGATATTAGAAAAAAAAATCATGTATATCCCGGATATCCCCAACTTTTGGTTGTTGCTTGAATGGGACGTTTAAGGACCCCTGATTTGCACGCGGCTCTTTGCGTAAGGGGCTGGGTCCGGAATCCTCAATTAGATGCTGGATGCGTGATCCCAGCTTACTGCTGCACAGACTCCTAATCAAAGGAGCACATCCCTATGTCTCAGTTTGGAGTTTAGACTAACAGTTGCCATTTTTGTTAAGACTAAAGGCTACTTCCTATATACGTGTGAAATCATTTGAAAAAAACAAATTGTGTTATGTTGACATGTTTTAGGTCATTTACTTAAGCCTCAGAGGTCATGGGTTTATAAGTAACCTATACTATAGGTTGTGCCCCAAGCTTACAAACTTGCGGCATTGCAGTTTTATCTTGAAACCTCGCACTTTGTGCAAAAGGGCTTCGTTTTTCATTTTCTCAGGGGACAATGAAAAGAAAAACAAGTGAAAGTATGCATGTGTCAAGTGAAAGAAGCAAGGATTCATGCATCGCCCAGGGAACGGTTGAACCAAAATCACGTGACAGGATGCCTGTATCAAGTGAAACCAAAAAAAAGCGATTGAATGGCACAAAAACAAATGAAAGGACATGAAAGGACACTATATATTTCCCAGAAGAAACACAAACTCCGCGGTTTGTAGGAGGTGGTCAAAGCATGTCAAAGCCTTTGCACATGGTGAAGGCCTTGGCGCTTACAAACGTCAAGGTTGCCAAGTAAAGGTTCGAATGTTGTCGTTGGGAGTATCCACCCCAGAGTTTTGTGTTGCTTCAGAGGTGTGTTGAATTTTCTCTGTTTGATTCCATGGTGGTGGTCGGTGGTGGTTGGCTTTTCATGCAATATATTACATGCGCTTTTGGTGTTGCACTTTTCTATTCTCATAGAAATGACATTTGTATGAATCTATTGCAGACTCATTGCTTACAAAATCCAGCATGGTAACGCGCAAGATTTCCAAAAACCTCTTTGACGTTCGTCGAAGTCAAAACTTTCAAAACACCCAGAAATATGTCGACCAAATTTCCCTATAGAATAGGCAAAACCGGTCGAACTATTTTTGACTGAAAGTTGGGAGTGGTTGTTTGCCTCAAAGGAAGTTTATTGAGAACATTGAGAACCTAACAAATTCAAACAATGTCAGATAATTGCTTGGTTACAAAAGACATGCTTGCCAAGTATTGCTACACATTATATATCTACATAGCTATATGGATATGGATACGTATATATATATACTATGTATATATATATATACTATATATATATATACTATTTATATATATACACTATATATATACTATATATATACACTATATATATATACATGGCTATATATATATATATACATGGAAATATATATATATATAAATTTATTGCTCACCCCCTGGACCTACCATTTTTTTTGTATTTTCATGGCGTGGCCCACTCGCGATACAGAGTTTGGGTCCAGGCGTGGCAGACGAGTGAGTGAGTCACACCTTTGTTAAAATCTGGAGACCCTCACCTGGCTGAGGAAATAGTAAATGAGAGTCCTTTGCAATACTTGGCTCTTTCTTTTTGGAAGCAAGAAAAGTCATGGGAATAGTAGAAATGGGCGCCATGGTCCTGGCAGCTTCAGTTTTTGGGGCGCAACACGTGGAAATTGGGAGTGCAGGTGGCAGAAAGGCCTGGAAATAAAGCCTTTGGATTGTTTGGAGGTTTTAAACCCAGGACCCAAAATTTAAAAGGTTCCAAAAAATAATTGACTGATATTCCCCCCGTAAAGAAGGGCGCGTTCATTTGTTTGGGGTCCCAACACTTAAAGTGGTGTGGTTTCCCACTGGAAACAGTTTAATTTCCACAACGGAAATTGCTTGGGGTTACAGTGACAGTTTTCAACTTTTTCCCAAATGGGATTGAACCATATTATTTCAGTGGATTTTTTGTTAAACATGTTCCCCCCTGCAGAAAGAAACATGGCGAGCCCTCTTTCCCAAACAGAAGAGTACAAAGGAAACACTATATAGCTATTTGTGCAACTTTTCCGTAGCTACTGGGTCACTTGTAGAAAGCGGAACTTGTGAGGAAAAACTTACTGGGAAGGTGTGAGCTCCACAGATTACACATGTTTTTTTTTTGGTTTGCACGACTCATTTTTTTTTGTGTGCCGCCCTGGAAACCATGGCAAATTATGCGAAAACAGAAGCAGGCGCAAGAAACCAAGCGAAAAAACTAGATTATGAAACCAAACATGCAGATGGCATTGGTAGATGGCTGGTTCAAATAATTAATCAACAAATCATACGAACAGGGCCCCAGTGAATCTCTCAAGTAAAAATCGAAACACTGCAAAGTTGTAATCATAGCATTAACCTAGAATAGTTCAAGGTCCGTCCTTTCATTGACCTGTACATTTCAAACTATAATCATATCATTGACCCCAAAAGTATTACTCACATTTCAAAATAGATTGCTCAAATTCTTGAGCTGAGCCATCTATGTCAAAGGCAAAATGCAGGGGATAGATGGCTCAAGTCCCATTCAAAACAGGTCAGTTGCGCCATCTATGTCCCTAAAAATGACATATTTTGTGCAATCTCGCTGGTTTGCACCCATATTTTTTTCCTCAATATCAAGCTGCCTTTTTGGGACATAGATCTCCCATAGATGACTCAACATCAGCCTGATTTTGGCGAATGAGTGGGAGTTGCGCCATCTATGTCCCAAAAAGGCAGCTTGATATTGAGGAAAAAAATATGGGTGCAAACCAGCGAGATTGCACAAAATATGTCATTTTTAGGGACATAGATGGCGCAACTGACCTGTTTTCAATGGGAGATCTATCCCCATCTATCCCCTGCATTTTGCCTTTGACAGGCCCTCCGGGTCCAGAATCCGGGGAACACAACGAAGTTTTCCACGGGGACAACGGGGAGAACAGCAACGGGAAAATGATGGAAAATGAGAAATGTCACGTTCATGGTGGGTAAATAAGAACACACTGCGAAATTGTGAAATATTGACATTTTGAAATTGTGCATATGTGCTTGATAGTTCGATATTTTTTAAAAAAGTGATTTCTATCAATAAATTACATATGTCCACAATCAATTTTAAACCATTCAGTGGTTCGTTTTCAAGGTATTGCAATGAAATTTTAACAGTTTTTTTCAAAATATGGTTGTCAAAATATGTTGAAAATGAGATTTCTATCCATAAATTATGTCCACAATCAGTTTTAAAACATTCAGTGGTTCATTTTCAAGGCATTGCAAAATGAAAATTTAAGTTTTTTTTTTTCAAAATATGTTTGTCAAAATATGTTGAAAAATGAGATTTCTATCCATAAATTCTGTCCACAATCAGTTTTAAAACATTCTGTGGTTCATTTGCAAGGTATCGCAATGAATTTTAAAAGATTTGAATGCGATTTAAGGGACATAGATGGCGCAATTCATTTTTGAACCCATCGATTTTTTTTCCGGCGTTTGAATGGGATTTAAGGGACATAGATGGCGCAATTCATTTTCAAGGTATTGCAATGAAATTTTAAAAGTTGTTTTTTTCAAAATATGGTTGTCAAAATATGTTGAAAAATGATATTTCTATCCATAAATTCTGTCCACAATCAGTTTTAAAACATTCAGTGGTTCATTTGCAAGGTATCGCAATGAAATTTTAAAAGATTTGAATGCGATTTAAGGGACATAGATGGCGCAATTCCTTTTTGAACCCATCATTTTTTTTTCTGGCGTTTGACGTTTGAATGGGATTTAAGGGACATAGATGGCGCTCAAATTTGTGATAAAAGAATCTAGTGGAATTATATATATATATTTATGGAATACAAACATGTGTAATCTACAGTATAAATAAGCAAAAATGATCCGACATGTAGTAAACTTAGTTAACAATACCCGTATGTCCATCTACTGGAGTGGCAGTTGTGCCATATACCTTTTCATTGTAGAGTAGGGCGATTTTTTTTCTTCAATTGTCACTGGGAATTCCAGGATCCTAAATTGGAGGTACTGTACCATATAAGGCCATATTTTGTGGGGATATTCCCTTACATAGGCCTTATATAGGCCTCATATATGGTAGGTACCTCCAATTTAGGTTCCTGAAATGGCCATTGAAATTGGCGGAACTCGTTTTATCTTCCAGCTTAATAGCGCCGTTTTCTTCCTCACCGCGCGGTGCCATCTTATATGGGTATTTTTGCTTTTGAGTTGAGCCATCTATTTTGAAATCCGTGTAGATCAGATCAATTAAGCATGTCATTGACCGACAAGTGAGGTTTATGAAATGATAAATATCACCTATAACCGTAACCACTGACCCAAAACACTTAACACTTAGCACTTTTCTTTTGACAACCTCTAGATACATATAGGCAAAATTAACTACTTAGGTTAGAATAACCCATTTTTTAAAGTCTAACCTGAGCTGTAGGGTGAATGTTTGAAGAGATTTGAATTTGAAGGCCTGGATCTTCTGTTTCAATTTTCGCAGATTTGGCCAAAGGGGCTCGCCTGGCATTCTCAAGCTGAGCCCTGGTTGCCCGGCTCTTCCATTTGAATCAAAAAATGTGGCCAAGTCAAGATGAGGCAAGTAAGATCAGGAGAAATGTCATTCTTGCAGTTGCCTTTTGGTATCTTTGGTGGTTGATTCAGTTGGTTCATTCCTTAGCTGAAATCTCTTCACCAGAAAAGCAAAGAGACAGTGATGGAACGGGTGGGCATCTCATAACTAGCCAAATCAAGGCGCCTTTTGAATGAGCCAAATGGAGCTACCGGCTCCGTTACGCTGCTGAGAAGTCACGGGTTGATAGATGTCCTATCTCGGGTGATTTTTGAACAACCAAATGATCTTAGATGGTCGAAATATGTCGCAATGATATCCCCAGCACCCAAAGGTGATGCTTGGATGGGACGTTTAGCGACCCCTGATTGTCCCTTTCATTGCGCAGGGGGGCTGGGTCCGGAATCCTCATGTAGATAGAGCCTGCCGACGCGCCCACGTCTGCGCCGGGCTGATGGATGCGTGATCCCAGTCACCCTTCTGCTGCACAGACTCCCAACCATGGGAGCAGTTTAGGTTTGAAGATAACTGAAATTTTGAGTCCCGCATGGATCTGTAGGTTGAAATTGCTGACATTTTGCCCAAGGGGCTTGGCTGCGATTCACAACAGTACAAGCACCCGGAGCCCTAATTGCCCGGGCAAAGTCAAGATGAGGCAAGTAAGATCAAGGACAATTCCATTCTTGTACTGGCCTACAAAACAACAGTGATGGAACGGTTCGGCATCTCATGACCCGCCCAATCGAGGTGTTTTTTTGAAGGAGCTGCCCAAACACACATGCGTAATGGAGCAAAAATGACTCGGTCCGTGACGGTGCTATTTCGCTGAGGATGGCCGCTCGTGTATCAACCAGCTTTACGGGTGTAAATTGTGTAAATGGTATTTTGGGGTTGTTGATGGTTTTTGCTTCAAAAATGTGAACCCCCATCCATCCACCAGAAACATGGTTTTGGAATGTTTTGGACATGTTTGGACAGTTTTTGCAGGACATAATTTCCCTTTGTTCTTCTTGAGTCGGAGGTGAAACCATTTTTGCAGTAGAGTAGAGAAATCTTTAGCTCTACATTTTGGAGAAGTATGATGCCAGGGCGAGTACATCAGTTGCGGCTCTGGCATGTGGAAACAGGATGGCGGCACCATGTTCCTTGGAAGAAAGTGAAGTATACTGAGATCGGCTGATTGTGAATCGATTGGTATTGTTAGTTGTCATGGGGCCATTAATTAGTTCATGTTATCAAATTTGTCATTATTTGTCATTGCTTTTCAAAAGAATAACTCGTCAGGTGAGCAAAGTGCATCAGCAACACAGAGCGTGGGGCTTGCAAATGAACTGATTGCAGTAAGTGTTCATCATGACTTTTGACATTCCAGAAGTCCATTCAAAATCGAGGGGTTACCCCTTAAAACATCTTAAAGCATCTCAAAACAGTGATGTCATTTGCCAGATGGTAGCCAATGATCAACAGCCCAGGGGTTAACAGTTTCGACTCAGGCAGCTGGCAGCTGTCTTGCAGCAGGCAGAGTTGCGTGATGGGATTGATTTTCCCGCAGCCGGATTTGATTCTCCAGGTATGGTAGATTTACCTATGACCTATACGTTTGGATCATTTTTGGAGGTAAATGTTGGCAAATCTTCCAAACAAATGGATACAAATGGAGCAGTGGGGATTGATGAATTGTAAAACGGACAAGTGTTGAGTTGCCTGGAGGGTTCTTCGAATCGTTTGGCAATAAATTTAAGCCCAAGGCGATTACATCATATCTCTAGACTCTACTTGACTCTACAGGTAGTTCTCACACACAAAGAGAAATATTATATAATATATGATATATATAATTATATATACATACATGCCAGGCAAACCAAAAACATCCAAACACTGAATTATTTCTCTAGCAATCCCATAGTTTTTTCCGGAATAAGCCATGGTAGTCTGGGTTTTCTCGCGTCAGTCCCGGCAAAATCCGGTAAAGTTGTCTTTCTCCGTCTTTCTTCCGGTAAACCAATTGCTCCGGCTCATTGTCACGTTTTGCGATGCGTGGTTGGTTTATCTCTGTCTGGTTTATTTCGCTAAAGTGGGATGTATGTAGTGCAACTCCAAAGCTGGCTGGGCCACTTGTCAGCCATCAACCCTGTATTCAATACCTTTTCCTACAGAAACCACATGTTCGGGCCAGAAAACACAGCAATCCAACAACCAAGTCCGAGCAAAAATCACAGGGAAATGGGAACCATGGGAAACTCCGACAGATAAAACTTAGGACCCAAAACGAGACAAACTGGCTGTATTCCAGCATGATCCTTCCAATAGAGGAGGCCAAAGCTAGAGAGTTGACGTCTTCCAGACAAAACCTTGGATCCACTGAGATTATAGCACGCACGCACGCACACACACACACCCACACACACACTCCAGCATAGTCTGACGTAACACTTTCAAAATCACGAAAGGTTAGCTTGCTAGCTGGAGTTGGATTTGCTTTAGCAAGGATTGGGTTGGGAGCAGACTGAAAAAATATTTTTCATTAATTAATACTTTATATATAGATCTTGATTATTTTAGCGTTTTTCAATGTTTTTGAATATATATTTTTGGATGTTTGTGTTTTTTTTTTAAATTCGATTTGTTTGTTTTATTTTCTGGTGTTTTTGCTTGAACTGGTTTGTTTGTTTTTTTTGGGGGGGGGAATTTTGTGGAACTGCTTGCTGTTGTTGTTGTTGTTGGTGTTGGTGTTGGTGTTGTTGCTGTTGCTGTTGCTGTTGGTGGTGGTGGTGGTGGTTGTTGGTGGTGGTGGTGGTGTTGGTGGTGGTGTTGGTGTTGGTGTTGTTGTTGTTGTTGCTGTTGTTTTTTTATTGTTATTTTTGGATGTCATTTTTCCTTTTAAATGGTTGTCAATTTTTTGGAATTGTTTTTTAAATTATCATTTTGAGTTTTTTTGAATCGCTGGATTGTTTTGTTTTTTGTCTTTGTTTTTTCCCACCCCCCGGAATTTTTGAGATTTTTTTTGAAAGGATAGCAACTTTTAGGAGTAGCCCAATTTTTGGAGTAGCCCAGGGTTCTTTAATGATCATGCGCAAAATGATCAATTTTGAGACCAAAGTTCCCGTTCCACAGGGCATGGAACGCTGGTGCTTCAGAGAAGAAGGTAGCAGCAACTGCCGCGTCCGAGGCGCGTAGCCCATGGCATGCCAGAAGCGGATCTGATCCTGAAAATGTCTGGTTGGTGGGTATGTTTCACTTTTTTCGTAACCAGAAATGCGAGGATGATCCCCAATAACAAATAATTTGTTTGGTGGGTTGAAACCACCAACCAGATGTTGACGTGATAGATCATTGAAAAAACTACGTTTTTTCTGCCATGTGTCCACAGTTGTGCCAGTCACCCATCCACGGCATTTTGTCGAAGTCATTCACTTTGATTAGGGATCGCAACATATCGCAACCGAGGCGCCACAAACTGTGAAGTCTCTCCACACTTGACGCAGCAATGGCAGATGCTTGAAGGCAATGCCTGGTTTCCGCCGGATGTGATTTGTTTCGACTTGGAGAGTGATCCACACCCATGCAATGCGTTGATGGCTGGACAGACACGTGGATGATATCATATATACATAATTACACATATAATCACACATATAATCACACATATAATCACACATATATACATATATTTATACATACATGCATGCATACATGCATGCATACATACAAGTACATACATGCAAACATACATACAGAATCATACATCAATAATCCTACATACATAGTCATACATACATAATCATACAGACATAATTATACGTACACAATCAATCACAATCATACTTTCATAATCAATCATAATCAATCATAATCAATAATAGTCATACATACATACATACATACATACATACATACATATGTACATAATTATACATAATTATACATAATCATACATAATCATACATTCACAATCATACGTACACAATCATACATCATACGTACATAATCATACATACATAATCATACACACATAATCATGCATACATAATAATACATAATCATACATACATAATAATACACAATCATACATACATAATCATGAATAATCATACAATCATACATACATATACATTCATATACATTCATATACATACATATACATACAAATGCATACATATGCATATACATATACATACATATACATGTTACATGCGTATACACACATATACATACATTTATATATATATATATATATATCATATTTATATATATACACATACATACAAATATATATATATATATATCATATTTATATATATCATTTATATATATATACATATTTGTATACATTCCTTTACATTCATCTGCATTCATATACATTCATATGCATTCATATACATTCAACCATTCATTCACACATGCATACATACATACATACACATACGCACATACATACACACATACATACACATACGCACATACATACACACATACATACATACATACGCACATACATACACATATTCACACATACACATACACTTACACATACACATACACTTACACATACATACACACACATATATACGCACGCACATACACACATACACACACACATATATACGCACGCACATACACACATACACACATACATACATACATACAGTACACACATACACACATACACACATACACACATACACACATACACACACATACACACATACATACACACATACACACATACACACACATACACACATACATACACACATACACACATACACACACATACACACATACACACATACACACATATACATATGCACAAAACACATATACATACCTTTTTTGTAATGATATATACATATATATATGGATTTGTGCGTACAGTGTGCAGTAATTTGAATAATATATAGGTTTTGCGCGTGTCCAATGATTTTGGGCGCGTCATTTGCTCATAGATATGTACTTCAGCTATGTGATAATAAATGAATGATATGTGATGATGTGTGCAGTATGTGCACCGCGCATGGTTTTTTGGCAAGTTTGTCTCTAATGTTTGGCTTTCAATCTCTACATGAAAACTTTTTTGCGACTCCCTTAAAATGTTGAATCTGATGCGTGGTGATTTTACAATGTTTTCATAACAATCTATTTCAAAACCTTACTATATATAGTAACAAGTACTCTCTCAAATAAAAAACAATGGCCGGCTATGTCAGCATCCGTTTGTGCCATTGCTTGCCAGAATTGAGCTTCTGACAGGTAGCACTTGGCGAGACACTTCGCGGTTTTGTGTGCTGGCAAACCCGGAAACTCGAGATTCTGAGCTGCAAGACTTCATCGATCCGAAATAGTTCCAGCAAGGTATCAGCAGGGCATGAACATGTGGCTTTGTCTGAAAATTGTGTCCCTGAAATCATCTTAAAGCTCGTAGTTCGTTTTGAAACTTGTGAAAATTTTGGGGTGCAACCCAGCCTGTGACGTAGCCATGCGTTTTGGGGTTCCACACAGTTTGATCACGTTGGATCTCAGGAGCCTCACGTGTACCCAACAGCCCTTGAGAGTTGTTTGATCGAAGAGGAGGTATCACCACTGCCTTCACCACAGGAGTTCCTGCGCCGCAGATCCTGGCAGTAACTCGCGATTTACTCCCAATCATCACTATAGCCACGAAGTGATGGGGATAACATGATTTTCAAACCCATGTCACAAAATCAGTGGCAGATGGGTGAAAAAAAATAAGGCTTCTAGGGCCCTTTTATACTCTTCTATTTACCGAGTAGCACGAAGAATTTGGACATTGATACCCGATTTGTGAGGGAACCCGCTCTGACCTCGACTCCTTTGGGATTAGCACGGATTAACTATAACTGATTACCGCCCATAAATTAACATAGACCCCGCCAGATAGGGGTTGGAAGATTAGTTGCTAATGCCGTGGCCGGTGGCCTGTGCGTTTTGTGGAATTTTCCGGATTTCTCTTTCTCTCTCTCTCTATATATATATATGGGGTGGGGTGGGGTGAGCTAATAACGTTCTTACGACCACGTCCTTGATGCTACGTTGATAACATGTTGAAGTAACCTGAAAGAGGAAGTCTTTCAAAGGGTGTGGAGGCGCAACAAAAATGTGAATGACAAATTCACACCTACACAGATGTGTACAGAAATGGGAAGGATTTGCAAGTGGCGACCATGAGTGACAAAAGTGCCGCCGCTGCCCACAGGCCACCCGCCACGGCGTAACCTAGTTTCCTCTAAAAATTGGTTGTTTTCAGGGTCAGCTTGTTAATTTACCAGACTGAAAAGCTATATAACTGGTTAACTATAACTGGGTAACAGGGCATTGTCAGGTTGTGTTGACAAAGTCTCCCTGGGAGGACAGAGACAAGGCCAAAGTGCCCACGGACAGAAGGGTTGAGGCTGGAGAATTCAGTGTCAGGGGCTGACATCACTGACATAAAAATAACATAGAATAAGTACATAAACATGCATAAACATACATAAACAATAAATACAAAAATCAACTATTTACATCTATTTTCAGATTACACACATATGAAACATCGAGAAACTATAAACAGTTATTAAGATACTCTCCTGATCTTTTTGCCTTCTAGCAAAATTTTCTGCACCTGAGAGGCACTCGGTGCTCACTTTAGCCCAGATATGCTGGAAGGCGCCGCTTCGAATTTTGGACCGTGCAACAGATGTTGGTAAACCACAAGGCATCGAACCAAAGACCCCTTGGCAATCTAATCTGACAAGGAAGTAAGAGAGGAAGTAAGAGTCCATGTTTGATCAGAAGTTCATCGACAAAAAGGGGATTGGTCATGGAATTTTGCTGCAGATGTTGCCCGGTTCACCAGAAATTACTTTTGCGACCCCAGGTGTAGCCCAGGTGCCAGACAACCTTCGCGAGAGGGTGATCTCCGAGGTGGGCCCCTTGCGATGATTCCAAGTGAGTAGTAGTAGTAGTAGTAGTAGTAGTAGTAGTAGTAGTAATAGTAGTAGTAATATTTTGGATTGGTTGAAAGAATTCCATTTCAGAAGGGGACATGGCAAGTATTCTACTATATATGATATTATATTATACTAGATTATATTATATTACATTATATTATATTTTATTTTTTATATTATATTATATTTTAATATATTATATTATAATTTATTATATTTTATTATGTTATGTTATATTCTGTTGAATTATATTATTATTCTTTATTATAGTATATTATACTACATTATATTATATTATATTAAATTATATTATAGCAATAGTACCGCACAAGGCGGTGGCGGAAGTTTCAAAAATAGGAAACCTATAGGAGAGCTTGGCTGTTGTGAATCAGGGATGGCAGAGCGAATCCACTGATGGATCGAAAGGTGCTTGAGGTCTCCTCTCTTTCTCTCTCTTTCTCTGACTATCTACTTACCTACCAGCCTATCTTCTATGTATCCATCTATCTATCGATCTATCTATCTCTCTCTTTCCCTCTTTCATCTCATTACCTATCTACCTATCTACCTATCTACCTATCTACCTATCTACCTATCTACCTATCTACCTATCTACCTATCTACCTATGTACCTATCTACCTATCTATCTATCCATCTATCTATCTATCTATCTATCTATCTATCTCTCTCTCTTTCTCTCTCTCTCTCTCTCTCTCTGTCTCTCTCTCTCTCTCTTTCATCTGTCTATCTGTCTAGCTGTCTACCTGTCTATCTATCTATCTATCTGTCTATCTGTCTACCTGTCTATCTGTGCTGCAGTGTCATTCAGTGTATTGTAGTGTAGTGGAATGCAGAGTAGTGTAGTGTAGTGGAATGTGGTGTAGTGTAGTGTAATGTAGTGTAGTGTAGTGTAATTTCGTGTAGTGGAGTGTAGTTGTGTAGTCGTAGTTGTAGTTGTAGTTGTAGTGTAGTGGAGTGTAGTGTAGTGTAATGTAGTGAAG
>Ga0126342_10005464_pt1 | contig 22179 bp, 23 predicted proteins | sample Cyp1metagenome_FD_92528 | JGI IMG/M metagenome (GOLD analysis project Ga0126342, IMG submission 92528) | Coral microbial communities from Lord Howe Island, Old Settlement Bay, Australia - Cyphastrea 1 metagenome | ecosystem: Host-associated > Invertebrates > Cnidaria > Coral ...
AGTCGTGACAGTCGTGACAGTCGTGACAGTCGTGACAGTCGTGACAGTCGTGACAGTCGTGACAGTCGTGACAGTCGTCACCATCAACCTTCAGCCGTGGACACAGCTGGTGAAGGAGGACGAGATCGAGATCTCTGATGCCGGGGCTCAACCTCTCGATACCACCCGAAAATCAGGGCAGAAAACGACCGCCTGCTGCAGTGCCGTGCTCCTTCACACTTTTTATGTTCATGAGGTAAATATATATATATATATATATTTTCTTAGTGTCTTACTGGTATTTAGTCAACAAAAATTGAATACTGTAGAATACTGTAGATAGGTAATTCAAAACTGCACATGTTTGCCTGTATATATATATGATATATGATATATGATCAATGATATATAATATATGACATATAGATAATATAGATATAGATAGATATTCAATCGTTTATGCGAAGTACTAATAGGCCTCAAGTTCCAGTGGCGCCCAGGCTCTATCTTCGGACTCGTCGCCGGTGCTGCCAGAGAGCACCTCGACCGTTGCGACCTCAGAGAAGGAACCCAGCGGATCCCACGTTGAAATCTGATGGATACGCCGTGGACAGGACGTGGATAGGACGGATAGGAATGATTTCCATAGAGATTTATGAAATTCATGGAGATATGAAAGATTGTGAAAGGGATTGAAAGGATATCATATCTCCAGAGAATGGAAGGATTAATGGAGATTTACGAACAAGATTGATGGAACCACTTGATATCCTGACATTTTTCTCTATCTTTCCAAAGGTGTTATTTGGTAAACTTGGCGGTGTGTTTCCTTTTGCACCCCAAGGACACCAATGTCGTTGAGTCAGGGCCTGCAGAGTTTCAACACGTGGTGGTTTGATGTGGCGCTGTGGCTCTCTGGCGCTGTGTTTGGACACCTTTCAATCGCTGCCCCTGGCTCCAGCTTGTGACTGTGAACAGATTCCAGCTATGACACAAGGATTCAGATGTGACATGCAGAAAAATAGGATTGATTGAATCTAAATCTAAACATGTCGAAAGAGTCTAAGTCTAAACATGTCTGAAACTTACAAAAAAAACAGTTTCGCAAAACTTAGCAGCCTGGCGAGATTGGGCGAGATGGGATGAATTGGTCAAAGTGCTTTGACCAGTTCCATGGCCAAGGATGGGGCCCCAAAACCCGGGTTCTTCATGGTATTCATTGTAGACTATTGTAGGTGCAGCTTCCATGGATAAGTTTGGATCTCCTTCATGGACCTCTTGGAAAAAAGTCCGACCGGAAACAGCAATGCACCATTCATCCCCAAATCTCTCACATTTCTATCATTTCTCACCAGGAGCACCCCACTTTCAAATACGTTTCCATGTGGCATAGATTTGTTTCACCAGGACACTGAAATAGTGGTGACTTTGCCAAGAACTGGGGATCTGGATGAGAGCTGCACAGCTGACGCTTGTCTTGGAATGGAGGTGTGGCTGGAGGTATTACATGGTATTCTTGAGAGGCACTTTGTGTATGAGATTTTTTCCTTGTCTTTGCACAGCGTATTTCGGTGTAACATGGCATGGGCAATGGCAGCGTTGACTTCAAAGATGGACGGTGGCTTGTTCCATCGTGTTTCCGTGTCATTTCCTGTAAACTGCTTGGAATATGTCATGTTGCATGATTTTTGGATATATTTTTGACCTTCTTGCAGATTCTTGCCAACCAAGGATGTGCCATTACCTTAGCATCTTCAGGCAGAGGACACGGGGGACTGGTCTTGACCATCTTCACCTACGCTGCTCAGGTTGTCAGACGTGCCAATGGTGACATGGCAGCCCTCTGGTCCTTCGGAGGACTGAAGTTCGGTAAGGCCTTATGACACCCGCCGAGCAGCTGGTGAGATGTTTTGTTTCAAATCCCCAGAAAATCCAGAAAGGTCTATTCAATTCGCTTCAGGGCATGAAATTCTAGAAGTTTGGAGGATTTAAAACATGATCCAAATGAATCCAAATGATTCCAGATGGGACTGCCACTTCCAGTGGCAGTGCTGGGCAGGAGTTGTTTTGCCTGGTGGCGGTCACTGAACCTGAATCCTTGGCGTTCATCTCCCACTTGGCATGGCTGGTGGTCGACATTCCCGGGACCCCTTGTTGCGAGGCTGGAAGCGAAGAAAGCATCGAAAAGGGAAATTTGAAGTTAATATACGTAGTATAGTATTATATAGTAATAAATAGTTAAGAGAGAGTAATATATATATATATATACATATATAACAGTATATAGTCATAGTAATTATAAAAGTCAATGTGTGATGCGAATATATTTTATTTTGTTTGTGGGGGCTTCCACTCATTCCGTCCCTTTTGTTCAGGGATCAGGTTCACATAATGATAAACCTCATCCGCCAGTTCGAACTTCGTCCCAGGATGGCGATCGATTTGGTTTGGCAGGCAACTGCCGGGCCGTTGAGCTGGGCCAGGACCGTGTCAGCTGTGATGTTCCTTACAATACCCAGCATTGTGGATACAAAAAATTATAAAAATGCCACATTCTGTGGGATTTTGCCAGGAAATCATGGCTTACAGCCAATTTCCAGAAGGTCATGTGAACTTCGAAGGTCACTTTCGGGTGATTCTCTTCAGGCAAGGCCAACATGTTCAGCCAGAGACTTGGCAAGCCCGGTCCAAGTTTTCTCTGGAAACCTTTAGGGCTCAGCATGAGATGAAAACCTTGGCGGAGAAAAAGGTGCGGATCGCCTCTCAGAAGCCATTGGAGACGGAGATGGAACCCATGAAGCCCAAGGCCTTCAGTTCTGGAGGCTGGATCTGAATTCCAGTAGCAGGGGCTACATATCGACATTGCACCGACATTGCTATCCCAAGAATATTTGAAAGATTGAAAGCTTCGCAGACGATCAAAGACATCGTGCCGTGTTTGATGTTTGATGCCGAGTTCAACTCCATACCAATTGAATCCAAATTTGGGTTTTGGTCACCTGAAATCATCTGAAATCCGATTCCATCAGGCCCCCATGGACCCAGGCGCCATCCCAGTGGCCCAGGCCCCTTGGCTCCAGACCCCACGGCGCCAGCGACGTTGACGGCGGCCCTGGCGCGCACGGCGTCGGCGCTCGGGCAGCGCGGGCTGACGCTCTACGGCGGCGACGCCGCGCAGCGCGCGCAGCGCCTGAGCTACGCCGAGCTGCTGCAGTTGGCGCGGCGCGTTGCGGCGGGGCTTTGCGGCCGGCGGAGACTTGGGCTGACCTGGGGACATTTTTTTGGAGGATGGAAGATGATGGAAGATGATGGAAGATGATGGAAGATGGGGATATGATATATGATGATATATGATATCATGAACATATATGATGGAAATTGATGGAATATGGATGATGCATAGATATGGGAGAGAGAGGATGGAGTGAAGATGAGTGGAATGGGAATGATGGCATAAATCACGGGCATCAAAAGTGGCACTGGATCCATGTGGCACTGGTATGTTGTTTATCCTTTTCAAGATGGGAAGGTGAAGATCAGAGACTTCAGCACCTCGTCACCACTCTGAACACTGACAAATTGGAACTAGTCAGCAGAGAAGTGGTGGGAAGCCAAGGATTGGGGCAGCTGCAGATAGCATTGCTTCCTTCGCCGTTCTTCAGGTGCTGGTTGCTGACAAACATTTTGGCCAACTGTTGAGGAGACAAGGATCAAAAAGCATTTGCCTTGAGATGCTGAGTACAGCCTGTTCTTTTTGCATGTGATTTCTGCGGAAAGATTGCTGAGTTCTTTGAACATGTCCTGGTCCGTGATCATTTTTTCCTTCCACACGGAAATGTCCCGGTCTTCTTTGGTGCCTCGCAGGTGCCAGTGTTGGCTCAGCACTTTCCATGCTTTTGGGGTTGCCTGCTGTCTGGCACAAAGCCGGTGACAGTTGCAATCCCTCCAGATACTTGTAGCAAAATCGAAGGAGTTGGACCAGGAGATGTTTCGTGTTGTGTGGTAGAAGTTTGTTCAGAAGGCGTTTTGGCCTCCAAACCTTGTGGCAGTTGTTTCATGTTCCATCTTCACAACCAATGATACCAATGGTCGAAAGGGTGAAGAATTGGCCGACCAAGACTTATGTTCTATGTGGACTGAGTTGGGATGGTTCAAAAGATTTTGGGGGAACCGGGAACCACGGGAACCACATTCCTTCGGTCATTTCTAGCCCATGTGGCGGGTTTGCAAGCCAACTCCGACTCAATCATATTCTGTATGTTTCTGCGCTTCAAATCCGCAACTCGGATTCGAGGATTATTCAGATCGAAGTCATGCGGTGTGCAGCAAACTATGCAATGTTTGGCAGCTGTTAGAAGAGCCACCTGTGATCACAACAGCTGCGCACCTGGAGAAACTGAAGCTTGGCGGCAAAGCACGGATGGCAACTTTTTGCTCAATTTTTGTATAGTGCCTTCGACATGATTTTGGCGGCTTGGACTATGACTATTCCCCAAGATTCTCCAAGTACTTGGCATTTCTTGGCGACCAGGAAGTTGTTGCAGTTGGCCAACGCGCAGCTCATTGCCCTAGAGGAGTTTCTTGGATGCACCGTCCGAAGCGTCGATCCGCGTCGAAGTGATGCACCGTGGAGTCTACGTGTCACAGAGCATCCAAGGAATGATTTGTTTTGATTTGTTCCTTTTCTTTCCCCAAGTTGGCACCTGAACGTGGCAAAAACAGACTAAAACCCACGTGTCTTTTACCCTTCGCAAATGTGTTAAGGTTGCTGGCCACAGAGCCGCCTGGCACTCAGAGATCACGTGAAATCGCAAGACGCGTTTTGAAAAGCGTCTTGCTCAGGTCGAGTGGGATCTGGACCGCAGCTCCATCAGATGTGGCTTTTTGTCAGTCTCCTGATTGGCCGAAAAAATCTGAAAAACATGTGGTTATATGATGTTATATGATGTTATATGATGTTATATGATGTTATATGATGTTACATGTGGTTCTTGCGCTGTCTGTTTTAAATTCCTCCATATTTTTTCCATAAATTTTCTTGTGTCCTCAGTGGCGAGTTGAGGTTGAGCAGCGGGTCCACTGGTGTTCCCAAATGCATCCAGATTGCTCATGGAGGTGCCGTTCCCTGATGTTCCACGGTGAATCGATATGAATCGATATGAATCGATGCGAGTTGATGTGGAATGATGTGAACGTGAACTATGTGCCGTGTAAAAATCCGTGTTTATCTGGTTTTTACTGCCAGGTTAGGTGTTTATATAGATCATTTAGAATCTTGACCTGGCAGAATAACACCCCGGGCTTTCCACCTAGTGGCCACCATGGCATCATTGGCATCCCAGCGGTACCGGCAGTACCAGGAGTGGTAGCGCATATCCGTGGAGAAGCGCAATTCTGTGGCTATGACTCCTCAGATGTTCACGTGAATTTCTTACCCTTGGACCATGTGGTACCAATCCTCACAGTCTCCAGGCTTCAAAAAGCATGGATGTTACATGATGGTTATTTAACTCAGCCATGGAACATGGCCCATTTATAGATGATTTTCCCATTAAAACCTCCATTTATGAGGGTTTTCCATGGCTATGTTAAATAACCAGATGGTACATGATGGTTTGTGGATGTTTATGGTGATCTGTTATGAATTTGATTTCTGAAACCTCCAATGACCTCCAAGATGGCACTACCGCCTGCCACTTTGCCTGATCAAGCATCATCCACCAGCCACCAGCCCATCAATCTGACTTGGTTTAAGTGAACAGAAGGGACACCCCCATATTGGCATATACTACAAATATAAATATTAAATATAAATAAATAAATAAATAAATAAATATATATATATATATATATATGATACAGGCTATTAAATCAGGAAGGTTCTGTAATTTTTCTTCCTTAAACCACATCAGTGAATCAACCATGCCAAGCTAGCTTTTGTAAATCCCCATTCTTTCCAATATCAATCACCATCCGCCATGGCTTAATGTCACCCCCCGGATTAATCCTGACAATTGATTGCGGTTCCATAAAACTGGACGCAGAAAAATCGGTGGAACAGTGAACATACACATTATCCATCATTATCCTCTTGAATCCTTTACCATCCCCTTATCAATCTTATCACCACCACCATCCACCATAGCCACCAGGTCGCTCCATCCCCATCCAACTCCCATCCCCAGGTCCATTGCTGCGATGTCTACCACGGCTGCGAGGAGGTTCAAGCGGAGGTCGCTTACGTCTTGGCGGAGCCCCTGCGCTGGTTGCGGCTGGTGGATGAGCACCGCGCCACGCGCACGTGGGCGCCCAACTTTGCGCGGCTGGGATGGAGCTGGTGGAACTGGTGGGGTGGGCAATCCAATGGTGGACCATCCAATGGTGAAGCATAATATCAGACCAACCCATATTGATATAAGAATGGCAGTGTTTGAAGATTCTGTTCTTGGATATGCCAGACCCAGTTGGTCTTTGTCCTTGGGATTGCCACATAGTGTGCTCAAACAATTGGATTAATCGGGTTCTGGTCGAAACTTGTTGCCGGTGTTCTCAACACTGCACGGTCTTTTTTGTGAAACTGGATCCAGTTGTTGTTTGGGATCAGATGTTGACACATGTGCAAACAGCTCCTCCAGATCCTCCAAGGCCCAAGGCCCAAGGTGCCTTAAAATCGCAATCCGAGGTTCAAACTCGTAGCTGATGCCTTGCTGAAAGATGAAAGTCACTTCGATCTGTCCTGCTGCAAATTCTGGATGAATGCCGGCGAGCTGTGTCCTCAGAGATTTCACCGCGTCAACTGACGACGTTTTCTGTGACAACAAAACAGGACTCTCGATTGGCGATAGGACCGATAGGATTCATAATATCAAATCATCTCAGATCAATCAGATATACAGTAATCACACATGCATATATATATATAATATATAATATATATATATATATTACATACATAAATAAATAAATAAATATATATATATATATATTAAGTGATATAATCAGATCCAGATCCAAGTGATCTAAGTCCATTCAGCCCAGGCAGGTGACCATCCTCGTGTGCGAAGCCTTCCTGGAACAGACGAAGCGCTTCGGAGTGGCGCGCAACGCCATGCAGCCCTCCTTTGGGATGGCGGAGGTGCAGAATTTCGCCAGCGACCCCTGGGGTCACATGAACACATGAAGAAAGGATAAAGGATCTATATATAAACATTGTATATACAATTATATATATATAATATATATATATATCTAACTCTAAATGAGGAGAATCATTGAAGGATCAATAAAGATTTGAAGGTTACTAAGTAGGCTTCCATTTCCATCCAACTCTGCCTTGACCCAGGCGTGCACGTGCATGACCTACAACAATCACTTTGAGGCCAGACATGGGCACGGATGGGGCTCGAAGTCTGATCGAGCTTCAAACTCCTCATGCACAAAACACATGTAGAATGGGCACACATGAATCAATCAATAGACACTGACAAATATGAATGCAGATATTGATATAGATGTAGACTTGGATGATATATACTTAATAATTATCTTATTATACAAAATTCAAGTTTAGTATAATAATGTAGATAGCACAACATATATATATATACATATTCACATACATACATATGACATAGACATGACATGGACATGTAGAATGGCAGGTGGCAGCTGCCAGCCGCCTGGGCCGCTCCGCCTTTGTGAATCTGGGGCCGCCGGTGCCGGGCATCGCCATCCGCATCGCCAGCGACGACAACGAGACGTTGCCGGAGGAAGAGGTGGGACGCTTTCAGATCCGAGGAGCGGTGAAGGGATTGAACGGATTGGAGGGACCTGGAGGGATTGGACAAATGGTTGGAGGAAAAGATGCTATGCAACTTCACGAACTCTCTCTCTCTCTATGTTTCATATGGGAATGAACATGAATTAACGCGACATATTAGAGAATATGCGATTATAGTTTGTTGGGTTAGTTAGTTAGATTGTTTGTTTTTATTGGGGGATTTTTCATTTATTTGTTTAACGACAGCATTCCGGACAGCACACGTTTTTTTTTGTTTTTGCTGAAGGGATGTTGGTGTGGGGGGCTAGAAAACATGGGAATTGGGACGCATCTCTTTTTTTTTTGGAGGAAAAACTGGACATTTACGAAATCATTGACAGGTTTTATGGGAAAAACTTATAAAAACTTTTCACCTTCTGCCAACATGACCCAACAAGATGTATTTGTTCAGCTTGGTTCGAAACTCTCAGCGGCATTTTCTATTCCCATATTCGACACTTGGAGATCTTCATATTCTGCCCATATCCAGTATCCAGGACCAATTTCTTCAGTTTTGCCACGTTGGAATCTCCAAGTGTTGCGTGGCATAGTGCCTTAGAGCCTTAGAGCCTTAGAGGACGTGTGATCACACCCGGATACCTCAAGAACGAGGAGGCCAATCGAGAGGCTTTCATGGAGGATGACTGGTTCAACACCGGGGACATTGGATTCATCAAGGATGGTCAGTTGTACCTGACAGGTCCCTGTGATGCATTGGATCACCTGGTCTCACCATACCATCTGATCTGGTCACAGGAACCAACAGTTGGATCAGTTAGGACCAGTTAGGACCAGTTAGGACCAGTTAGGACCTGGGGACCTGGGGAGTTGAGGACGGGAGAAGGAGATGATCATCATCCGTGGTGCCAACTTCTACTGCTACGAGGTTGAAGATGTGGTGAACAGCTTGGAACAAGTGTTGCCAACCTTTACAGCCGCGGTGTCACTTCATGATCCCAGCTCTGGCACAGAAGGCCGATGCCGGATGCCGGCACGTCCTAAATCCAGGGGATGTGGCACTAGTGAAACATGGTGAAACACTATCATTATATAACAATGCATATATGGCATTCAAAAGGCACAGGAAAAATATATGATATATCCCAAGATTCATCAAGATCCCAAAAAAGAATTTCCCATGATAATCTTTGTGATTGCTGTTGTGTGGTCAAATTATCCAAACAATACACAACAATAATCAACAATACCTTGTCTGGCGGTGTTTCATAAGATGTATTAAGATGTCATATATATAACATTTAATATAACATATCAAACTCAGAAGCATTTTGGTTGTGTTTCTGGTGTTTCAATGGTGTTTCTTTATGGTGTTTCTTTAGTGGATCCCATGATCCTCAGGTCTGGCCATTTTTTTCGTACCCCGACGACCTCAGCAGCTAGATGGACTGGAAGAGGTCCCTGGCCGAATGCTTCAGCTGGCTGTGTCCAAAGCTGAAATTTCACCATGACTTGTAGCTGACAACTGTGGCAGGTTTTTTGTAAAAAAATTGAAGGCAGGTGCCAAATTCCATTCGTCCGTAAATGCCATTGGGACTTCGAGATACTTCAATGACTTGAAGCATTTCCATGTTTTTTCAACCAATTCACATCAATTCCCAGCAGTTCTGGCATAGTTTCTATAGTTTCTACATCAGTTCTACATCAGTTTCGACAGGCGGCCAAGGAGATCCGCTTGAAGTTGGTACGACACATGGGTCTCGCTCCAGGCCCGGACCGATGTCCATCCTGGCTTCGTAGCGGCGCACAGCGGCGCGGCACAGCTGAGGTCTAGTGATTCCCCTGGAGCAGGAGGAGTTTCCCAAGACGACCAGTGGCAAGATCCAGAGGAGTCAGTTGAAGATCTTTGGCGCCAAAGTTTAGGAATATTTTAATATAAACATCACTAATTATAGGTAATTATATAGTCTACAATTTATAGATATATAGACTTATATAGATGATTACACGATTTACACGGACATTTTGATTTCGGAAAATGGGTTTGGGGGTTCCAAGTCGGCTGCATCCTGTGTCGCAATCATGTTGGCCCTGTGGGACCCCAGGAAAGCCTTGCAGAAGGGTGCCTTTGAAACCCGTGTGCTCAAAGTCGGCACTTGACGGATGAAAAAATAAGCTGTGGATTGTTTGGCTTGGCACCTGCAGTTCTGGAGGGTTTTTATGTTTTTTTTTGGATTTTCATCAGCAAGTTGTAAGTTCTTTGTTTCTGCTGCTTTTTGATCTTTTTTGCATGTCGAGCTTCAGCTTGGAGCTTTTCTGAGGTCACCAGAATCGCATGACTTGGAGAGTTTGGGACTTCAGGTGCCCCTTGGTGCCCCTTGGTGCCGGCCCCGTAATCCAAAAACCAAAACCACCCGCCGCCCTCCAACTGCTGGGCCATGCTGGGCATTGCTGGGCAGGCTGCGCCTACCCCCGCTCATCGTGGGCCCCTCAGAACTGTCGCATGCGAATCGACCGAAGATGGGCAGATTGGGCAGGTAAGAACAATAGCTCCGCTGTCCCCATCTCAGCATGGAGCATGGATGCCCTGCAGATTCAGCAGATGTTTTTGTTGGGCGATTCCATCCTGTGCCCCCCCAAAAAACAGCCACAGGTGCTGAGCAAGGCTCGTGCCCGATGCTTGGGGGAAGGGGCATTCAAGAGGATCGCATCAGAATGTGTCACAAATTACCATCCTCATAGGATGAGGATGAGGATGATGATGATGATGATGATGATCCATTGGAATTGGGAGCTCCAAGGCATTGGCACTGCAGAATGAATTGCTTGCAGCCTTCTCAGTTCGCGACCCAGTTGGATTTTGGTGGGCAGACGCCTACTGGACTTGCGCTCGTTAAAGATCGTCCCTGAATGGATGGAAAAAAAGGTAGACTGGTGGCACACATCAAACAATGATCAACAAGATCCATTTTGGGCACCATTGCGTATTTCATGTCATACGTATTCAATACGTGAGATTGCTTGGATCATAGCAAAAATGGCACATGAGAGCCCAACCGGGTAGCCGCTACCGGGTATCAGGCAGCACGCTTCCAGAAGAAGCTCAACGAGCTGTCCCGCGCCGTGATCCAAGTGCCCCGCCAATTTCTGGTATTATCAAATAGATCTTTGATGGATTTCTGGTGGGTTGCTGATAGATTGTTGATGGATTTTAATGGTAAAGTTGTTAAATTCGAGTGGCCAACATTCTTAATTATACTCATCCAAGTCTTCGTCGATTTTGGCTTTGATCCTCAGGAGTGTGGCGAGGTGGGGCGCCCTCTGATTCCAAATTTGGTTGATGGCAATGACATGTTCTGATGTTATTGTTTGTGTCGCATTTGCAAGTTCCTTCCACCTACCTTCACCGCCTGTTGGTGTTTTCATTGCCACAACCATCGTGCAGGGCAAGGACAAAAAGACTTCATACCACTCAGCGCGGCGCTCTGATTTGGGCGATTTTGGGCTACCGAAGTATGGAAATACCCTCTTCCTGAAGCAGTCGAAACCGTAGGATCAAAGCGCGGCACGTTTGAACACCTCACAGTGCAAGGCCTTGAAGAGACTGATTCGCAGGGAGCAAGTGAAGATCATCCCTAGGTGCGGTACTGCACCACTCATTGGCATGGATACTGCACTGGGTCATATGGGATAAATATGGCCTATGACATCCTACAAGAAATGCTTTGGGATTCCGGGCAGATTGTAATGATTACATCCTGATTACATCATATTACATTGTTATTACATCCAGAACTTGCCATTTCCTCGCCATTTCCACTCCACTGGCCCCGGCCACGTGGATTTTTTGCCAGTTACGGCTTTGATGCTAGTGACGAGGGCGTGGGGATCTAAGCGTTAGGCCGTTAGGCATCAGCCATGGCAGCCATGGCCTCACAACTGCCACGCTTGTTCTGCAATGGCTGTGTTGACCAAGGTCATCGAAATGCTCACAGCCTTCCAAGCTTTCGAAGAGGACAGGGGTGCCGGTGCCATGGCGCCATGGCCCAAAGCCATTGGTCCCCGACTGGATCTGGCAGATGTAATTGCCCCTCGAGGATCCAGACGTGTATGTGAACTCCGTCGCAATCCAAGAAGCCCTGCAGCAGAGGAAAATGGCCAGGCTGGGGACGAAGGGAGAGGTGGTCAGTTTTGGTTACTTTGGATCGAAATGACTGTAGCGGCTAGCGACGAGCGCTTCTGGGAAGGTTTCCAATATTTTCCAATCCTTATGGTGTTTTCACCCCCAAGAAGATACGTTGAAACATGTTGAGACCACCCGACCAGACGATTTATTGCGTGGATATCATGACTCACAGAACTTTCGACAGTCAGCCTGCGAGCAATCATTTGTTCAAGCAGAATGGCAAGGATGAAAGCAGCCGCATATGTAGATGTTTCTGTGAGATGTCGTTGAATATGCTTGCCAGTCCTCGAAATGAATGCAGCATTCGACAGGGTGGCGCCCTTAGCTGTGCAGATGCCAAGGTAAAATGTTAGAGTACAACGCAGCTGGCAATAAAGCATGTGGAGCTAGATGATGTGGGAAGAAACATGAGCACAACGAGTGTACATTACGTACTTGGAAAAGGTTCAGATAGCAGGACAGCAGATTGAGAAAACCCTGCTGTCTTTTGAAAGCCTGGGGCACTCGTTCCAATCGATATCGACACCAAATTTTCAGACAAATCAACTCTAATTACCAACTACAGCAGCAGTACTTTTCCATAAACTTTTTCACTTATCCTGGGCAGTTGGGAATGGTTCATACCACCACCTTGTATAAAAATGGTGATTTTGGGGAATGGTTTTTGTGATTGGTAAAAACTTAAACGCGTTTCCCAAGGTTTCCCACCATCCCCATCGCTCCATATCGCTCCATCTGCTGAGTTGAAACCGCAGATTGCAAGACCTTCGTGATCCTGTTGCTGCGTGCACAGCTGGTGGCCTTCAGCCATCCAGCCTTCCAGAAATCCATCAGGGCCCTCAAGGCCAAGGCAGGACCTGTTTGTTGGACGTTTCCAGTCGTTTTTTTTTTGAAAAACTATGGGAAAACAACATGAACCAATCTGAACATATGATTATGACATATTATGACACATGAATATAAATGAATATAAATGATAAATATAATATTTGCTTGAAGAAATGCACGTACCGGTTGGATGGGTTGGATGTTTTCTGGCGAACTAGCTAACAAAAAAACATGCAGATATGTTTGATCAATTTTGGTATTTGGCATTTTGGCATTTTGGCATTTGGTGTTTGGTATGATGACGATGACGATGACGATGACGACGATGATGATGATGATGATTATGATATTAATTTTCGATGATTCAAATTGTATGTGAGGTCTGTGCAGCATGTCGATATGTGCATGGCCATGATTTGAGGAAAACTGCTGACTGAATGATGTGCATTTGTGAATTCCGCAGGCCGCGACAGCTGACGGATTCTACCATTTGCCAGGTTGGATAGCCAGCTGGTCTAACTGTTTAACATAACCCTTCCATCAAGAGTCAGAAGATGTCAGAAGCTAGTGGTAAGAAACTGCGCGAGCCACTGCGCTCTTGGTGTTTCTTTTCCTGCCTCAGGTAATTTGATCATATTATCATATTTGATCATGTTTGCAAGATTGGCCCATCATTCCAACCAATTTCGGTTCACCTTCTAGTCTTCTAGTTTCAATTCCTCACGAAGGTCGAGCAAAGCTAGCCTTGGACGTGCAGAAACTCATTCTGCCAAGGCACAGTGATGTATGTTTTTGGCCTGGACTGAAAACCAAACTGTCCAAAAACAGCATCTTGGAGTCCTGGAGTGTGGGTGTAGATGGTGTAGATGGTGTAGGGTGTCTTAGGGTCTCATCTCATGTTCTTTTCATTTGGAAATTGCTCCCCTGTCCATGTCCTCTCGACTTAGTCGAGACTTCGAGTCACTTGGGATCAGGTTCGGCTTTGAGCCATCTCGTGAAGGCACTGGGAGAAGCGTAAACTGGAGTAAACATGGAGAAAAATGCCTGGCGGATATATATATATCTATGTATAGTCTATATATCTATATATCTATATATGTATATATCGTGTTGGTTTTTTCGGGTTGAACATCCCCTACTTGGCAACCAGATGTGGGTGGTTTGCGGTCTTCTAATTTTTGGGATATTTTTGGGACATCCATCCCCTTCGAAACTGGTCAGCGCAATGCCTGACGCTCTGAAGGCGTGCAGGCAATGATTGGCCACTGCTCCCAATTCATCAACGAGCCAGAGGTGCACAGCTTTCAGTATGATTGATACATGTTGATGCATACCCAGCAGAAAAACCGAATCTAAATGGATTTTGCATATCTCCACTATAATACTATTAGAGAATAAACATCATAAACATGATAAAACTCAGTGACTGAATGTGACATTCACCGGTGCCACCAGTGATTTTCTGTGTCGATGTGCCAGGTTGCCATCTTGCTGGACAGCATCAATAGTAGGTTGGGCATGGACGCTTCGGCGTGCCATCGCTTTCGAGACATGGTTTCCAGCCCGGGGCCCGGATGGGAATACACATGGCAAATCATCCAGCAGCAGCATACATCGCAGATAAGGTCCATTCGAATCGCTTTCCTTTGGGCATCTTTAGTTAGCTCTTAGTGCGGCAAGACCAAGACAAGTGTAAGATATATCGGTGGATAGTATGTAACGACGAACACAAGTCACAAAAAAAGTATAATCAAGTCACAAGAGCTGATCCCATTGAGCTTAAACAAACGCATCATATACCCTCTGGTAATTTAACATAGCTATTGAAAATGGCCATTTATAGTGAGTTTTCCCATTAAAAATGGTGATTTTCCATAGTTATGTGGCTGTTTACCAGAGGGTAAACATCACAAACGCACAGATATCTTCAGCTGGAAAGTCGGGCCCCGAGGCTTGGTGGAGCCATGAGGCAGCGCGCCGAGCCCCAGATGGCGTTGGATGGACAAAAAAGAACTTATGGAAAACTGATGGAAAACGTCCCCAAAAAACAGAATTTTTAGACTTTTGAAAGATGTTTTTGAGTGACAAGAATTGGGTGATTAGTGAAACAAAACGTCCCAATGAAACTCAGAACATGTTCTTGCTGAGGATCTACATCCTGTTGCTCCTTGGATGCGAACAGCCAAGGCAACCCTAAATTCACAATCCATGGAACGTCCTACTGCGAGAAATTTAAGACGCGTAGGATGCACCTAGAATCCCATGCTTCTTGCAGCCAGCATTGAACAAACATTAATCAGATCCTACTTTATTTGATGTTATAGAATTGATATTGATATTATCATACAATTATTCCAGAAGTGGTTGTGATATCCATTGAAATCCAATGATATTTAACAAAATCAGAGGCTGGCTGCATGACTTTTTCTGATCTTTCAGACTGTTCCATGGAAGCTGGTCCATCCAGCAGCCAATGCTGCTGCAGCTTCCTCCGAACGGTGCCTCGAGCGCGCCGGAGCGCGCCAGAAATCAACGCAACGCCAGAATGGGAGATGCCCAGGTCCAGTCCAACGGCACTGGTTGAAGGTTTCAGGACTTCCATTAGTTGGATGCATTATAGGTTGGTTTGATGATACATGATATCCATGTCATGAGAAATCTGGAAATGTATCATAGTAAATCATAGTACATCATAGTAAATCATCGTAGATCATAGTAATTCATAGTACATCATAGTAAATCATAGTAAAACATAGTAATTCATAGTGCATCATAGTACATCATAGGACATCATAGTACATCATAGTAACATAATGTACATATAAAACGTATGATGAATTGGCCATGGCCGCCCACGATTTCCGTGGATCCCGACTGATCCCACCAGGCGTGTTTCCACTGCCCCCAGAGATTTCGCCCACGTCAACCTCGGGACGACCGGGACTCTGGACAGATGGGGCGAAACATGTTTAGACTACACCGGGACCCCGGTGTTTGTGCCAGGGGGGCCGAGCCGTATCCTCCGTATCCTCCGTATCCGTGGCCGAGACGGTGAAACCATGTGAGATGCGCATCTTTTTTTTTGTTGTTGTTGTGTGTTGAAACTCTTCGGAGTGCATTATGGTGATACTGGGGTAATGATGGTCATGCTGGCAATTATCCATTTCATTCCATTTCTGTTCCCCTAATTGGGTTTCATCATAATTACCATAACATCCACAGACAATAATGTAATTCATATCATCATATATTATCATACTAACATATTATAACTACCGGAATTGCCATCCATTATCATATTAACATATATTAACATCTATTAGGATATTAACATCTATTGACATTTATTAGCATTATTAGCATGTATATATATATATATATATACATATTGTATACATATGATATAGCTCCATAAGATGGTGATGGCACCATGAGCTGCTCCACTTGGTATGCGTCCAAGTGGTGCTGCCTTGGCGTCCAAGGCACCGCAGCAACGGTCACCTTTTAGCTTCGGACATCGACCGTCCAGTTGAGCTCGTTGAGGTCAACTAAGAGTTTGCGAACTTGAAAATGGCCCAGTGGAAATAGTTGATTTACCATGATTTGAACATGGTGATTTTCCATAGTTATGTGGCTGTTTACCAGAGGATCATGTGTCATATGATATCAAGATCGATAAGATATCCATGACACATACTGTCATATACCTAGTAAGGAGATGGAGGGAGAGAGATATTGCATATGTAACCACATGCGCACCAACTTGATTGTCAAAATATCTCTCTTCCAAGAAGTTCAATTCGACTGGAATGTACACACTACATGTATCACTTTTCTTGGCAACCGTAACCAGTGGGGTCGGAGCGTACAAACTAGATTTCCCACAATGTGATGAGCGTCACCAGGCTAGCAGAAATCCAAGCGTATGTTTGAACGAGCTTGACAATGTAGCTCACTGTTGGACAGAGCTGTGCACGTTGCATTGAGCTGCCCCTGAATCAGCTCTTCTATACTCTTCTCGGTGAATAGTTGCAAAGACAATGAGGCTTTATAGATTGACTGCGGTGGATTCTTTTTTTTGACATGTCAATGTCCATAATGTCCCTTCCAGACACACACACAGATATCTATAAATATATATATATATATATATACACACATATATATATATATACATATACTGCATATATATACACACATATCTATCTATATATATATATATTATATATAGTGTGTGTGTGTGTTTATAGAATCAGAAAGAAAACAGATTTGATCTGGGGCAGCAGCTCAAGATTTGCACATCGTGCCTTCCAGTTGTACCGGCGGCTCAGGGCACAGGCCAAGCAGTCTTGACAGATTTAAAGCGGCTGAAATGTAAAGCGGATGACGAGTAGCCAAGGGATTCCAGTGCTTTTTTTTTGCACCCTTTGAAGTCCCTTGATGCTGCTAAGAGCTTGGGCGATCTCTTTAAAAAACCTCATGATCCTCATGGGAGCCAAGCTGCTTGGGATATGGTCCTATCATGTTGTGATCATTGTGAACCGCTGAAGGGAGAGACCACCCTGTCAATCCGTGGCATTCAGCTACTGCAAGGCCTTGGTGTGCACGTTTCATTTTCAGCGCGGGCTGTTGGCTCCTGAGTCCGAGATCTGTGGAGCATCCGGTAGCCAACTTTCACGCGTAGCGGCGTAGCTAAGCAGGAGCCAACAAAACGAACTCTCGTTATGAAACCCTTCATCCACGCTGGGCCAAAATAACCGGGCTCATTCCGCCTTTGCCTTAGCGGCGGGTGCTCAAACAGCATCAAGCAGTGACGAAGAATGGGTCGAGCTATCAATTTCAGCACTGTTCACTGCACCCACCCGTACAATCCCAGAAAACTGGCACCTTTTTTCTCTCACACGAAGTGTAGCTGCTCAGCTGACTTCGCTACTCTCCTCATCTCTCCTCGACCGCGGCGGGCAATGATCCTGGAGTTCAGGTGGATGAAGTTGGTTTTCGTGCCTATCGCTGTGCCACGTTGAGTACAGGCAAGTCACGGGGACCAAACCCTTCGCTTCGGTGAAAAAGGAACATATCAACGATTGCCTCGTGCAGTGAAGGATGCCTTAAGTTGCAGAAATTTTTAGCTGAGGCTGCTGACATTCGAATGATTGGACATATTGTGCTGGGAAGCTGCTTTTATCAGCCAAGATGAGGGCAAACATGGGCAAACACATGCTTGATGTAGCTGGATTTTGGCAGTCTGGGAAAAGCGGCCCAACATGTAGGCCTGCATCGATCGCATTAACTTAAGCACCAACTTGTTCTCATGATTGACATGGAATACTGGTGAATGCTGGAAGGGCTTTGAAGTTCAAACATGGACATGGAGAGAGCTGAATCATGCCAAAGACAATCTCGACTGGCCGTTGAAAACACCGCATTTAGAAGCACAGTGATTGGCACCTATCCTGCCCATCCTTGTTGATCCTTGTTGCTGATATTTGGAAGCGGAAAACACCAACCCTTCGAAAACGCATGGAGTAGTAGAGCAGGTTTGCATTAGAGTCATTAGAGCTGCAGCTGGAGCATGTCAGAAGTGATCTTTAGGGGCCAAGTGACATGTTCCAGACGCTACTGGGCAGAATCTGGAGGGTATTTACGGTAAAATGTGAGACATATTTTGAGATGCCTTGTGGTTTTTCATGCGCAATTTGCATAAATTTGCACCATCATCAATCATGTACCATCCATCACCATCCTTTCATTTTGGATTTGACATTTTGAGCCACCTGAGTCATGTGAATCACCCTAGGCTGTCATGCCATCAGAAGGAGTTCGATTTGGCCAGCAGCGATGCCAGTGATGTGGAGCCCGGTGAACCAGCAGCTCCAGCTCCATCGACCCCCAAGATGCAGCCTGCGGTCGCGCGGGTCGCGGGGCACGGCAGCGATGACGAGATGGTGGTGATCAGTGCTCTGGTCACGGCGACATCGCCGGTATCGCCGGTATCGCCCACGAAGTTCGCCTTTGCTCAGCGCTGCCGGAGAATGGCTGAGGCCAAGTCACCCAAGGTGAAATCGCCCAAGGTGAAGAAAGCACGGCTGGAAGTGGAAGGTGCCAACAGCTGGCTGCCAACATGTGCCAACTCAGTTCGGCTTTGAACGTTTTGAACGATGTTGAACAAATATAGCAAATGTTGAGCAATGTTGAGGCATGATTAATCAGACTTGTAGCATCTTGTGCCAAGAGTGTTGTTGCTGTTGGATTCGGACTCAGAGTTGCACTTGGAACCTTTTCAGAACTTTTCAGGACTTCCTTCTTGCACCCTGCAGTGCCCTGCAGTGCCCTGCAGGTGATGGAGAATGGCTCTATCCTGCGTGGCCCAAGGGGCGCCGTACTGGTGAAGTGCGCCACAGAGCCCTCCGGCATGGTAGCACAGCCGACTTGGAACCAGAGGCCCAGGGCTTCGTCATGGCCATGGCTTCCCATCCAACAAAAATCTGGATCAGTGCTGAGTTTCGCATCACATTTCATCATATTTCAGCATACTTTTATCATCTTTCTTCAACTCATTTCAAATTATATTTTGTCACCCAGTTGGCTACATGGTAGTTCCCTCAAAAAGATCAAAAGGCATCTTGCTTGGTCACCAGAACTCTTCTTTTGGTGGCCACATAGCATGGCCTTCCCATTTTAAGCCCGGTTCCAGCATCCAGGGCGACGAGGACCCAGAGGCTGAAGTGCCACAGCAGCGCATGGTGCTGTTCCAGCGCAGCTCGTTGCTACCGGAGGACCTAGGCGCGGCAGGGAGATCAGTGTATGGTTGAGATGTCCATAGGAAAAATGCCAGGAAAAATGGATGGAAAATGCTTGGGGAGTGCGGCTGCTGGCTTTTTTTTGGGACATGACACATGAGAACAGTTGTAATTACAGTTTCATAAAATTGGAGGATGGGCAAGTTGATTTCAAAAAAGCACTTTGAATAGGCATCGGCCAAAGCGCAAGGAACACGCCATCATACGCCATCGGCCTATGTTGCAAATAGACTCTGGTGTAGACCCAGCGGTCTCGGTATGTCAGGTGTAAGTCATCCAGATCCCCTCTGTGAGCCCCAAGCGATTCGTGATACCATGCCACCACCCTTCGAGCCGGAGGACGCCGGGGGAGCCGGTGGAGCATGTTGAACATACTATACCGGGGGACCCTGGAAGAATCATTAAGAATCAATGAAGCTTTGGGGGATAGATAGATCTATTTTAAATATAAATATAAATAAATAAATTTAAATAAATAAATAAATAAATATATTTATATTATATTATAATATATATATATACATTTATCTATTTATTTAAGATATTTAAGATACATATTCTATCTTTGCCTTTTTTGGGCGTAGGTTATGTTTGGGCCCACATTTCCATTCTTGCAGCGTACAGGACGAGGTGCGGATACCTCAGCAACTGGTCCGGGACGGCCTTCTGTCTTCCCCTCAGTTGGAGGCAGGGACCCCGTCGTATGTCTCTAGATAGATGTTGTGATGTTTAGGGCTCAAGACATATAACATCTTTTTTTTTATATATCATATAATATTAATGCACATGTCAATTTCATTCGCAGACACGGATTTTATTGAGTTTTCAGGGTCCTGCAGGTCCTGTACCATCCTGTATCCAAGAATCTCCAAGGTAGCACAACTTCACCCAGTATTCACCCAGTAAACATGCCATTGGACAGATCTGCGAGGCCATTGCGCTGGCAGCAAGGCGCTTTGGCTGTAGCCTTTCGACTGGCGCACGCTGTGGCTTCTTGCTTGGTGACGGCACTGGTTGTGGAAAAGGCACATGGCAATTTGCAGATTTCTGGGTATTTTATGGAATTTTCAGATTTGCCGGGATTGGATTAGGTTCAATATTGGATATGGAAAAAACTCTGGTCTCCAAATCTGAACAATGGACTGGTATGTCCCAAACAAATACCCGACAAAAACAGCAAAATGACGCGCAGGTCGTTGCATTGCAGCCTTGCTCCTTGACCAATGGAATCGTGGCAATCGGAGACATGTGTGGATCTCTGCCACGACAGATTTGTATCAAGATGCCGTTCGGGACTTGCAGGAGAAACTGGCGGCAACTGCAGGTAATTAGAAAGAACTACTGTCCCCTTCAGAGCATGAATTCACAATAGATGTTTGGTGGAGAAAACCAAACCAACAGGCCTTGTCATCTTCTTTGGTCATGCTGTGGATGGTCGAAAAGAGGCTCCTTCATGGGCTCAAAATTGGGCTCCCTTTTTTCCACCGTTCATCGGTTCATCGGTTCGGTTCATCGGTGCACAGGACCTGAGGAGTGGCATTCCAATCTGCAACTTGGCGCGGGTCAAGTGCCGAGATCTGGACCTGGAGAAATCGGATGAGCTGCAGAAGCTCGGGAAGAACAAGGCGCCAAGCTGCGCCAAGCTGCGCCAAGCGGCGCTGCCGCTCCGAAAAGGGTGGTGCGTTTGGTCACAAGACATATTTAAACCATTTTAAACCAGTGAAACATCACTCGATTTTATAGTGGATGAACATGTTAATATGTACATGATTGTGCATGGTTCATTCATGGAAAAAAGCCGCCATACTTGGTGGGTAATGGTCAGCTTTCCACAGGATGGAGTGCTTTTCCTTACCTACTCGCTCCTGGTATCCCAAGGACGGCCGTCAGTTTTCGATCATTTTGAGCCTTTGATGTTCAAATTGTGGAGACACCATGAGACACCCATGTTTCATGATGCGATCCTTGGATTCTCCATGATTCTCCTCGCGAAATCTCGAGCATCACAGCGACGACTTGGTTGGTTCAGAACCATGGGATGACTCTCCAAATCAGCAAACAACCCAAATGCAGGAAACCACATGATGATTTTGCCATATTTTGCCAGCCAAAAAACATCATGGGTTCCCTCTTAGTGTTCCCTCCATTTTCGCCCCCCCCCCCAGGACGTTCAGGTGGCTCCACACGCTTCGAACAGTTGCAGACCTGGCTCTGTCATCACCAGGAGAACGGCAGTGGTTTGATCGTTTTGGACGAGGCGCACAAGGCCAAGAACTTGGACGCCGGGTCACGTTGCGCGGCGCTGGTGGAGGAACTGCAAGGTGCGGATGGCTGGTGGATGGTTGGTTGGTTGATGATGGTTGATGATGTGTTGGAATTGGGTGGTTTAACAGTTTAACATGGTTTGACCACTAAAACTCATTAAAACCATCGGGGATCATCATATTATTCAATGGGGTGTGAATGGGAAATTTCATGGTAGAACCTGTGTTTTTCCAGACATCCATCTCCAAACATGCATGCTTCGATGCCTTGGCCGTGCTGTCGCATATCCATATAGGCTCAGGAAGACTCAGGGGGTCACGGTGTGTGCAAAAGGGCGTGGTTCG